>Ga0160423_10000831_pt1 | contig 25773 bp, 27 predicted proteins | sample CRUFie14St8metaG_FD_108191 | JGI IMG/M metagenome (GOLD analysis project Ga0160423, IMG submission 108191) | Marine microbial communities from the Costa Rica Dome - CRUD Field 142mm St8 metaG | ecosystem: Environmental > Aquatic > Marine > Oceanic > Photic zone | place: Costa Rica: the Eastern...
GCAAACGGATTTACTGGTAGTTTCTCAGGAATCCAAGAGATGACCGATGTGGAAATCGGTGATACTTTTGGTCGTAGGATGGGTAGTAGGGTCATGAACTCTACAAATGGTGTTGGTGCTTACTTAATTAAAAGTGCAACTCAGGGTGCGCCTAGTGAAACTGGTACTTGGGTTGCTATGGGGACTGCCACAGATACAAGGCAGGGGACAGTCAATACAGATTATACTAGGAACTTTACAAGAACCAGAACATCAAATTATGGTGAAGCATTTACCAGAGATTTCGCAGGTAATTACATAGGTAACTTTACTGGAGATTATACCAGAGATTTTATAGGTGACTATTCCAGAAACTATGAGGATGATTATCAAAGAACATCTACTAGAGACTCTACAGTAGATAGGTCAAGCACATACACCAGAACTTCGACAAGAACTAGAACCTCTTCATATACCACAGACTTCGAAGGTAATTACGCAAGGAACTTTGAAGGTAATTATGCAAGAAACTTCAGTGCTGATTACACCAGAACTTCAACTAGAACAAGGTCTAGTGCTGATGGTACGACATATACTGGTAACTACACTGGGGACTTTACAGGTAACTATGCAACAAACTACTTAGGGAATGCCGCCTATACTGGTAACTTTGGGGGTAACTTCGCAGGTAACTTTGCTCGTAACTTCTCTGCAAACTATGCTCGTGCTTTTACTCGTGCTAGAGCAGTTACCTATACTGGTAACTTCTTAGGTGACTATTCCAGAAGTATTTCTACTTTTTATGGCGTTCTTACAACTGCTTACACAAGAACTCGTGTAACAAACTATGTTGGTAACTTTACAGGTAACTATGCAAGAAATTATCTAGGTAACTATGCTCGTGCATATACCAGAACTTCGACAAGAACTTCGACAAGAACAAGTAATAACGCAGACGGTACAACATACACAGGTGACTTTACAAGAAATTCAACCAGAACATCAAGCACGAATTTCTTAGGGAATGCTGATTACGCAGGTAACTTTACAGGTAATTATGAGGGTAACTATGCTAGAAACTATAGTGCTAATTATGCGAGAAACTATGTTGCCACATACACTGGTGATTTCACTAGAGACTTCGCAGGTGATTACACAGGCAACTATGCAAGAATATTTACAGGTAACTTTGCAGGTGAATTCTTAGGTAATTACATAGGTAATTACTCTCGTGATTTCACAAGAACTAGAACATCAAACTATACTAGAGATAGTCAACGAGATAGTCAAAGAACCAGAACATCAAGTTATTCTGAAACTTTTAGTAGAAACTTTGAAGGGAATTATACAGGAGATTTTGCAGGGACAACAATTAGTAACTTTATAGGAAGTGTAGAAACATATACTCTATATCTAAGAACTGCATAAATAAAACATATATATTATAAACACTATATTAGGAGATTGAAGTGGCAGATAGAAAATGGTTAGATAATGCTTTTTGGGAGACTCCCAGAAAACACATTCTAAATTGTATTAGTGAAGAAGACCTTGGTGGAAAGACCAGAAGGCAAGTTCACAAACTAGATAAATTTAATTCAGATGGAACAGAAAATGTACTCTTCAAGGAGTGTGTAGACTTCCTTGGGGTTGAATCAATTGATGCTTCTACTAAAAGAAGATATGAGACAAAAGCAAAAGAAGCAGAACTTAACAAACAAAGAAAACTTGAAGAAGCAAATTCTAAAAAGTTAGAAAAACTTTTCGAATACAAACTTGAAACTTTTGAGATTCCAGAAATCAAGGAATCAAAGAATCGTGCGTTGAAAAGTAAATTGCGTAGGTCTAAGTCAATACCTGAAGTAAATCTTTATGCTATGATGCTCGTGAAGGAATCGATTGAAAATGCAGAACAAGAGTAAAGGATTTGTAATAGTTGCATCCAGAAATGTAAACTTTTACAAATATGCTTGTAACTTGATTTCAGGTATTCGTGATTTCTATGAAGACGCAAATATAACTCTTGTTACTGAACCAAGATTTCTTGATGACAATCATGAAGCAGACAATGTAATACATTGTGATAATCACTATCGTGCCAAACTATGGGGTATGGCACAATCTCCATATGATATCACGATGTATCTGGATGCTGACATGGATTGTGAACATGAGGATATCATTAAAGTTTGGGATGAGATGAAAGACTATGATATGGTGTTTCATCAATTGACTCAAGAAAGGGAAAAGTTTTATGCAATACGAGAGTTTATATATGATGGTGGTATAGAGAAGTATACTTTATGTGGTGGGGTTTGTTTGTACCGTAGTGAGAATCCTTTGGTTATGGAGTTTATGTCTGATTGGTATGAATTATTTGTTCAACAACAAAGTAATCATTGGCAACCAAAAGGATTTGATGAATCACAATGGAACAATGATTTGAAACACTTTGACCAAACAACCCTTTGGTGGTTAACAGAAAGAGTAGACAAATACAAAGACTTAAAGATAGGTATATTTGAAGATGATATAAGATGGAATTATTTTTCGCAGTATGCTCATGAAGGATTGAAATCTAAAGAAGGTAAACCACCTATCTTGAGACACTACTCAGGTTCTTTGAAAAAGGATGTGTTATTAGTATGATGAAAGATATCCCAATAAACAATCAAGAAGTTTTAGATGGTTTAAATAATTTCTTATGGATGTATGATGAAAGGGAAGAAATACAAAAGAATTTTCGTTTACATTCACAAGGTGCAGATAAAGATTACTTTACAGGTGATGAATACCGTGATATAATAGTTAAGCAAGATACCCAACATGAGGGTTACCCTGATGAAGGGAGAAACTATAATATGAAACCAACCCAGATGGAAAAGGGTGAAAATCCTAATCCAGACTATGTTGCCAAAGCAATTAGTAACTGGACAAAATATTCAACTAATTTACAAAATATTTTGTGTACAAGATTTAATGCATTAACAGTATTATATCCACCTGATGGGTTTCTTTCTTGGCATAATAATTGTAATGCGTCTGCTTACAATTTAGTGTTTAGTTGGTCTGAGACTGGTGATAGTGATTTTAGGTATATGGATACTGAAACAGGTGATACTGTCATCATGAAAGATGTAAAAGGATGGCAATGTAAGGCAGGATACTTCGGTTCATATACTGACCCATGGACTCAAAGAGTGTATCATGCCGCTCGAACTGACTGTTGGAGAATGACAGTTTCCTTTATGTTTGACCGAAGTGCCATGTCTGAAGGCATTCAAGATGATGTAATTAGTGAAATAATGTTAAAATAGTAATTCTTAAAGCACAAAATTCATATAAATAAGAGTATTAGTTAAACACTCAATCATGGATTTTGTCGTATGGCACTAACGAATTACGAAGACATAGTTATAAATCAAGGCACAGACACCGCAATAGAGATTCACTTACAACATGATAGTGGGTCTGCCTTTGATTTGACTAGTAGGTCTGCATCTGCGAAAATGAAAAGAAGATTCGCAGATTCGGCAAATGACCCAGATACCGTTGCATTTAATGCAATCATTGCGACTCCACCCCAATCAGGAATCGTAACTCTATCCTTGACAAATACCCAAACTGATGCTCTTAAAACAAGAGGAAGGTATGTATATGATGTAGAGATATCTCACACAGATAGTGATGGGAATACAATCATCCAAAGAGTATTAGAGGGACAAATAGAAGTGTCTCCTTCGGTAACAAAATAAGAGGTAGGTATGACCGAAAAAATAGTTGTCAAGAAGGTTATAGTAGGCACACCTGTCAAGAAAGTTACGGCAGGTTCTTTTGCTATCACAAACCTTGGTGGTGTAAATGTCACTGCTACAGAAAGTGATGGTTCTATACTTGCCTTTAAAAAGACCACCCAGAATTACGAAGTAACAAAACTTACTGGTGATAGTGCATCTATACATGTTGCATTTGATAGTGCAAACAGTGAATATGTATTCTCACTTGTAGGTAACAGAATTAATCAAAGTCTGATTCCAGATACAGATTCCGCATATGACCTAGGTGCATCCGATAAGAAATGGAAAGACCTTCACCTTAGTGGGGGTACAATAAACTTAGGTGGTCTTAGAATAAAAGACCAAAATGGTACATTTGTCGTTTCAGACAGTAGTGGAAATACTTTATTACAAAACACTAAATTTATCTCTGTCAAAGGTGACACGGATATTCTTGCGTATGATAGTTCAACATCAACAATAACATGGAATGATTCAGATGTAGCAAGAACAGATAGAATCGAAACATTCCACAAAGCAATTAAAGTTACAGACAGTGCAGAGATTACAAGCAATCTGACTGTGGGTGGTAACCTGAATGTAACAGGTGACCTCGTATATGATGATATGACTGCTGACTCCGCAACCTTTAGTGGAAGTGTTGCGATTGGAACGAACCTAAGTGTAGGTGGTAATCTAAATGTCGCAGGTGATTTAGTCTATGATGACATGACTGCTGATAGTGCCACATTTGCAGGTACAGTTTCAGTAGGTACAAATATTACATCACCATTAGGTCGTATTGTCAACCTTACTGGTGATTCTGCCACAGTCACAAACATTGCAAATACCCAATTTACTGGGTCTCAAGCAACGATTGATTCTGCTGATATTACCACACTTAAAGTTGGTAATCTAGTAGTAACAAGTGGTGACTCTGCTACAATTACAAACATTGCTAACACACAGTTCACTGGTTCTCAGGCAACCTTTGATTCCGCAAATATAGGTGGAGTCTCTATTGAGAACAATAATATTACTACCGAAGGTAAGATATATTATGCTAATGTGTTTAACAATGAGGGAGACCTTCCAAGTGCAGATGCCTATCACGGTATGTTTGCCCATGTCCATGGAACTGGTCGTGGATATTTCGCACACGGTGGAGCATGGCATAGATTAGTTGATTCATCAATGACTGATGAACAACAAGTATTCAGATTATTCTCAAGTAATGCTAGAGTTACAAATGCACAGATTGATAGTGCCACAGTAACTAATCTAGCAAATACTCAGTTAACAGGTTCACAAGCAACTTTTGATTCTGCGAACATTGGTGGTGTATCAATAGAAAACAATAATATCACCACGAGTGGTAAGATATACTATGCTAATGTATTCAGTTCTGAAGGAGACTTGCCAAGTGCAAGTGACTATCATGGTATGTTTGCTCATGTGCATGGAACTGGTAAAGGTTACTTTGCACACGCTGGTGCATGGCATCAACTATTAGATAAGTCAACTGCTAATGACAGTGCGACAATAACAAATCTAGCAAACACACAATTCACTGGGTCACAAGCAACAATTGACAGTGCAGATATCGGAACTCTAAAAGTTACTGGTAATGCTTCTGTTGTAGGTAATCTAGATGTTACTGGTGACCTAAACTTTGATGATGTAACTGCTGACTCTGCATCCTTCAGTGGAACAGTATCAGTCGGAACAAATGTTACATCACCTAATGCAACAATAACAAATATTACAAACACACAATTGACAGGTAGTCAAGCAACTCTTGATTCTGCCACAATTACTAACATTAGGTTCGATAATGTAGATGCACAGACAACTACAACTATTAGAAACTTATTCTCTGCATCTGGAGACCTATCATATGATAGTGCTTCTGGACAGTTCTCGTTTGATGTAGAATCTGTTTATACTAAGGCAAACTTTGATAGTGACCTTGGTGATGCAAACACAGGACAACTTCCAGAAGGAACTAACCTCTATTATACTACTGCAAGAGCAGATAGTGCTTTTGATGTAAGACTTGCTACCAAATCAACAAGCAATCTAGCAGAGGGTTCAAACCTCTATCATACCGTAGAAAGAGTACAAGATATCGTAGGTGCTATGGTATCGTCTAATACTGAGAGTGGTATTAGTGTAACTTACGAAGATGGAGATGGTACTTTAGACTTTAATGTCAATGACCCAACACTATCCTACACAGGAGATGTGACTGGTTCTGGAACTATGACCGACCTAGGCAATACTAGTATTGCTATGACTATTTCCGCAGGTGCGGTAGACAATGATATGTTATCAGGGTCAATCGCAAATGCTAAACTTACAAATTCAACTATTACAGTTTCAGATGGTTCAAATACAAGTCCAATAGCATTGGGTGGTACTCTAACATTCTCTGGAACAAGTAATGAAGCAACTGTTGCAGAAAATGCAGGAACAATAACAGTAGGATTACCAAGTGATGTCACAGTATCAAATGACTTAACTGTTAGTGGTAACTTGAATGTTACTGGTACTACGACTCAAACTGGTTCTGTGGTAACTGATAACAACTTCCAAGGTCTAACTAACTCTAATACAGGAAACGCAACTGACTTTGGTTTCTATGGTAAGTATGTAGAATCAAGCACAACTAAGTATGCAGGTATTTACTACGATGCATCGACAGACAACACATTTAGATTATTTACAGATACCCAAACAGTACCTTCAACAACAGTCAATACTGGTGCTACAGGTTATGCTGATGCAAATCTAGTTGTTAACAATATAACAGGTAATGATTTAGTTCTGTCAGGTAATCTGACCGTCAATGGGACAACAGTAACTAACAGTGCTACCAATACAACTATCGAAGATGCATTGATAGAACTTGGTTCTGGTAATACTGGAGCAAACTCTAATGACCTAGGTCTTATTCTTGAAAGAGGAACAACTGGTGATAATGTATTCTTAGGTTGGGATGAGAGTCAAGATAGAATTGTTTTCGCAACAACAACTGCGACTGGTGCATCGACTGGTGACCTAACACTTACAGACGCAATTATACAAGCATCAAGACTGTTCGGTAATGTAACTGGTGCATTAACAGGTAATGCTGATACTGCAACAACTCTTGCTAATGCTAGAGACTTTAGTATCACAGGTGGTGATATTACTGCCAATGCCATATCATTTGATGGTTCAGGTAATGTCGCATTAAGTGCATCAATAGATGCAACTGGAGTTGATTCAGGTACATATGGTTCTGGTTCATTAGTCCCAGTATTTACAGTCAACGCAAAAGGACAGATTGATAGTGCAGGAACAGTTTCCGTTGCAGGTGTCTCATCGACATCTTTTGATAGTGCAACTAATAAATTCACAATTAACACTGCTGATGGTAATAGTTTTGTTACTACAGTAGCATCAAGATTCTCTGCAATACCTGATAGTGACCTTACATTATCAAGTAATACTATAAGAGCAAATGACCTTTTTGTAGGTAATCTGCATGTAGACTCCGCAGATATTATTAAGATAGCAAGAGATAATCTATCGATTGCTGATGCAGGTGGGGACGGTTCGTTTGCTTATGATAGTGCATCTGGACAGTTTACATATACAGGCCCAAGTGCATCCGAAGTAAGAGCGCATTTCTCCGCAGGTGGAGACTTAGTATATAACAGTGGAACTGGTGAGTTCTCCATATCAAGACCTGAGATTGATTCGGCAGGAGTTAGAGCATTAGTATCTGTAACAGATGCAGGTGGAGATGGTTCACTCGCATATAATAATAGTACAGGAGTGTTCACATATACAGGGCCTAGTGCTTCAGAGGTAAGAGCGCATCTGACCGCAAACAAAGGTTTATCTGTATCATCTGGTGAATTTAATATTGACTCTGCCAATGTGAAAGGTATGTTTAGTGCTACTGGATTTGGATATAATTCAGGAACAGGTGCATTCACTGTAACTGGACAGAATGTAATGGACTTAATTAAGACTGTGGATTCTAATGGTTCTGGTTTGAATGCTGATACTCTGGACGGACAACAAGGTTCTTATTATCGAATCGATGTATTTAATGCTTCAGGGTCACTTCTGAACTAAGGATAAATAGAGATATGCCTAGAAAAAGATTAAACACAAGAGATGACTTTATAGACTACTGTCTTCGTAGATTAGGTCATCCAGTTATCGAAATCAATATCGATGACCAACAGATAGAAGACCGTGTAGACGATGCATTACAAATCTTCCAAGATTATGTTGCTGAAGGTTCTTTCCGTGCGTACATCCCTGTGACAATCACTCAAACTATGATTGACAATGCAAAGATTGATTTCGACACAGATGTTACTTTCACAACAATAAATGCAGAGAACATAATTCAAGTGGTAAAGGTTTTACCATTCGATGATTCAGGGTCATCAACAAACTTCTTTGATATCAAGTATCAAATGAGGTTGAATGACTTTTTCCAATTAGAACAGACTGTAGGTGACCTTGCATACTACGAACAGATGCAACAGTATATCGGATTGATTGATATGAAACTGGTAGGAACACCACAGATACAATTTAGTAGAAACGGAAACACTCTACAGATATGGGGTGACCTAGTAAACAACGGTGACTTGAAAGTCGGTAAGACAATTGCGATTGAGATGTATGTTGCCGCTGACCCAGATGAAACTGGGAATAGACTATGGGATAATCAGTTTCTAAAAGAATATGCTACTGCCTTAATCAAAAGACAATGGGGTGAAAACCTCAGTAAGTTTGAAGGAATGCAACTTCCAGGCGGTGTAACAATCAACGGTAGACAAATCATAGAGGACGCAAACCAAGAGATTGAAGTCGCAAGACAAAGAATTTATAATGAATATGACACTCCACCAGACTTTTTTATGGGATAAACCATGGCAACCAATAGGTTTTTCAAATATGATGTGCGTTCAGAACAGAATCTTTACGAAGATATAACTATTGAAGCACTCCAAATGTATGGGCAAGATGTATACTATCTGCCCAGAGAGGTAATCAATAAGGATAAAATCTTCCTTGATGATGTTCCTTCTCGTTTTGGTAACGCATATAAAATCGAAATGTACATCGAAAACACCGAAGCATTTGACGGTGAGGGTGACTTATTCACAAAATTTGGTGTAGAACTCAGAGACCAAGCAAACTTTATTGTTGCTAGAAAGAGATGGACTAAACTCATTGGTGATAGATTAGCATCTGCTAACTTTCGTCCAAGAGAAGGTGATTTAATATTCTTGCCTTTATCTAAGTCTATCTTTGAGATTCGTAAGGTTGAGACTGAGACACCATTCTTTCAAGTAAGTCAACTTCCCACATTTAGAATGCAATGTGAGTTGTTCGAATACAATGATGAAGACCTTGATACTGGTATTGCAGATATCGATGTTGTAGAGTTTGAAGGTGCATACACATACAAACTTACAATGGATTCGGCATCTTCAGGTTATGTAACAGGTGAAAAAGTATCACAATCTGGTGGTACATATGATATGGTTGGTGAAGTATCACACTTTAGTGATTCAGACAGAGTTTTACAGATTGTACATGCAGGTGCTACAGATGGTAAATATCATACTTGGATAACGACCCAACAAGTAATTGGAGCAGAATCAGGTGCGGTAGCAACACCCACACTAGTAGAAGAATTAAACAAGATACAAGAAGATAATCAAAATAAAGTATTTGATGACTTTGAGAATGACTTCTTAGACTTCTCTGAGTCTAATCCATTCGGAGATATTTCATAATGTTTGGAACACATTTCTATCATAAGAGAGTTAGAACCGCAGTATCCGTCTTTGGGTCACTGTTCAATAACCTGTATGTGATAAGAAAAAATAGTTCTAACGAGGTAATCTCACAGGCAAAAGTTCCTTTGTCATATGCACCAAAGAGAAACTTCTTGTCAAGAATCGAAGAGATGAATAAGGGTGAGGATGCAGAAAGACGAGTAGCAATCAAGTTACCAAGGATGTCTTTTGAGATTACTCAGATGACATACGATGCAGAGAGACAACTGCCTAAAACAAACAATATTTCAACTGCTATTGCCAACAGTGTGAATAGCAGACAAAAACTATTTACTTCGACTCCGTATAATATATCGTTTCAATTGAATGTATATGCGAAGTCGCAAGACGATGCCCTACAGATTGTAGAGCAAGTGTTACCGTTCTTTACACCACAATATACTGTGACTGTAAAACCTTTTAGTGATATCGCAACTCTAACAGAGGATGTACCTATCACATTGACTGGTGTACAGATGCAGGATGACTTTGAAGGTGCAATAGAACAAAGAAGAACCATTGTGTATTCTTTAGATTTTGATATGAAGATTGCGTTCCATGGGCCTCTGAATGATGGTAAAATCATTCGTGATGTCCGTAACGAATTCTTTATTATTGGAGCAGGACTTGCAGACTCCGATGAGTATCTGCAAACATTGAAAGTAACTCCTAACCCTGTAAGTGTAAGCATGGACAGTGACTATGGATTTACAGAAACAATCTTAGACAGTGACGGTAGTTAGATGAATGACAAAGTAAAAAATGATTACGAATACTCTCGTGACACATATTATGAGTTATTAGAAAAAGGTAAAGAGAGTCTTGAGTTGATGATTGATGTTGCTCGTGAAAGTGAACACCCCAGAGCATTTGAGGTGTTATCCACTATGATGAAAAACATGGCAGACATCAACGATAAATTAATGGATTTGAATAAAAAGAACAAAGACATTAACAAAGAGGACGAACCTAAACAATTAGGTAATACCACGAATAACTTGTTTCTTGGCACGACAGTAGACTTACAAAGACTAATACAAGACGAAAACAAAGGCGTGGTAATTGATGCAGAACCTACAGACAAATGACCACTATCTTGGCAATGTAAATGTCAAGAGAGATGGAGTCAAGCATCAATTTACAGAAGAAGAGGTCAAAGAATATGTCAAGTGTGGCAAAGACCCAGTATACTTCTGTAAGAAATACCTAAAAGTTATTTCACTTGATGATGGATTAGTTCCGTTTGAACTGTATCCTTATCAGGAGAAAATGTTCGAGCATTTCAATAGTCAAAGATTTTCTATCATTCTTGCTTGTAGGCAATCTGGAAAATCGATATCGTCTGTCGGTTATCTATTATGGTATGCTTGTTTTCATAGCGAGAAAACGATTGCAATTCTCGCAAACAAGGGTCAGGTGGCAAGAGAGATGTTATCTCGTGTTACACTCATGCTTGAGAATCTGCCGTTCTTTCTACAGCCTGGGACGAAGGCACTTAACAAGGGTTCTATTGAGTTTAGTAATAATAGTCGTATTATTGCCAGTGCTACCTCTGGTAGTTCCATTAGGGGTCTGTCTGTTAATTTACTATTTCTTGACGAGTTTGCATTCGTGGAAAGAGCAAACGAATTCTACACCTCAACCTACCCAGTTATCTCCGCAGGTAAGGACACTAAAGTCATCATTACAAGCACTGCGAATGGAATTGGAAACACTTTCCACAAAATCTGGGAAGGAGCAACACAAGGAGTAAATGAATTTAAACCGTTTACAGTCAACTGGTGGGATGTCCCAGGCCGTGATGAGGAATGGAAAAGACAAACAGTAGCAAACACATCCCAATTACAGTTTGACCAAGAGTTTGGTAATACCTTTTATGGAACAGGTGATACCCTTATCAATGCAGATACATTGCTATCATTTAGGGCAAGTCCACCCAAAGAAGTGCATGAGGGTGGTGATTTATTAGTTTACAAACAACCTCAGTCAGAACACGAATACATCATGACTGTGGATGTATCAAAGGGAAGAGGACAGGATTATTCTACCTTTACGGTAATCGACATTAGCAGGAGACCGTTCACACAAGTTGCTGTCTATCGCAATAATTCTATATCTCCAATACTCTTTCCTAATATTATATATAAGTATGCACATCTCTATAATGATGCATATGTAGTGATTGAGTCCAATGATTCTGGACAAGTGGTATGTAATGGTCTATATCATGACTTAGAATATGACAATATACACCTCGAATCGGCAATCAAGGCAGACCGAATCGGTATCGAAATGAACCGTAAGGTCAAAAGACTTGGTTGTTCTGCAATCAAAGATATACTTGAACACAAAAAATTAGAAATTCAAGACGAACAAACGATATTAGAAATATCAACATTTGTTTCTAAAGGACAGTCCTATGAAGCAAGTGATGGTAATTATGATGATTTAATGATGAATCTAGTTATGTTTGGATACTTTGTATCCACTAGTTACTTCAGTGAGATGACCGATATCAACCTTAAAGAAATGATGTTTAAGAAGAAAATGGAAGAAATTGAACAAGATATTCCACCTTTTGGACACATAGATGATGGGGTTGATAACTTTGAAAGAGACCAAGAAGCAAAATATTGGCAAGAAAAGTTCGGTCAAGGTACGGTATCAGACTGGGAATAGTTCTCAAAACCTGTCTTTGTATAAATAGAAGTATTGAGAAACTACCGTATTATGAATTAACTTATAATTAGATTAACGAAAAAAGGAAAAGGTTATGGCACTTTTTACACCCTCTGCTTCTCCTGCCGTATCAGTTAAAGAAATAGACCTAACAGGCGTAGTGCCTAATGTTCAAACTTCTACTGGTGCGTTTGTGGGGAACTTCGGATGGGGGCCTGTAGGTATTACTACTCTAGTCTCTGATGAGTCTGGATTAGTTAGCACCTTCTCTGCTCCAACCGATGATAATTCGGTAGACTTTCACTCTGCCGCTTATTTCCTTCGATATTCTAACTCACTATTCGTTGTAAGAGAATGTGATAGTGATGCTAAGAATGCCGTAGGAAACCATACCAGTCTTGGTTCTTTAACTGCACAAAAAGTGAACAATCTAGATGCTTTCGAAGCATTAAGTATTGATTCTTCTGATGGTGCATTTATTGCCAAATACCCAGGCTCCCTTGGTAACTCTATCAAAGTTTCTATCTGTGGTTCAGATAGTGACAATGGTGGTGCAACCAACTTTAACGCATGGACTCATAAAGATGAGTTCGATGGTGCGCCTGGAACATCAAAGTTCGTTTCTGACCTAAATGGTAAGAATGACGAAATTCATGTTGTAGTATTAGACCAAGATGGTTTAATAACAGGAACACCTGACACTGTTCTAGAAACATTCCCATTCCTCTCTGTGGCAAAAAATGCTAAGAGAGCAGACGGAACATCAAACTACTATAGAGATGTTCTAAAACTTCAATCTGACTGGGTATATGCAGCTAGACTCCACACTGGAGACTCTGCTGGCGTATCCGACTTTATTGGGTCAAACTGGGATACTAACTCAGTAAAAGGAGAAACAACTCAAGACTTTAAGTCTGACTTTGTATTCTCTTCTGCTCAGAATGACTGGAGTCTCTCTGGCGGTGTCACATCATCTACTTTAGGAACAGACGATGTTCTTAGAGGATTTGATAAGTTCGAAGACAAAGACAATATAGAAGTTGACTTCTTAATTGCTCCAGAGTCGTTGACAGATACAACTGCATCGACTATCGTAAATGACTTAGTATCAACAGCTGCATCTCTCCGTAAGGATTGTGTTGCCGTTGCATCACCAAGTCGAAACGCTGTTGTAACACTAGGTACTAACACTGGTATCCTAGCATGTAACAACAACTATACAAAGTCCTCATACTTGGTACAGGACAACAATTATCTGAAAGTATTTGACAAATATAACGACAAATACATTAAGATACCTGCTAACTCTTCAACCGCAGGACTAATGGCAGCCACTGATTTGGTCGCCGCAAACTGGTTCTCACCAGCTGGTTCTCGAAGAGGTAGATATCTAGGTATTACAGACATTATTGTTTCTCCTTCCAAGGCAGAAAGAGATGCTCTGTATAAAGCAGGAATCAACCCAATTGCTAATATCCCAGGCGAAGGGATAATTCTATTCGGTGACAAGACAAACGAATCAAGACCTTCTGCATTTGACAGAATTAATGTTCGTAGATTGTTCCTTGGTATCGAAAGAGCAATTGCTATCGCAGGACGAAATGTCATGTTTGAATTCAACGATGAATTCACTCGTGCAGAATTCGTCAATATCGTAGAACCTTTCTTGAGAGAAATCCAAGGTCGAAGAGGTATTACGGACTTTAGGGTTGTGTGTGATGCTACAAACAACACACCAGCTGTGGTTGATAGAAATGAATTTATCGCATCTATCTTCATCAAACCAGCAAGAAGTATTAACTTCGTGACACTTAACTTTGTCGCAGTTAGAACTGGAGTTGAGTTTGAAGAAGTAGTAGGCACAGTTTAAGGAGTAAGGTAAGATGGCAATTCTAGGAGTAGATGACTTTAAGTCAAAACTAAGAGGTGGTGGAGCAAGACCTAACCTATTTAAGGCAACGGTTAACTTCCCAGGCTATGCAGGTGGTGATGTAGAACTTACATCATTCCTATGTAAGGCCGCCCAGTTACCTGCATCTGTAATGAATGTAGTTGAAATACCATTCCGTGGTAGACAACTTAAAATCGCAGGTGATAGAACTTTCGAATCTTGGACTGTAACTGTCCTGAACGATACGGACTTCAATGTTCGTAACGCAATGGAAAGATGGATGAATGGTATCAATGCTCACCAAGCAAATACAGGTCTGACTAATCCAGTGGATTACCAAGCAGACTTGATTGTAGAGCAACTCGACAGAGATGAGTCCATTCTGAAGACCTACAACTTTAGAGGTTGTTTCCCTATTAATGTCAGTGCTATTGATGTTAACTACGAGACAGTCGATACAGTTGAGGAGTTTACAACTGAGTTCGCAGTTCAATACTGGGAATCTGGAACAACTAGTTAATCTAGTTATACATATAAAGGGGAAGGGGAGATTGTTCTTCTTCCCCTTAATTTGAGAGTTATAATATATGGCAGAGCAAGATAATAGTATACTAAAACTCTTTGGTTTCGAACTGCGTAGAGCAGGTTCTACTGCGGAACTAAAGGATAAGGAAAAACTGAAATCTATTGTTACCCCTACCGATGATGACGGTGCAGGGTATGTTACTGCGTCTGGTTCACATTATGGTCAGTTTATTGACATGGATGGTGCGAAGGCAAAAGACAACGCACAGTTAATCCTAAGATATCGTGGTGTAGCACAACATCCAGAAGTGGATGCCGCTATCGAAGATATTGTAAATGAATCAATCGTAGGTTCAGAAGGTGTCTCTTGCGAACTTAACCTTGATAGGGTTGATAAAGTAAGTGATGCAATTAAGAAACAGATTGTAGAAGAATTTAATAACATCTATACCATGCTCAAGTTCGGTGAACTTGGACATGATATATTTCGTTCATTCTATGTAGATGGTAGACTTTATTTCCATCTCGTAGCAAACGAATCAAATCTAAAAGCAGGTATTCAAGAGATTAGACCTATTGATGCTTCAAAGATTCGTAAAGTAAAAGAAGTCAAGCATAAGAAAGACCCTGTAACTGGGGCAAAGATAGTTGAAAAGGTAAATGAGTTTTACATCTATCAGGAAAAGGCAGGTACTAATCAAGGTGTCAAGTTGTCTCCTGATGCTGTTTCTTACACTACCAGTGGTCTAACAGACCCATCTAAGAAGCAGGTAGTATCTTATTTACATAAGGCACTCAAACCCATCAACCAGTTAAGGATGATGGAAGACTCTCTTGTTATCTACAGATTAGCAAGAGCGCCTGAAAGAAGAATTTTTTACATCGATGTCGGTAACATGCCTAGGAATAAATCCGAAGCATATATGAGAGACATCATGTCTCGTTATAGAAACAAGATTGTCTATGACGCAGGAACAGGAACAATTAAAGATGACCGTAAGCATATGTCAATGCTTGAGGACTTCTGGTTGCCAAGAAGAGAAGGTGGTAGAGGAACAGAGATTACCACACTTCCAGGCGGTGAGAACCTAGGTCAGATTGATGATATTCTGTATTTCCAAAAGAGACTGTATCGTTCACTGAATGTACCTTTAAGTAGATTAGAACAAGAAGCACAGTTCTCTCTTGGTAGAAGTACAGAGATTAACAGGGATGAGGTCAAGTTCCAGAAGTTCGTTGACCGACTCCGTAAAAGGTTTTCAACTCTCTTCATTAACATTCTGAAGAAACAACTTATTCTAAAGGGTGTAATTACCGAAGAGGATTGGGAAGGTTGGAAGTCAGACCTTTATGTCGATTTCCAAAGAGATAACCATTTTACAGAACTAAAGGATTCGGAGATTCTCAGAGAGAGACTCCAGACTTTAGACCAGATTTCACAATATGTTGGGGAATACTTCTCTAGAGAATGGGTTATGAAAAATGTAATGATGATGTCTGATGAAGACATTGACCAAATGAAACAAGAAGTCGAAGGCGAAAATTCCGTAAAGGATGAAGACGAAGACGAATTCGGAGCATAATATGTTAGAAGAAAATGAAGTACAACCTACTGAAGAAGTAGTAGAACCAAATGCAGTAGAAGACTTAATCAACCAAATCAGTGTTGGTGAGTTGAATAAAGCAGAAGGTTCTTTTAAATCAATCATTCAAGATAAAATGAATGATGCATTGAACGCACAAAAAGTTGCAACGGCAGGACAAATCTTCAATGATGAAGATGAGGACATTGCTGATATTAGTGACGAAGAAGTAGAAGAGTTCTTTGCAGACGCAGATATGTCTGAAGAAGAGTTCGATGCTGAAATGGACGAACTAGAAGCAGAGCAAACGGAAGAGGAAAGTGCTGACGAAGATATCGAACCTACTGACGAAGTTTAACGACTTCTTACTTGTCAACACAGGTAAACTACTACTAAGTGTGTTCTGGGGATGTCTTGCGTATTTAATATATGATATTGCATACCTTGGCAACTGGCAAACACTTTTGTGGTATCCCTTTGTTGCATTTATAGGTTGGGTAGTAATCTCTGCTTTTTATCACAGGGCATTGGCACATCCATCATGGGAATGTCCTGATTGGTTAAAATATCCATTCGCATTCTTTGCGCCTGGATTGGGAGTTACTCCTGCGATTGTCTGGTGTTCTTTACACAGAGAGCATCACAGACATTCAGATATCGAAGGTAAAGACCCTCACGGGCCTGCCTACAGTTGGTGGAAGAATTTACATATACTTCTATACAATCCGAAGTTTATGTATTCAAAGAACCTACTGAGAGACCCACTCATGGTTGCTCAGATGAAGCAATACTGGAGTTGGTTTCTAATATCAGTAGCATTCTTTATATCGGTATTCGGTGCTAGTGTATGGGCATTAATGGTTGTTGCATTGACCGCAACACAGATTAGTATCAATATGTTAGGACACTATCCGATTGGACAAGAACGAAAACAAAACATAAAACAACACATACTCAGTTTAATATACACACCAGAAATATATCACGGACAACATCACGATACACCGAATAGAGCAAAATTAGGTGCATTTGATGTAGTTTACTACACTTTAATAAGGTTTTTTCCACATAAGTCCTAAAAAGACTTGTTTTGGAAACATCTATTTGTATAAATAAAGATATGAAAACATATAAGCAGATTGTGACAGAACTGCGTGGACGCAAACCCAAGGGGGAAGTGGTCTTTGACAAGAAGGTCAAAGGCAGACGCATGAAAGTTCCTGCTTTAATAACAAGAGAGAAAGGGTCATTACCTTTTGTTGCCTATGTTGATGGTGACAGACTGGATGCCTTCAAATCGCAGAAAGATGCGGAGAAAGCAATAATGACAATCGTAAAGGAATTAGGTTAGTGCAATGAAACTGATTACAGAATTTACAGATAACAACACTCTTAACTGTCTCGTAGAAAAGAAAGAGAACGGTGAGAAGAACTATGTTATCGAAGGTGTCTTTGCACAAACAGACACAAAGAACAGAAATGGTCGTGTTTATCCAAAACCAATTATGGAAAAGGCAGTTGCCAAATACGACCAAGAACAGATTTCTAAGAACCGTGCGGTAGGTGAATTGAATCACCCAGAAGGCCCAACGGTAAACTTAGACAAGGTTTCGCATCTCATCAAGGAACTCAAATTTGAGGGAAAAGATGTGGTCGGAAAGGCACAAATACTTGATACTCCTATGGGTAAGATTGTAAAAGGTCTCCTAGATGGTGGTGTTCAATTAGGTGTGTCAACTCGTGGTATGGGTAGTCTTGAACAGAGGAATGGTGCAATGGTCGTCAAAGACGATTTTATTCTTAGCACTGTTGACATTGTGCAAGACCCATCTGCTCCAGAAGCATTTGTTAATGGTATAATGGAAGGAGTAGATTGGGTTTGGGATAACGGCATTCTGAAGGCTCAAGAAATTGAAAAAATGGAGACTGAAATTAAAAACGCTCCTCGTGCGTTTCGTCCAGAAACGCAAATTAGAGAGTTTAAGAATTTCCTCTCGTTAATTAAATCTAGCATGTAAGGAGTCAAATATGACTGAAGAAGTAAAAAATGATGAAGTCATCGAAGAAACGACTCACGATGAAGTTGTTAACGAAGAAATCGTGGATGAAACTCTCGATGAGCAGAAAGTAGAGAAAGAGCCTATGACTGCACAGAAGAAAAAAATGATGGCACAGAAAGAACCAGATGGCGCTGTTTCTGAACCAGAATCTATTGCTTCCGTGGATAAGGCAGCTGATGCTACTAAAGCAAACCAAGCTCCTGCACCGAAAACTAAAGCAGGTATGATTAGTGCTATGACTAGCAAAATGTTGAAAATGTCTAAAGCAGACATGGAAAGCATGTATGCTCAGTATAACAAAGAGTCAGTAGAAATGGAAGAAGATGAAACAATTGCTGAACAACCAGTGATTGATACTACTGCTGAACTTGATGCATTAGTCGAGTCTGAGGCGACACTCAGTGATGAGTTCAAAACCAAGACTGCCGTTATTTTCGAAGCAGCTGTAAAATCTAAATTGTCAGAAGAAATTGACAGATTAGAAGAGCAGTACAAGGATGAATTAGAAGCAGAAGTATCTGCAACTAAATCTGAACTTGTAGAGAAAGTAGACAACTACCTAAACTATGTAGTTGAGACTTGGATGGAAGACAATAAGGTTGCAGTACAAAACGGTCTTAGAACCGAAATTGCTGAATCCTTTATGGACAAATTGAAAGACTTATTTACTGAGTCTTACATTGATGTTCCAGAATCCAAGGTTGACCTAGTTGATGAACTGTCTGACCAAGTAGAAGAACTTGAGACTAAACTCAATGAATCTACTCAGAAAATCATTGACGCTACTGGTGAATTGGAAGGTTTTAAAAGGGATGAAATCATTCGTGAAGCATCCAAAGACCTTGCTGACACACAGGTAGAAAAGTTAAAGTCACTCGTTGACGGATTCGATTTTGACGATTCTTTTGAATCAAAAGTCGCAACTGTTAAAGAGTCACACTTTAGCAAAAAAGAAACTTCGTCTGAGGAAGTTCTTGAAGAAGATGTAGATGCAGAAGACACAACTACTGTAGAAACATCTGAAAGCATGGACAGGTATCTTCAGGCAATCAGAAAAACCGCTCGTAGAGCATAACTAAAATAGGATAAGTAACAATGCAAGTATCTTACGACCAACTTATTGAGAAGTGGAGTCCAGTATTGGACGAAACTTCCGCTGGTGAGATTACAGACTCACATCGTAGAGCAGTTACAGCCGCAGTCCTTGAAAACCAAGAAAAAGCACTTATCGAAGAACAAGCTGCTTCTCAAGGTTTCATTACTGAAGCTTCACCTGCTAACAACACTGCATCTGTCAATAACTTTGACCCAGTATTAATTTCACTGGTAAGAAGAGCAATGCCTAACCTCATCGCTTATGACATCTGTGGTGTACAACCAATGAACGGCCCAACTGGTCTTATCTTTGCTATGAAAGCAAGATATCAAGGTGGTTCAACTTCTAACAGAGAAGCACTCTATAATGAAGCAGAAACTCAGTTCTCAGGTGACTCATCTGGAACTCATGATTCTGACAACGCTTCTGGTTGGAATGGTATCGACTCAGAAGGTGCGAGATTAACATCTCTTGCCGCTGGTGGTATGCCAACTGTTGACGCTGAAGCACTTGGAAGCACTGGTGGTTCATCTTTCAACGAAATGGGTTTCACCATTGAAAGACAAACCGTTACTGCTAAATCAAGAGCATTGAAAGCAGAATACAGTCTTGAACTAGCACAAGACCTAAAAGCAATCCACGGTCTAGACGCAGAAACAGAATTGGCAAACATCTTGTCAACTGAAATTCTTGCTGAAATCAACCGTGAAGTCATTAGAACTGTCAACTCTCAAGCAAAAACAGGGGCTCAACAGTCCAATGTTACTGCAAAGGGTATCTTTAATGTAAGTTCTGATGCTGATGGTAGATGGTCTGCTGAGAAGTTCAAAGGACTAACAGTCCAAATCGATAGAGAAGCAAACACTATCGCTAAAGAGACTCGTAGAGGTAAAGGTAATGTAGTAATCTGTTCTTCAGATGTTGCTACTGCCCTAGCAGCTGCAGGAACTTTGGATTACTCTCCTGCTATTTCTAACAATTTGCAAGTAGATGACACTGGAAACACTTTCGCAGGTGTCTTGAACGGAAGACTTAGAGTATACATCGACCCTTATGCTAACACTGATTACATCAATGTTGGTTATAAAGGAACAAACAGCTATGACGCTGGTGTATTCTATTGCCCATATGTTCCATTGCAAATGGTTAAAGCAGTCGGTGAAGACACTTTCCAACCTAAAATTGGTTTCAAAACCAGATATGGTATGGCAAGTAACCCATTCGTAGGGTCTACACCATCTGACGGTCTTGCTACAGTTAAGACTAACCAGTATTACAGAATCTTTAAGGTAACTAACATCTTAACATAATCTGTAAATAAAAAGAGTTGGGTCAACCAACCGTTTTTTAGGGGAGACTTCGGTCTCCCCTTTTTTTGTAAAAAAACGCTTGACATTTTATGTTGAACTTGTTATTATAATAACATAATGAAGAGAGGTAAACTATGATTAGTAAAATACTTAAACAGGAACTCCTCAACCTGAACTCTGTTTCGGAGTTAAATGAGGTAATCGCATTTGCAAGAGATGCAATTGCAATAAATGCCAAAGCATCGATTGCTGTTGGTGATGAAGTTTTCGTAGTCCAAAAGACTAAGAGAACTGTTGGTGTTGTTGAGAAAGTCAACATCAAAAAAGCATTGGTTAAAATCCCTAGTAAGGGCAATGCAGTTTACAGTGTTCCATTATCTATGTTGGAGGCTGCGTGATTCTAAGAAACGGACTGGTCGGTTCGTTTCATCACGACCTTTATGCGTTTGATGAAGAACACTTCGAAGGGGAAGAACTCGAACTTCCCCTTAATGCTAAAGAAATGCAGTTAGCATTTTTACAACAAGATAACAAGTCATGGCAAATGATGGTTGACTCTGTTCATCATAGAACAGGTTTCATGATTGCAGGAAACATGAACATTGATTGGATTGTTGTTAATGGAGTCCCTCACAAGTTTCACTAATGATTGACCAAATGATTAAGGTCAGAATGACCAATGGCAAGGATATCTACGGAACTAATCTAGATATCGGTAGATATTCTGTCAAGCATAACTGTGAAGTAGAGCATGAATATGAACATGTCAATCCTTCTACAGTTTACAATACATTTGAATATGTGGGTAATAGAAAACCATCACCCATCTCTGTATCTGTTCCATTTGATTATAGAATGAACAGAGCAATGGGTACATTCAACACTCGTGGAGTTAACTTAGACAAATGGTAGATTGGATAATAGCAATAGGTGCGAATGCACTAATCGTATATGCATGTTACAAGTTTGTAACATTTGGTATATCTGGTGGATTTCAACGCCTTTTCAGTAAAAAGAAAAAGAAGAAAGATGTGAATTCAGGTCAACTATTCGGTTGACATTTTACGCTACATAGTGTATAATGGTCGTTATGAATCAAGAATTATATGCTCTTCTAGGTAAGTGTGCAGATAGCACTGGTCTTCCTGTTATGGATGAGACCCAGTTTACCGATGTCACAGAACGGTATGGTAAGGATGTCTTTAGAAAGACTCTTGCTGAATATATCTTTCAAGAGAGACCACCATTTCCTGCTAATCAGGTTACTGAGAAACGCAGGGACGATGCGTGGTGGAAACTAAAACAATACGATATCTGGAAGGGTGTCACCCATATTAATAACCAACAAAGGGAAGTCATTGAGAAGTTTGATGACTACAAGTATCCCTTTAGTGAACATGGACTAGGAGTAATCGATGCTCCTGCTAGACCTTATAATGATGTATCTGATTGGTTTATGAAACCCCTGCGTTGGCAGTGTAACAGTTACTCATTCAAAGCACCTCTCACCGTATGGAACGAAGGAACTGCTCATGAGATATGGGCATGTCTTGGTGCTATATGGAGAGGTATAAACGATGTCAAGAAAGTCACAGTCCGTGACCTTGATGGGAATGAAAAAGATAAGTTGGTCGGTGGTGTCTTGCAACAAAACTCGTATGTTGCTACCTTCCGTTTGGCAACATACATTGCCACCCAGTTCAAACCCAGTATGGCAAAGACCATCTATCAGATGACTAATGCCAAAAGAGTTCTTGATACATCTATGGGTTGGGGTGATAGACTTACAGGATTCTACGCCTCAGACGCAGAAGTTTATATTGGATGTGACCCCAACCCTAATACCTTTGACAAGTATCATGATATGATACCATACCTAGAGAAGATGTCTGGTAAGCAAAAGACTGTCCATATGTTTAACTGTGGTGCAGAAGACCTACCATGGGATAGAATTACAGACATTGATTGTGCCTTTACATCACCACCGTACTTTGCTACAGAAAGGTACAACGAAGGTGGTAAGAATGAGGATGCACAATCGTGGAAGAAGTTCTCTGAATATGAGCAATGGAGAGATGATTTCTTCCTACCAGTATCACAAAAAACCTTTGATTCACTATCTAAGGATGGTCATATGATTATCAATATCATGAATCCAAAGGTAAAGAATGTAGTCTATCCGTCTTGCGATGAGTTAGTAGACCTGCTCAGACCCCATTTTAAGGGTCAGATAGGGATGCGTATCATGCAAAGACCACAGGGTAAGTCTGTATTCAAGGACGAAGAAGGTAACTTCGATAAGGAGCAACTACAGGATTTCTTTGACCAAATGTACATTGAGAACTGTTGGTACTTCGGAAAAGAGGACACACCAGACATATTTTTGAGGGCAGAAAAAAACAATTTAGATGATTTTTTCGCTTGACATTTCCTGCTAGTCTTGTTATTATAATAACATAATGAGAAAGGAACTGATTATGGAAAACAATTTTGGACTGATTTTTGCTGAGAATTGTGAACCTACTGAAGAGAATGTTCAAGGGTTTGCTAATTATTGCATGGACTTCTACGGTGAGAATAATGACGATGCTCTTTATCCTACCGAAGGATTTACCATGGGAACTGCCATGATTGCCATCAATGAATATTTGACTGGTAACTATCCTTGTTGTGAAGAGAACTTTGAAAATGGAGTTCCTACTCATCTGTATGGTGGTGGTGATACCATTGACCGTGAGAAAGTTCTTGGAATCTTTTTGGAACAAATGGAGATGGTAGCATAATGTGTGGTGCATTTACTGGTGAATACGATTTTGATGGTTTTGTAGTTAAAGAAACTGTCACTGGAAAAATTCTTGCAGGGTTCTTTGACCCAATCAAGACTATCGAAGAAGCAGAAGAACTTCAAGTAGGATTGAAGAACCGTTTTAATGTTAAAACTATTATAGAGGGATATTATGAATGATGCAATGAATGCAAAACATGCTCGACACTTGACTCGCATCCTTAATGTTAAGGTTGCGTTGTCAAAATGTGAAGAGTCAAAGAGTGAGTGGGGCATTGAATACTGGTCAGGAGTTCTGAAAGCACTTCAGAATAAACGACTAGATGGTGTCAAGTTCCACTAAAAAATCGTATAAATAGACATATAGAAGAGGATTTTATATGCCTATTAACAGTACAACTATTACTACGCAACTCAAAGATGATGAGTTGACGAGTAATCTTAACTATCTGCAACCCACTGGGTTCAGGGTAGTTATTGATAGAACAAGGTATCCTAACTTAGAATACTTTGCTCAACAGGTAACGCATCCAGGCGCACAGTTAAATCCACTGGAGTTACCTGCCAGAAGAATTACATCTGTTCCTTTAGCAGGGGACAAGATAACTTTCAGTGAAGTCTCATTCAATATTATACTGGATGAGAACATGACTGCATATAGAGAGATGTATGATTGGATGACTAGAATAACTAATGAGGGTCAAGTATCCGCAGGGTCAAGGGGTGAAAAGAAACCTACCTATTCTGATATCACCTTGAGTGTATTATCAAGTCATAACAATCAGACCTTGAGGGTAAGATACAAAGATTGTATTCCTACTTCTCTTGGTACTATTAATTTTCAGTCAACTACTGGGGATGTCCAGTTCTTGACTTTCGATGCTAGTTTTAGATTTGCTCAGTTTGAAATAGTCTAAATACTACATTATTGTTTTATAATGGAGAGTGAATGTTAGATTTAGAAAGCATATTGGCAGAGTGGAAAGAAGACTCAAAGATTGATATTTCCACCCTTGCTGAATGTTCCAAAAATACCCCAGAGTTACATGCTAAGTATCTTGAGTATCATGCACAGACAAGACTGCGACTCAAGAAAGCAGAGTTCAAACAAAAAGAATTACTAAAAGATAAGTATCTCTATTACGAAGGTAAGATGTCTCAGGAAGACATTGAATCTCGTGGTTGGGCATTTGACCCATATGATGGTCTAAATGTAAACACTAAAAACTTCAAAGAGTATTATTATGATACTGATAAGGAGATTCAAGATTCGGAACTGAGAATACAGTACCTAAAAACCATTATAGATACTCTAGTAGAAATTATAGATAATCTAAAGTGGAGACATCAAACTATTTCCAACATAATTAAATGGAGACAGTTCGATGCAGGAATGTGACATTACCGAATACCATAACCGCAAAACTTAAAGACCATGCAATGATGCACATTGAGTGCGAAGCACATCAAGTGCCAGAGTTGCGTGATTACTTTTCATTCTATGTCCCAGGCTTCAAGTTCATGCCAATGTATAAGGCAAGGAAGTGGGACGGTAAAATCAAACTATTCAATTCAGTTACTCGTGAACTGGGTGCAGGACTGTATGACCATCTGAGAAAGTTTTGCTCAGATAGAATGTATCCTCTGCAATTAGAGGAGACTAAGTATGGTCACCCTGCCCAGAAGAACGGTGTATCCCATATCAATCTAACTAAGTTCATTGAAGAACTTAACAGTCCGTTTGATATCCGTGACTATCAATACGATGCGGTCACACATGCAATCACTAATAAAAGAGCAATCCTACTATCACCAACTGGTAGTGGTAAGTCATATATCATCTATTGTTTATTGCGTTGGTATATGGATAACTATGATAAGCAAGTTATGATTGTTGTTCCGACAACAAGTCTTGTCGAACAGATGTACAAAGACTTTGAAGAGTATGGATTTGATGTAGATAAACACTGCCACCGAATCTACTCAGGTAAGGATAAAACCACTGATAAACAGATTATCATTTCTACATGGCAATCTATCTACAAGTTTCCACCCAAATGGTTTGAGAACCTAGGGTGCATCTTTGGTGATGAAGTCCATCTCTTCAAAGCAAAGTCTTTGTCTGGTATCATGAACAAGTGTAAGAATGCTGAGTATCGATTCGGTACTACAGGTACACTAGACGGTACAGAGACTAATAAACTTGTACTGGAAAGTCTCTTTGGTTCTGTACA
>Ga0160423_10000832_pt1 | contig 25755 bp, 38 predicted proteins | sample CRUFie14St8metaG_FD_108191 | JGI IMG/M metagenome (GOLD analysis project Ga0160423, IMG submission 108191) | Marine microbial communities from the Costa Rica Dome - CRUD Field 142mm St8 metaG | ecosystem: Environmental > Aquatic > Marine > Oceanic > Photic zone | place: Costa Rica: the Eastern...
TCTCCTCTTGTGGGATATAGAGATAGCCAAAGCCCATGGAGAATCCCATCCTACCTCATCAGCCCAATCTCTGTAATCTCTGGTCAAGAAATCTCTGAAGTCAACGATGTGAACTCGAATAGGCCCTCTGCCCTTTTTCACAGGGCCTTGAAACATCCATTCAGATTGAGTCGTTGGTTTAGCTACAAAGTGAGAGTATTTGCAGATCATAGAGGCAATTGTCTTCTGAGGCTTGCGGGCGAAGGGCAAGAAGGCAGTCATCGTCATGAACAACTGCTAGCGTTATTGTCGTATGAACTTAGAGGCCAAGCAGCCATCCTACTAATGAGAAGTCGAAAAGGTATTCCAAGCCCGATGTTCCGAACACAGCAGAGGCTACGCCCACTCCTGTGTACAACCATAACTTGAGGGTGTAAATTCGAAGATCCCACAGCGAGCGAAAGGCATACGCATCTGCCATGTGACTCATTCGCAAATCATTATCGTCAGGAAACAACCGATTGTCAAGTATTCCCAACACATCACCTCAGATTATCTCTGATGCTTGGTGAAAGACTGATTTGAGGCTCTTGCTCTTGTGTTTGTGTTGGTGCGGGATTAAGTCCCTCTCCAGCGAGTATCTTGTCCTTTTGACTCTGCATGATTCTTTGCATCTCACGCTGTTTTTGCTCCATCTCGAGAGAGAGGGAGAACCTTTGTAGCTCGGCATTCATCCTCTTTGTGTTCCTTCTGGTCTGTGTCATCAAGTTCTGGATGTAGGACTGATCCTCAAGCCGCTCCTGGAAGAACACCTTGTAAAGCATAAACGCAATCATCTGCACAAATGTTGCAGCCATCATCCACAATGCGCCCAGTTTGGGCCAGGACGACTCATCAGGAAACCATATTCCCTGCGCGTGTATCGCTACTGCAGATCCTATCAAAAACGAATTCACTAGCAATAGCGTGAAGATCCTTAGTGTTAATTGGTCACCTTCTTCTATCAATTTAGCCATAGCACTCAAGGTTTCCCAAGAGTCTTTGCCGTTTGAAGGCATTGGCCGTATTCAAGCCTGATTCGTCGCCCCTCTTACGAGGCCATGACCCAATGCACCAGCAACCATCCCTACGATGCCGAGCCCTACCAACTGGGCTACATTGTCGCCTTTAGCTGTGTCAAAACGAGGATCGTATGCCGTAAGTCCTGCCGCTAAGACTCCTCCTGCAATAGCACCAACCAATGCTCCGGTTTTACCAGCCCTTTTGTTTGGGGGCTTGAACGGGCCTAAACTATTCGCTACTCCAATGGCTGCACCCGCTATTGCGGCCATGAGCGTAGGCCCGCCAAGTTGGTTGGTGTAATCAGATAAAGCGCCAAGAGGTTGTAATGTGGGGGAATTGTTGGAGTTCTGCTTATGCACTCTAGCCATCCTCTTAGCATGACTTTCTCCCTTCAGTTGATTACCTAGTAAGTGATAGTTTGAGGCATCTATGGTGGAGTGGGGCTTCATGCTGTAGCCTCCCATGTCCATATTCTAGAGTCTTTGGCTATGCTTGTATTGACTATCTGCCTGTAAAAAGGGGCGATCCCTGCCTTCAAGGATCTTCTAAGAAATTTAACGACCCGTCCTTCTAGTTCAGATACGGATAAACCTGTTTCCTGCCTTAGCGACAAAATAGCCGGATCATCTACGGAGATCTTAGGAAGTTGTGACGGATCTATCCCCTCGAGATGATACTCTGAGGATAAATCATCACCATCCAACAAGGAAAACGAGGGCATCATACAATGCCCCGAAAGCCTGCCACTCATGATGACCGCAGGGGGGGTGTGGGTTTAGGGTTTGCTCATTCCTTCTTCTTCAGGTCAGCAGCGGTAGCAACAAGCTTTGCCCACTCTTGGTCGACAATGTTCTTGGCGCATTCTGTCTGGATGACTCCAGGGTTTCCATCTGCATCGGTGAAGTTCAAGGCTAGCTTGTACATTGGTTCACGCATGAACCCCTCAGCCATCATTGTCGTATAAACTAAATGCCCCAGAAGAAATTACCACCATTTCTTCTTTCGTCGGGATTTCTTATTCGTTTTGGTTTTTTTCAGAGGGTTATCATCTTGAGTAGCTTCGCCAACAGCCTCTTTATTCGTCCAAATGTAAAATTGTTGCATGATTTCTGATCGCTCAAGAGGGCGAACTCCATATCCCATAGCATCCCAACCGTCATCTAAGCAGGGGAAGTTCTGTATTCGAAAGAAAGCAGACAACTGCAAGCATTCCTTTGCATGGTTCTTTGCCCTATCCAGGCTTTCATCGTCACTAGCACTATCTATTTCCTTCTGAGCGGCTTTGAAATCATATTCAGGAGGCATTCTAAGCGTTACTTTCGGTTTATTGGTGACGACATCGACCCCCTCGTAGAAATGACCGCTACCGCAGGATGGGCATGATAGCATCATATTGTGAACCATGCCTCTCATGGCTTTATTTGGCACAGTAAGGAAATTGTATTCCAGTTCATCTGACTGGCAAAATGGGCAGATAGGCGCATCGACCTCTGAATCAGGCCGCATATCCTTCAGTTTTCTAGGCCAACTCTCGTTAGCGATAATCTCTTTGCAGATCGGGCAATGCGCATCCCATTGATCCACATTCAACTTAGTATCACTCAATAGTCTCGCCTCTCATCCAACCGCTGAACATTTCCCTTTCTAACCTTATCACTGTGAATATGCTACCACATAGCAAGAACACATCAGTTCCCTCTTCGTGTTCTGTCCAAGCAGAAATATACCGCTTGTTGAACTCAGTCATGCCCTTTGCCGTTCTAAATTTCAACTACTCTTCACCTCCTCTTCCCTCTTACAATGTTCATAGCCCTACAGAAGTCTATCAACTTGTCATTACGCCACTTGAGACTCCCTCTCGACCAACTCGTGGGAGCATTATCGGGTATGAGTTGCTCGTGGGTGTCGGTATGGCTTGAACCTTTATCACAAAGGACAAACAGATCAGACTCCCATGCCATAGCACAGCCTGACATCTTCAGACGATGGCCGAAGTCAATGTCCTCCATTCCATAAACGCCATCGAATGTTTCATCATATCCATTGACTCTTTCCCATGCTGCTTTGGAAAAGCCAGTGTGGATTCCCCACCAGCACATCCACACAGTATGGTCAGTTGGCGTGACTACTCCATTTTCATTAGTGATCCTAAAGTCCTCGATAATAGGCCCATTTTCAGTTTCGGTGAAGTATGTCCCACACACAGCATCGAATCCTTGTTGGAATAGATCGTAATGCCTCCTCACGGTGTCTGGATAGAGAAAAGTCAAATCGTCGAGACTAATGATGTAGTCTCCCGAGCATTCCCGCACACACGCATTCCGCGCCCCTGCAGGACACGGCCCTGGTTGGGTGGGCATATCTCGAACATACTTGAAATCCAATCCCTCTTCTTCCATCAGGGCGATAACATGGTTTTCCCTTTTCTCCCAAAGCCTATCTCCATAAACAAGTTCTATCTCACCGTCGAAGTCCTGTGCCTTTATCGAATCGATCAATCGACCCAATCCTGGCTGCTCTCTAGCTGTAATACAAATAATGCTAACTTTGCTCATCAATACGCCTCCTTAGACTTCTAATCTGATAGACAGAAATCATACCCTCAATTAACAGACAGAATCCTGCCAAAGACCAAAATAGGTCTCCATGAATGTTCGTAATTCCAAGATAGTTGAAGATAGGGAGAACTGTAAGCAAAATCCCGCTGAATATAATCCATTCGAACCGAAGTAAAACATCTCTCACATCGTCCGTATCTACCATGCCATCTTGGTTGAAATCAAACCAGGATTTACCCGAACGATCTCTGTTGAGAAAATCCTTCAGGTCTTGAATCATCCTCATTTCTGCGGCCAGATCTTCATCAAGAGGCTTTTCAACCATTATTGCTCACCCATCCCATCGATGTGTTCGTTCATCTTTTCGCGACGAATTTCATCAATTTCTTCTGGAGTTGGTGGAGTAGGTAAGTCCTCTTCGAGGTTGTCAGCCAGATTTACCAGTTCATCCATTTCCGAACCAGTAGAGGAATCAACGACACTAGAACTCATGAAATCAACACCCTCTCCGGTGACTCCAGAAAACGAAGCTGATGCTTGAGTGGCATAGACTCCCCACAATGAACCAACCTTTGTGTAGGCATCAGCGTGTCTTCTTGCTATCTTGTCCCAAGAAAGGTCGAATGCGAGCTTTTGCACATTGGCAACCATTCTCTTGTATTCGTCATAAGACTCAATCCTTGTTTTGACGGCATCAACAATCGCCTCCTTCAGAGTATGGGGATCTCCTTGTGCAGATTTCCAACCATGCTTACCACCAATCAAATCGCGTAGCCGCCCCTCATCACTTACGATTACTGGCTTGCCAGCACCTAATACGCGAAATACTGCGCCAGAAGATGATGAAATGGAGCTACCTGTGAGCAACTCGCCCTCGTATGGGAAAGCCAGGTAATCTGCAGCCTGGCAATGAAGGTCAATATCTTCTTCAGACAGGAGTTCGGGAATGAAATGAATCTGATCGGATTTGCTTGCTAGGTCGTGACACTCTTTGAGGAGTTCGGGGTGCGTTGGATATTGAGGGTGCGCTCCTCCGTATGCTACCAACTCGAAATACGGGGCTTCATCGACTGCATCAACCGCAGCCCTTAGTAGAGTATGCACCCCTTTGCCCCCGCTAAGGAATCCGTAAGTGAATATCAATGGCGCTCTCGAAGAAACCCCTATTGTCTTCCTTGCGTCGGCAATGGGCTTCATTCGCAGTATGCCGTGATCGATGTGAGTCACACCATTGACACATTGACTAGCAACCATAGCGACCTTTGAACGATTGTGAAGTATATGCAGATCGCAAATGGAGTCATAGTGCATGAATTCTGATTGCGCTCTTTGATTGGCGGGGAAGTCTGGAGTGTGCCATGTGATTACACGCCCTGCATCAGATGATGAAAGCAAATCTCGCAGAGCAGGGGCACTCTCTCCAATCATAGTCCATTCGTGTTGCGCGTGAATGATATCTGGGTTTATTTTCGAAAGCACTTCTTCGGCCATAACCCACTTAGGGGCAGTCCTGAGCCAACATCTGTATACTTCGACCCCCTTTTCATCAACCTGCATTTCGTCACTAGGAGGGTGTTCTGGAGTCACCTCTGCTAGGATCGAAACTCTAATCCCCGAGTCAATGAGTGCATGAGACAACATCCGTGTGTATGTTGCAATCCCACAATCAGTATCATAAGTGCTTACAAAGCAAACATGAGCAATTGAACTCGTAGGCATCCTCATTTTGATACGGGGTTGCTTTAGTTCTTCGACAATTACTCTGATCTGTGGCATGAGGGTTTGTTCGAAGACGCTAGAGAAGCTCCAATTAGATGCCCAATCCTTCACTAGTTGAGTTCGGCTTCGAGCCAACAAACCGTCTTTCCACTCGTCATAAAGGACAAGAAGGCGACTGGCGATATCGTCGACAGATGCCTGCCCATAAGCAACACTTCCGACTTGCCTGTATGTAGAAGGTTCAATTTTGAGATCCGAGCAAGCATTCAAGTCGCCCATCGGCCCAAAGTTAGTGTTGATTACAGGCGTTCCAACTGCTTGTGCCTCTATTTGGAAGATCCCGAACCCTTCTTGGCTACTGCAATGGAGAAGAACATCAACGCCCTTCAACAACCGACCCATCTGCTCAGTTGTAAGACCAAGATTGGAAGTTGAATCTGGAACTGTGAGGACAGCCCTCTTGGGTATGCCGACTTGCTGATAAACATTCAAACCTTGACCTTGTGAATGATCGGGCTTCGATTTCAAGTACAAACGCACATTCTCTCTATCTTCGGGTTGCAATTGCTCCAAAAATCTCCTTACGCCCATGAGGTTTATTTCCGGCTCTTTTCGTACAGACATATCACCGAAGAAACCCACTATGAATAAATCGTCACCCTTTGAAGGGGGGTTAGGCGACATGGAATGCAGGTCTGTCCACCGAGAGCGAATAGCTCGCCGTGATATGTTTTCCACAGGTGGAACTAACTCATCATCATAGCCATGAGGGAAATACAAGGGCTTGATGCCCGTATGCTCTTCTATCACATTCGCACCATGTTGAGACATTGCTGCAACATGATTGAACGAACTCAGAGCCATAACTTCTCTAGGGTTGAGGCCAGTTCCGTCTACAGGGCATATTATCAATGAATTTGGCACAAAAGAACCGAGGTTATTCCATTTCCAAATATCACCCAGGAATACACAGATGATGTCGTCAAGATCTCTTTCTGCACAGAAGTGAGATATTTTCTCCTTCACATCATCACTATGCAGTGTGCCAGGTGCTTCTGAAACCGGGTAAACAGATATGCCGCCATAATCCATGATCGGCCCAGAATAATTCCAGTCTGAGATGTGACATACATCAAAACCCTCGTCAATCAACTTCTTACCAAGTAACTTACATTGAGTTCCATACCCTGTTGGAAAAAACGGGGGGTTTCCAAATATCGCAAAACCGACCTTCACAAAACTACCAAGCGTATCTGTCGTATAGTGATAACGAAGCGTGACCACAATTTTTGCAAGTCTTGATTACAGCACCGACAATTGTAAAACAGACAGTATCGTTAGACGCGTGACTACACTTCGTTTCAACAGTAACCGTCGATTTCATGCGCCTGCCCCCTTGAAGGATCTGCATCTTCAAGTTGTAGTAGAAGAAGGGCAATAGCCCCTGGATTCAGCCCCTTTGCCTTCATTTGCTTTCGTAAATTGAATGCTTCTTCGACATCTAGCTCGCTATCATTGAGGCGATTTAGACATCTCAGAATTACTGGATGCCACTCTTCGGCCTCACTCGCCATGTTCCAGTGGAAGCGGGGGTACTGTAAAATCATTACTATTGAATACATCTGAACCGCATCGGTTATACGACAAATGTATCTGCCTTCATTCGGTGAAGATAAGTTGAGTCAGAAGAAAGTCATTTCAGTTCAGTTAGAAACACACAAGGCACTATTAGAAAGGGGGAGAAAGAGCGAGACTTTCGACGATGTAATCAATAGATTGATCGCCAGCGAAAAGGATCTCGAAAAAAGAATCGCAGAGTTAGAGGCAGAGAACACAAGGCTGGAAGAATGGTCAGCCCAAGATGTCATGTCAAAGGAGGGCTAATTTTGGGAAGGAGGTTCAAAAGCCCGTTAGTCCCTAGAATTATCCGATTGTTCGAGAAGCTGAACACCAATGAGCTTAGATTCGATGAAATTACGGATCATATTGGAGAAGCACCATCAGCTATTGCTGGAGTGCTATCGAGCTATCCCTCAGTATTCGCCAAGGGCGGACAAGTTAGAGAATACGACATCAAGACAGGGAACTCGAACAAAAACACGATTTGGGTTCTGATACCGGAAGAAGAAGTCGATGAAAATCAAATAATGGAGTTGTATGGATTTAGCGACGAGACCCTGTCCGAGTTCAGGAATGGCAAGGACATCAAATACAAATGGATCTCTGCGGTCAGAGGGGAGAACGGAAAATTCTCCCGTAGGGACATACAATACATCATGCACCATTTCAGGAAAGACAAGGAAAAGGCTACCTTAACTGCCTCAAGAGCTTCAATTGCCCGGCGGTAAGTCCAAAGTCATCGTCAACAGGCGGATTGCTCTTAGGTGTGATTTGTTCAGTAATCGCCTTGTATCCTTGTCTAACATTTTTACTACTCATGTAGAATATGTTGCCAACGCTCTCCTGAGTAGCCTTGACATTACTTTGCTTCAATGCTGTATATAGAGCGCCCGATGCGTGAATATCGGGTCTTAGGTTAGGGATTCGCATTTGCGCGTACCTGCGAGCCAAATCTTCAGCAGAGTTGGCCTGTGGCGATCTCTTGAGTGCAGAATTTAGGATAGCCAGGGCATCCGCCTGTTGCCTCTGGATGATTTTATCTCTACGCAATCGCTTCATGAGGCTGTTCACCTTCTTCTTATCTGTTGAACTGTTCTTCGTGATTTCATCGAGGGGCATGAAATTGTAATCATACCTCAATCCATGGTAGATGGATGTGTTGACCACGGCATCTAATCCAGTCCCTCCCTTGTGGTAGCTCTTTGTGAGCATCAAGTCATAGATCCGAACTGCCTCTGCTTGGGCGTTTGCAGACATTTCGAATCTACCAAACGAAGAAAGTAGCTTCTCTCTGGATGCCTCACGATTCCTCTTCGCGCCCGTTTTGCTTAGTGTAGCTCTGTAAATGATCTGGTCGTTACTGTCGAATTGAGGGCCAGTATCGTATTCTACTACTTTCGATTGTATGCCGCAAATGGGACAAACAGCCTCTCCAGGAACGCTGTAGTCAATACGGCCTCCAGCGAGGACGCATTCTGGGGGTTGTGCGATAGGGCATAACATTCCCTCGAAGGCCTTTGCTCCGAGAGAGATAGCATCACCCATGTCTGCCGGAGGGGGTCTCCCATCATAAAGTCCGATGGCCTATACAACAGGATAGCATATACTGTATGTTAATTCATATAGGGTCTAAATGAGATCTAATGCTGATGCCTGGACAAACACAGATCCAGACTCAGCTCGAGACAGAGTAGTATGACTTTGTGCTCGTTTTATGTAGACCGATGGCTATTGTATCAGGATAGCATATACTGTATGTCAATTTGTATAGTATTTAGCTGTCAATGATCTCGAAATGGCTTATCCAGGCTGAGATCCTCCCAGATCGGGAGAAAAAGAACAGAGTCAGAGGGCATCTTTTATGATGTCCGGTGGCTATTGTAATAGAATAAATGCTATGTATGGCTAATTTACTCTCTTTCTAGAGAGCCGATGGCCTATGTAGTAAGAGCAGGTGGCTAAATGTCGCCAAAATGCTCATAATAGGCCAGTTATGGAACTCTTCTAGAGAACCGATGGCCTATGTAGTGGAAGAGTGCCAGGGCAGTCGTTCCTGGCTTGCAAAGCGTGGCTATGCAAACGCAAGCCGGGGCGACCCTGAAAGCCTCTTTCCAACTTACCATACGAAGCCATTTGGAACTCTTCTAGAGAACCGATGGCCTATGTATTGAGGGCAACAGCCCTCACAGCCAGTTAGCCTGCGGGCTATCACGGGATTCCTCCGTCAGAAGTGCAAGCAAAGCACCGAAGAAACCGGAGGTTTGCAATCCCTCTGGCTGCAAAACCCACAACGAACGCACACGCTTCGAGGACTAGCCAAGATTAGACTTGTTACAAGTTGATGACATCGCGTCCTCTTGCAGTTGTGGAAGCAATTAGCCCAACGAATGGGCTGGAAGTAGCGATCCAGCCTAGTTCAGGTAGCTTCTGATATAGTAGTCAGGAGTCTGAAAGACCGGAAACGGAAAGTTGGGAGACCCTAGCCTCATGGAGCAGAGAAGGGTTTATTCGCGAAATCACATATCAACAGCAGTAAGGCGACAAAAAAAGGAAACAGCGAAGGCGAACCAGCCCTGCGGCTCGAGGATCACCAACAGGTGACTTCGAACCGAACAACAGGATTTCTGGTGAAACACGATGTCGTGCTAGATATGCAACACACCTACGGGTGAACAGAAGGGGGGCTACGAACCATCCTAACGCTTAGGGCGAGGATGGGGATGTTGTACGGACTATGAGCTTGGTAATCTAACGATTGCAAGTAGTCTGAGGAAGTTCCTAACAAATGGTGTTGAACCAAATATGTGATGTATATTGCCCTTCGGGGCAACTTACCAAATACTTACCAAATTAAATGACAATCCCCTCTTCGGGGGATTACTGGGTCTATAGCTTAGTCAGGTAGAGCGTCCGGCTCTTAACCGGAAGGCCGCAGGTTCGAACCCTGCTAGACCCGCCAAAACTTACCATGAAAATCGTGCGGAAATAAGCGCCAATCACTCCAGGAAATTGAGCGTGAAGCAGCGTAGCCACGATTAACATCATCCTCAACAGATGAGGATGAATACGCCTTGGGAGTTCCGCGAACCTAGGCTTACTTACCGTTCCAGGGATGTAATCATATCGGCAATGAGAATGAATGTTAGCTCTCTCAGGCTGGAGACGATCCCAATGTGATAGATGGTGCTGAAAGATTGCACTTGAGCTGAACAATCCAGCGTATCCATGTGTTGTCTCCCATTTATGCAGAGACCGAGGAATTTGCCCTGGAACACTTACCATACTTACCGTTCCAGAGATGTAATGATCGGCAACGACAGGTGATGCAACGCGCAGACAGGCATCCTAATGTTGGGTGATCCGCACCCATGCCTTATTCAAGAGCTAAGAATTTGCCCTGGAACACTTACCATACTTACCGTTCCAGAGATGTAATGATCGGCAGAGAATGAGTGTGCCTGAACTCCCACTCATTTGACCAAGCCAACATGATCCCCCTGGAACACTTATCATGCAATTTACGATTGTGCGGCTAGTAGCGCACATGTGCTCTTATTGAGCATCCTGACAGAGAGTTCAGGAGCGTATGCTAAAGGGGGGGAAACCCCCATTCTAAACTACACCGTTTTCAACGGTGCGCCTCCGAAAAGAGGTCAGGCCCGAGACAGGGCACTTGCCGAAAGGCAACGCCGAGAGGCGTAAAATCGAAGATTGTGAGAGAAATAGGGGCAACAGCCTCGGTAACTCTCGTTGGCTGATAAACCAGATAACACTTGCATCTAGGACTGTGACGACAGACCATGCAAGCGAGTGACGGAGAGATCCGGCGTTTGACGGCAGCCATCAGGCATTGCTCAATGCCATTACTACTTACCATGCAAAAGAATATTGCTAAGGGGGGAACCCCGACTATGACAAAGCCCACAGAGTGGGCGAATTTGACCGCAGAAGACAAGGATGCTTTCTTGAAAGCAGACCTCATGACGAACATCGGATTCTGGAAGGAGAATGACGCTGAGTGCGCCATCAAGACTTCCGGCAGAAACAAGTCCGAACTCCGTGAGGCAATGGACTCCTATGCTCTTCTGAAAGAAAATGACGAAATGATGAATGATGCTGTAGCGCAGTTTGAAGAGACTGCAAAGCGAACCATAAACAGACACAGGAACGACAAGTTCACTATCGGAGGCACCTCCGTGGAAGTTGAACTATTCGGACAGCTACATGCTACTGTAAAGGGACGCATCTACGAGGCATTGGACAATGAATTGACTGAGAAAACAGGTAACGGATATAGGCCTAAGACAAATGTCTGGATATCGCACGCTATTGTGCGAGCATCCAACATCAAGGGCTCTGATTCACAAGCAGGAAACGAAATGAGGCAGGAAATGAGTGTATACTCAAATCTAATCTCTGGGGCAATGACGGTAAAAAACGCCGCCGCTGCAAATTTCCTACGAGGAATGGATCTTACTGATACCATGGAAACAGGGCTCATCCGAAGATCGGACATGGATGCCTATGTCGCAGACCTCCAGTCGAAGATGCCAGACAGTTGGCTCTCAATCGGGTACATACCGAATGATGATGCTGACGAATTCGCTTGGGCCATCTTGTATGATGCCACCAAGAGAGGAACACCTGGTTTGTTCAAGACCTCGAAGACGACCCCTCACTTCAGGGAGCACAATCCGTTTACGAGAGAACTTCTAGACGACTCGTTCCAGAACTATCAGCACAGAGCTGACTTCATGAATGCACAAGCATGGGCTTTCAAGGCCAATGTGCTACTAGACATGGAGTTAGTGCAATACATTCAGAAGAAGGAGAATTTTCAGGAAATGCAATTGAGATTCCTGAGACTCGCACCGAAAGATAACGGACACTTGTACAATGTCCTCGACTGGGGTGAAATGCGAACTTGTATTGGACTTACACTCCTTTCAGAGAACGCAAAGACCATCGAGAGAGAGAGCAAGGGAAGGATGAAAATCCACAATGTAGGCCAAGCCTACACAGTCCACATCAGCGAGTTCAACAGGGAAACTGCAGGCTACAAGGCCTGTGAGGAAGCTGGACGAAAGTCCGGGTTCCGCATTACCTTGAAGGCGGAGCACGCCAAAGACCTGAAATCTGGACACTCGTTGATGAACAAGTTCTTCGAGATCGTATGCGGCTCTGGAATAACTGGCAGCGTGTTTAACACAGTCAGTTTCGAGAGCAAAGTTGCTGATCAAGCAGGTGGACTTCCGAACATCGGATACGCTTTGGCGAACGAAAAGCCTAGCAATTCCAAGAAGGACGCAAGGTTCGTAACTGCAATCCACGCCCTGAGAGAGGGACATGTGATGTGGCCATTCGGCTGGATCGATGGACTAAAGACCTCAGCAAACAAAGGACATGGAAAAGCAAACACGAAGACGACAAAGACAGATGGTAAAATCACCAAGTCCCACGGGCACATTAGACCTGCAATGGTAACGATTGCAGGGCGCACATTCCCTGGGATTGAGGCATTGCCTCTGAGCGCCGAGAGCATCAAAACAAAGGCCACGATCCTAAGCCCTAAGAAGAAGTACAAGGGCGGCAGAAGGCCAAATCGTCGTTAGAGCTTGAAATAAAGCAGAGACACAATGACCCCCTATTGGGATATGGGGTGAGTGATGCCAAACCTCCTGGGCCAAGAAGAGAGATTTCTTGGCCCAGGAATCCCTACTGACCATGAACTCTTTTAACGAAGACGAAGAAGACGATGAGTGGCTACAAGTAAAAAGGATTGATTGGAAAAAAAACTTCAAAATGAGGAAATGCCCAGTATATCAAGAACTTTGTAGTATCTTAGACGATAAGAATTGTGGATTGGCGAGACAAATCTTGAACTTCCACAAATTAGGACAATGGTATCGGATTATTGACTTTGGAGAAGAAAAAATCGCCCGTATGATGGATGCTGTGAAAAGCACATGGACTCACAGAAACAGAGTCTACACTACGGTGGAAAACGATAAAAATCTCGCAGTCAAAGATATTACAAACATAATGGGTAACGAAGTTATGTTTTTCTGGAGAGGATTCAAGAGTGAAGATGAAGTCAAAGACAGGTATTTCACATTCGAGTTAGAATGGCAAGAACACAAAGCCTCGTTGAGGCTCAATATGACACTAGAGGAATTCTTCCCTGAAAATCCATACGAACCACCACGATGGGCATAAGATCGCCCAAATGTAGTTCTCACTTTGGGGAGTGAGGCCGTGTGGGCACTACACGACATTAGTGCTAACTGACCATGCAAATATATGAAATTGCTAATGAATTGGAGAAAATTGAAAACCGCCATGAGGAGCTTAAAGGCCAAACAAAGGTCTCAAGGCGCTTGCACAAGCGCCCGCCTGAGCATCAGAGAAATGTGAAGGCTAAAGTGGAACTCATCACAACCATAATTACGGTGTTATCCGAATTATTTTCGGAAACTATCGAAAAGGTGGCGAATATCTCGGCATACTGGGCTTACTGCAAAGAGACAGAAGCAGATTGGGTCGATGACCTAAGTCCGGCTGGAAGAAGATCATTTTGGAGAGAACAACTAACTATGTTCAAACCACCGACTATTGCCGAAATCAAGGAAGACTTACTGAATGAGTTGAAGACGATCCTCCCTCAAGGGATGAAGGACGCTCGACAGCTCGTTGCGCTATCTATTGAGTGCGAAACAATGTTGCGGGAAAAATGGGCTCGAGAGCCCAGGCCGCCGACACGCACAAGGAAGCAGAGGAGATTCCCTGAGAGATACACACCTTGTAGAGAACGCTACGAAGCGTGGTTGGAGTTCGAGAAAGGAACATTCAGCATTACAGGACTAGGAACGAAGCCGCGGAAAGGCAAGGGCTCACGAACCCCGTTCAGATTACTCTTCACACCTGCTAAGGTGGAAGAAGTAGAGCCGAAGCCAACAACATCCGCACCTGCAAAACCCGCTTGGGTAGTTGCAGCCGAGTCCGCTGGAGACTTTTACAAGAAGATCAACCAATTGGACGAGCTGAGAGCGCGAGCCGCTCGTACAATGGCGCAATTCAAAGTAGAATCAATTGCTCACATAAAGAAGGTAAACAGAGAGAGAGGATGCCACATTAGGACAAGACACCTGCTGAACGGAAGGAAAGCAGAATGCCCATACTGCGATCATGCGGTGAGGAATGGGAACAAGTCCAAGGCTCTGAAGACTCCTCTATACTGGAACAGTAAAGAGCAAAGGGTGATACCTCCTATAAATAGGAAACCAGCGAAGATCAAAAAGAGAATCTTCGATGAGAAGGATGTCGAAGGCTACACGCCAATGACCCGAAGAGAGATGAACGAAGCAAAGAGGGAATGGACAAAGAGCACGGAATCCAAGATTACCAAGGATTCTATAGAGTCCCGAATGCAAGACAACATCTCACGAGGAATGGCTCTGCTAACCAAATTGGCAGAAGAAGAGCCGGAAGATCCCACACCAGAGAAGAAGAAAAGAGCTAAACTCGTAACAACAACCCGCAGTTCTCTAGACGCGAATCCCAAGGATTGGATTCTAGACAAGAGAGATTCGGCATAGAGTAAAGCCACAGACTAGCTGAGTTGTAAAGCCACTTGGGGGTGCTTTGGGGAGCACCGTCAAGTTGGCCCTACTGACCATGACTTTGCACATACTAACGATGCCCAGACCTGGGCACACATTTGAGACAAATGACGGAGATGCAATCACACACCACTTCTTTGATGGGGCGAAGATAGCAAATCCAGTAGAGCAAGACAAACTCAAACCATCGTCTGAAAACTCCTACTTCCGAAAGGCTAGAGGGAGATTACAAGCGATTTACGAGGAAGAACCGGAACTATTCGAAGACGGTCTAGTGATACTATACGCAACCGGACTTACACCCGCAGTATTGGGTGCGAAGGATGCGATCATAGCAGAAGGGCTAGAATGTCTTGTAGGGATTTGGGATAGAGATGACGAATGCTACAACATGCAAGCACAAGGAGTAATCTCAAGGTACGAGAAATCGATTGCCGAGAAGATCTACGACGCTAGGCCAGTTGTCCCATTATCATCTCTAAAATCCACTACGGAATAGAACTGACCATACTAAACTGCGAATGGGGGTAGATTCTAGCGACGCAGCGCGAACTTCAGGTCTATGACTAATCAGAACTGCCTCCAGACTTATCATGTCAGATAGAAAACTGGCCTTCAGAGGCTTTGATTTGGGTGAGACATCCAATTACTATGACTATGTAGAAGGACTCCTCGAAAGCGAGGACAACAGAAAAGTAAGACGAGGACAGAGACTTGCAAAAGAGCAAGTAGAGCTTTGGGAAGATGATGACTCTTGCCCAAACGATGATGACGAATACTGGAGCGACCTGTATGCCGAGACTTGTCTCGAAATGTGGGAAAGGCTGGTGTAAAGAAGAAATTGGGGCGATTCACCATTTGGGTGGATCGCCCCCTTCTTTTATTTCGACCCGAACTCTCAATGGATAAGGGACTTAACATGACTGAAAAAGGAATTATCCGCCCTGGAATGGGCGGTATGGCTGAGATCGAACCAGGGGTGTTCGTTGGAGGCCAAGATGCAATCAAGACAATCACTTTACCAGAGGAATATGGTAGCAGAGTGGTAAATGTCTTGAGAATCGAGAGAAAACTATTCGGAACTTGGTATTACCTGGACAATGAAAATCCTAATGTCGTCGTAGATGACGGAACTCAGATGGTATGGGCCTATGATAGGCAGGAAGCAGAAGCCAGAAACCAAGAAGAAGAGTGATACTGACCATGAATTTAGATTTGGAAAATAACGACTACTTCTTATGCTCTTGGAATGGGACAGAAATAACCCAAATCCATACTAAGGAGAGTCTTATTGAGGAATACAAAGAAACAGGATTGTTTGAAGTTAATGATTGGGTTTTCCCCCCTAAATGGGATATTGTGTATGGAACAGTAATTGAATTGATGGACTATCTCATAGAGGGAGGTTGGCTTTTCAGGGAATACCACAACGACAACATGATGATAATGTATATCAAAACCAAAAATAGCACTGACCATGACAGAAATATTTAGTTTTGAAGAATTATCTGCAGAAGCACAAGCAAAAGCAGTAGCAGATTACATTGAAGGCTGGGAAGAGACGCATGAAAAAGGCGATATGAGCTTTTCAGATGCCCTTTCAGCCCTAAGAGACGATTTTCCCTTACAGGGATTAGACAATTACTTGGAAGATGGAACATTTGTAATGGACTGACCATGGAGAAATTTTGCAGAAAGTGTGGCAAGCCACTTACATCCAAGGAATCTCAGGAGAGAGGATATGGGCCTAAGTGCGACGAAGATCACAACTGGAAGGAAACAGTATCCGTGAAGGAATTACTTCACGGATGAATTAAACGGCAGAAATGCCACGACTGACCATGCCAAAACCACAGACAATGAAAGTGATAAGGAAGGACACCGACAACGGCCCAGTCTTTACACTTGAGATTGAAATTGATGAGAAGGAGTTCGACTTGTTGTCGATCTTGCGCTACAGACAAGAGTTACAGCTATGGCAACCGTGGCAAGAAACGCTCAGTCTGATGGGCAATGACCCAGATAACATCGAACGATTGGAGAAGATGATGATAGAGAGAGCCGAGCTTCTTACAAGGAAGCACGCTAATACAGGTGAGAAAATCAAGAATAACGAGCATTACATCATTGTGATGCAGGCCTTTGAGGAAGCCGGAGAGAATGGTTTGACAGACGAGGAACTGATTGACAGGTGCATCGAGATCCAAGCCAAGGGCAGAGTAACCGAGGCAATAAGGAAAGGATGGCCTAACAGAGCCAGAAGCATTCGTGGTGATTTCAGAGATTGCGATATAGTCGTCAAGGCAGGTCGCAAGAGATCCACCGCATCATCAAGGGCTCGAGCCGCAATAACAGGTAATGAGCCCAGACTAGCGGCAGAGGTGTGGGTCAAGAGAAATCTTGGCCTCAACGACTCTGTTTGAACTGACCATGAAGAATAATTTTGTTTTGACAAAGAATATTAGAACGGAAGGAGATAGAAGAATTGAAGCACAAGAGGCATACGCCTGGGAAGATGAAATGCACAGACAAGAAGACTGTAGTAGCAATTTCCAGCGTGACCCAATACGAAGTGTAAATCTCATACATGAGATTTCAGAGATGTTGGATGTCAAGCCTCCGAAGTATTTCTTCTATGACGGAAACGACACGACATGGGGCGGTTATCAGAATGGGTCAAACATCGTGATGCGTATCAGCGCACCGATAAGCACCACGATTCACGAAATGGCCCACTACATAGACGATGTGCATGAAAAGCACAGAACCGGATATGGTCATGGAAGTAGTTTCAAGGAAATCCTCTCTCTAATTAACATCGAACTAGGCTATTGGTCTAGAGATGTCTTTGATGACAGAGATTATGTTCGGGTTTTCCACACATATATGCCAAAGGCAACGGTGGAGAAAGTCCGAGATGTATGGAGTTCAGGATTGAAGAAGATCTTGGAGGCCTATGAAAAAGAGTTACAGGCAGAAGAGGAACGAGATCGCCGCATAAAAGAATTAAATGAGCAAAAAAATCTCCAGAAAAAGAGAGTAACAAACGCAATCAAGGAGATTCTAATGGAGTGCTTAGATATTAGCACAATCAAATCAACGCTTAACCAAAATCTGGAATCCGGGCACTACCCGTGTTTCCAGTATTACAGAGCAATATTTGGAAATCAGCCAGTATTGAACTGGGATCATTGGGATGAGGACTCATGGGATTATTTCGTTGAGGACTGGTATGATGAAGTGACAGTTGACATCCCGATGCTATTGAGCAGGGACAAAGACCCGAAAGAGACATTGATTTCCCACTTTAGGGGAGTCGAGGACTTCATTTGCGAATTCACAAATTGGCTGCTAAATCGTGAGTACGAAATGGCGGAGGAGTTTGCTTGGTATAACAACCCACACATACTCTATGTGATTGATCACGATGCTTATCTAGATAACAAGCACGATTTCAACAAAGACTTCCTAGAAGAGGTCGACGCACAACGCGCACTCTACAAGGAATACTGCCAACAACTGACCATGAGCGAATATGTAATCATAATCTATGACCAGATGGGCATTCAAGAGATAATACCTACTGGCATAATAGAAAATGACGAATGGGACGACGATGAAGAAGAACCACAATATCTAGTGGAACAATTACGGGATAAATTAGTGAAGTTACCGTATGAAACCAATCCTTTGCCGTCAGGCGGAATGGGGCTTGGTAGCGCCATAATATCAACAAGAGATTCGATAGAATACGATAAGGATGTCATGGAGAAATTCCTAAATCGTGAATACGAGAAGGGTTACATACACCCTAGCATCAAAGCAGCCCTTGAGGGCTGAACTGACCATGACTAACTTCACAGAAGAAGAAGAGGAAATTCTGAACAAGTATTACCCGCCAAGAACGGGATACAGTGAGAATTTCGAAGACGAAGACGAATGGGGCTGGGAAGGCGGAGAGCATGATGAAATCATACCCTGGTCATTTTGGAGCGACGATTGCGACACAGAGGAGAAATTCCTGGTGTTGTACTATGGCTGGAATGGCTACCCGCACGGAAATGATGTGATGAGCTTCACATCTACAGACAGGCTTCCCTATCACGAGGAAAGCATCCATGAGTCTTATGAGACGATTATTCGATTCAAGAACAACATCTGGAAGATCATTGTGACTGAGAATATGGGAATCCATTGGGTTGGCATAGTCCAACCTCTACCAGAGCATTACAGGATCGAAGAGATACAAATCAAAATCATAGGCGAATACTTCGACGAGGACAAAATCCTCGATCTCGAAGACTATCGGCCTTGATACTGACCATGACTAAATTAGTATTTGAGGCCTCAGATGAGCTAAAAGCCATCTTTGAGCATACGAAGAACGCGAAGGAGTGGAGCAACCCCTACGGATTGTATCCGGAACTAGAGAGTGAGATGCACATAGACTTCGTGAAAGACCAGGGCATATACATTATGTCCGGCAACAAGGAAACGCTGAAAGGCGAGGATACGCATAACATGATTGTTTACGCAGAGGGATACAACCCAAAAATCAACGAGGATTATTGGGAGGAATCCAGATACGCAGTTGGGGGCGACGATTTCGCTCAAGGACTGCCTGTAAGTGAAGAAATGTGTGAAAAGGTAATGCAAGGGAGTGCATTCTTGATCCTTGTCGAAGGTGATGATTTTAGGTATGGAACGGCAAGCCGTTGAACCTAACTGACCATGACGAAAGAATACGATAAATTAGACAGTCAGCTTTACAGGAATGATCCAGAAAAGCATAGTGACTGGTCTGACAGGATTTTGAGTTTTGAAATTGGAATAAACCCTCCAAACGATTGGATTCAGGAGCATTTCCACGCTGCTAACAACGAAGCGCCACACAATCACGACTTGTTGTGGGATATGGCAACAAATATGTTAGATTGGGCAGACACCAAATCACCCTGGTATGATGAAATGGTCGAAATGTTTGATTTAGAAATTGAGCAAAGTCTCGATGCCCATGCCCAGAGAGGGGCTAACGAAGGCGATATTATCAGCGACACAAGAAAAACGAAAGATGAATTGCGAGAAACCATAATGAAGTGTAAGCAAGAAATTATCGAGAAGACTACAATCCTCTGTGATGAATACATAGGGGTATTGACCAGTTGAATATACTGACCATGACTATGAAGAAAAAGATTGGTAGAGCATACGAAGCACTCTTGCTTTGGTGTGCTTACCACATCATGAGACTACCGAGGGTGGAAAATGATAGGACTAATAGTGAAGATTGATGGAAGCATTGAGGAATTTACCTACACAGGGTATCAAAGCCTCAGTAACGCTGTCGGTGGACTGATAGAGTGCGTAGCATCTGCAAGATGCCCAGAAACAGATCTGCAATACGACCTGTGGGGCAACGAAGAGGGAAGGCACAGGGGTCGAACGGACTCCGATTTCAAGAACAACTTCGTAGCGCAGAAAATCACAGCACACATGACGGAGACACCCATAACTGGGCTTTTGTCGCTTCACGGCACACATGTTGTGCTTGGCGTGAGTGATGAAGGAGACTCCGTCGGACTTTCTGACTACCTGTTGGACACGCTGAAGACACTAGCTGTATCACCCGAGGAAGCGAAGAAGCATGAAGATGAATATAGTGAGCCCTTTACACATTTTAGAGGGTTCTAGAACTGACCATGACACAAAAGGAGAAATATGCACGACAGAAGAACGAAGTATTCTGTTGTGATGCCTGCAAAATGATTTGTTGGAATCATGCAGCAGAAGGTGGAGAACCCATAGTATCGTGGCACGGAACATATTGCAGCGATATGTGCTATTGGGATGCAAACGAAAAAATCACTGGCTGCAACCAATACGGAAACTAGAACTGACCATGACAATAGCAATGAAGCTAAGTCAAACCCTCGGTTACGAACTAAAGCAGTTCACAATCGAAGGAATGACGGAAAATGAATGGAGAAATATGGATGACGACAGTCTAATGAAGACAAAATCATTCGATGACTATTACAACAAAGTCAAGGAGAGAGAAGAAGAAGATATAGAAAGGATGAAGACTAGAGTTGAGGAGAACGATGAGAAGTGGGCACGATCCATTGCTGATTACACTCTGAAACTAAAGGGATTCGAAGCCATGACGGAAGAGGAGATGGTCGAAAGACACACTACTGCTGCACTTGAGAATCTAAAGAAAAGATTCGCAATTGAAGGTGTCAGCAAGTGGGAATCATCGATGCTGAACAAGTCTGTATGGCTAGTTGCAACTTCTGAGGTTGGATTAGAAGGAATGAAGGCCGTAGAGCCATCTGACGACTCCTTCGAGACTGGCCTCCGAATGACTAGTCTAAGACTGACAAAATTAGAGTTCCAAGGAACAGAGGCAATCTGCAAGCTAATTCGTGAGAATGGCTGGGACAATATAACGGCTGAGTATAGTGGAGGCCACGATTCAGGAGGAATCGACCGCGTATACTACACCAAAGACGAGGAAACTACAACCCTTAACCTAGAGGATTTCAGAATATACGGAGCCAAGCGAGAATACGCGACAAAGGAATTGAAGATTGGAAAGTTCGATGATGAATTGAATTACGACACAATGTTCGATTTCCACGATTACGGATTCAGCTACGACAATCCTCTTTACGGGCCTATCCGACAGAGATTCGGATCATGGGCTGGTAGTGAATCAACCTATGGAGAACTGATTTTCTATCCTAACGGAGAATACGAACTCACCGGAGATAGTTGGTGAGACTGACCATGAGTAAACGAAGTAGGTCAAGAACAATGAGACTCAAACTGGCTGTTGAAGAATTCCTAACACTAAGGGAAGAAGCATCAACAGGTGAGGTCTTTGATTTCGTCAATTCGAAATTAAGACATGGAACAACTATGAGTCAATTGACGAACATATTGGCAAAATGCCCTCAGTTCAAAGATACTGGGGAGCAAAGAAAAGTAAATACATTGGGTGGTCGAACCACTCATAAAATATGGACTATGACGGAAGAATAGGACTGACCATGCCAAGCAGATATTACACCTGCCCAGCCTGTAGGAAACCAATTGAAGCCAATTTTGCGGTGAATTACCCCAATGAGTGCTATCACAAGGAGTGCAGGCTGTATCAAGAGGACAATTAGACTGACCATGGATGTATATTGCCCGAATTGTGGTGAGCCATTCGAACAGGATGAGTTTCACTACATGGAAGATTGGAACATCAAAATGACATACGACGAAGCAAGAAAGACCTTCTTCCAGAAGGGATGCAAATTCTTGCTAAGTGGTGGAGAGAAGAACTGCGACGGAACAAGGGAAAAGAGGCAGAAAGAGCTACAGCAACTTCGAGAAAGGCATCTCAAACTAAAGGATGCCTGGAGAGATGGCTTGAAGGCCGGAGTCTTCGTAAAAAACGAGTATGACCTATATCGAGACCAATGGATAACGGTCAAGCACCCGATTGATGGGGACGATTGCTACTCTTGGGACATTGAAACCGAGATCTGGACTTTGAGTGAGGAAATTAGAAGCCTAAGTTCATTGACATTCAGAATGTCTGCTAGCGGTGCTCTCTACGACATACTAGGGGATGACATAGACGGAATAGCATCATCCCTTTGATACTGACCATGACTGACGAAGAACAGATCGTTCCATCCTTCAAAGAAGTGATGGAAGACGAGATTATACTGAATGAATTGAAGAGCCTATACTTGGGAATTGCCAACGGAACGGACTCTAACGGTTCAATTGACGACTGGGAGTGCATCCTCGCTGACAGGATGTCTGCAATCATCAATGATGACCTAGAAGCCTTCGAAAAGAGATGGAATCTCCAGGGAAGGGTATACATGACTACAATCACGATGCCTAACGAGGCAGCAGACATTATCTTTGAGACACTTGCAATGGATGTTGAATCTTCACACATTGACACGGAAATCAGAGAAGAACTGCAAAATGCACTAGACAAAGTGAAAACTATCTAGGACTGACCATGACAACAAAAGAAGAAATCATAGAATTTCTGCAAGCGAATTACGCTGGCAACGATGAACCTGCTCTAACGGAAAAAGCAGGAGAAGAAACACAAACATGGACACTAGCAGCACTTTTCGTGCGAAGGTGGCTCAATGACATGAGTGATGCTCCAAATTGGGGGCTAAAAAATGTGAAAAAAGTATATTCTTACTTGTGTGAAAATAGGGAATCTGTCCTCGAGCATGGACTCATTGAAAAAGAAGGATACAACAACTCAGGTTTCCCCTTATGGAAGGACTACAACTTCGATGATTTTTACAAAGAAGAATAAACTGACCATGACAGATAATATGACAACAGGGGGCCTCTGATGGGTTGGTGGCCTCTAGACATAGAGACAGGCGGAATAAATTGGGGTGCATCCAACAACATACCAGGAGTGGTAAATGTCGTTAGAGATGGAACACCACAACCCAGTTCAGATTTGGTCTGGGGTGATGGGCCTGCAGACATAGTGGATAAATGGATGGACAATGGATTCCAAAAGCTATTCGATGAACTCAACGAACAATTCATCGAAGATATGGGAAGGGGGATGACTGCATTGGAGTTTCTAAGCGGTCTAGCGTTCTCCCTTCCAGGCCTTTGCCACCCAGATTACTCGTCAAATGACTTGATGGGATTGCCGATCTGTGAAACACACAGTTTGCAGATCCGCGTCGTCCCCATTGAGGACGAGTAACACTGACCATGAGTACAGCAATACACCATGCAATGAGTTCTGCAAAGAAGTATGGCGGAGAGCCAGAGGATTACTTAGCGATCCACGAGTTCTTCGACCAATTCAAAAATCAGGACTGGCATTTTGCACATAGGGTGGTTTTACACCACACAGGCGGAATTGAGATCGCGGAGCAGGTTTTCGGCGCGTATATACGCGTCAAGACAAGAGCACGCAAGGAGAAGAAGGATCTAAGCGAGGAGAGAGAGGAAATCACCATGACGATTAGCGCATTGGAGAATCTTGAAGCTAATGAAACCAACCTATCAATCTTGATGAGTCTGCAAAAGAAGCTACAAGACATTGTAATGAGAGAGAATTACCACACGAAGAGCATACCTGTTCGGTGGATAGGCGAGCAACACATGAGGGAGGACTTCGGATTCATCCCTACGCCCGCAGACTGGACTAAGAAACTCAAGGACATGAATGGACTAGAGAGTTGGATGCTAACGAGAGCATCATCAGCAAAACAACTCGGAGTCGCGGAATGACCTTACTGACCATGTATGAGATTTATCTCGGAGCGATAATCGGAGTGCAGATATTGATATTGATTTCACTTAGGAATGTGATGTCTGCGACTAACACCATCGGTGAGATGCTTCACACCTTGATGTTCCACCCGGAACATCTGGATGCCTGGAGCGACACCGAGACAACCGAAAAAATCGAAGAAACCCAAGAAGAAGATTGGAAAAATTGGGATAGTGACCAAGAATGAGCATAAAATCAAAAGATATTAACGACAATACCCGTAGTGGGAGTGTAATGTTAGAAGACAATGATAGGTGCTCTTGTTGGGACAAGGAATCAGAGAAGGAGCAGAGGTGGCGTGCAGAAGTCATGGCCGATGGTAAAGGATATTGCAAGCATTGTTGCTTGAAAATGAGCTTTTACTACCCTCTTCCAAAGGAGAAAATAACTCCGAATCTGAACTGACCATGTATGAAGATTGGATGAAAATGCTGAGAAAATCAGCGTTGGAACAAATCGAATTGAAAGTGTTTCAAAGATGCACAGAGTGTAATCGCAAACTGGAAACAGATATTGGAAAGAAACTAGGACTCGGATCGGTGTGCAGAAAGAAGTTCAAGCACCGTTACACAATTATTCCTAGATTCGAAGGTGAGCTACGGGCTTACGCTTACGATCAAATAGCGGCTTTGAATGTTGACTTCGTAGTAGAATACGATTATCACGAACCGCAAATTTTTGTGAAAAGCAAACATCCTCCCTATGAATGGGCAGAGATATCCGAATGCGAACCTAGTCTGGAATCATTGAGGATGATCCTCAACCCAGAATGCGACTTTGTGTATCACGACCTGTATGAACGGGAAATTTACAAGAACACTTTCACTAGAAAGAAGGAAGATATTACGCTGATGAAGGACAACCTAATGGCCGGAGAGGATAAACTAATCCGCCCTATAGACTATGTAATAGCTCCAGAAGTGAACGAGCCAGAAGAGAATCGGCCCGATGCCAGAGAAGGCTCGATGAACATTTTCGAAGCCAGCCTATGGGATATGATACATGGCCCAGGAGAGTGGTCAATACCAGATTTCATAAGCAGCAATGACACAAGAGGAAGTAAATTCCAAAAAAAATGGTGTTGCTTCTTTGAAGGGGACTATGATTGGAATTGGCTAGTAAATTACAACAATGGGGACTATTGCCCGTATGGGCCTTCAATGTTCGGAGATAATTTTAGCTTCGACATAGATGAAAAATTCAGATTCCCTGGCGGAGAGCCAAAACTGAAGGAAGGCGACCCCTACTACCACGACATTGTGATGTGGGCGAGACTATGCCAAAGCTACTTGGAAATCGAGGTTTCCAATTACGAGTCACATAACCTCCTCCCCACTCGCGGGAGAAGTGAGTGGTTTTATTGGTGGTTCGATGTCGACACTCAAATTTATGCCTACAATCCTGTTAGATGTTCTGATGGGGAATTAGTTCGGGCATGCGACCTCTGGAAGTGGGAGTTCGAGCACCAAGCAGATTATATGTTTGAGGAGAACTATGTCCTCAATGCCGAATTTTCGTTGGATTGGGAATGGATACAGCCGATCTTACAGCAATATCTGGATAACCTTCAAATGACTATCACCCCTGCTTAGGGATGACTGACCATGAGCTGGACAGAGAGCGATCATGCTAGGCTTATCGCCTTGAAACAACAAAGAATGAGAATGTTGAGAGAGGGAGACGGCAATTACGACAAAGCAAAGGTCGCAAAACTAACAGTCGAAATCAAGGCGATCAAGAAGCGACTTATCGCCCACGAAAAGGGACAGAGCGTAGCACAAGACGCACCCGAGGCAATCGAAGAACCTGCAGAGGCAATCGAAGAACCTGCAGAGGCAATCGAAGAACCTGCAGAGGCAATCGAAGA
>Ga0160423_10000833_pt1 | contig 25737 bp, 21 predicted proteins | sample CRUFie14St8metaG_FD_108191 | JGI IMG/M metagenome (GOLD analysis project Ga0160423, IMG submission 108191) | Marine microbial communities from the Costa Rica Dome - CRUD Field 142mm St8 metaG | ecosystem: Environmental > Aquatic > Marine > Oceanic > Photic zone | place: Costa Rica: the Eastern...
AAGTAAAGCTTTTCGAGCTTCTTCATCTTGGCTACTTCCTTAAGCCCAGCGTCGGTGATTTTAGTGTCGTTTAATAAAAGGTAGTTGAGGTTCTTCAGCTTCGCCACTTCCTTGAGGCCCGTGTCGGTAATTTTGGTATCGATTAAGTAAAGTAGTTTGAGCTTTTCCAACTTAGCCACATCCTTAAGGCCCTCGTCGGTGACTTTGGAAAAGCTCAAGTTAAGGTAGGAGACTTTTGATAATTCTGCCTTCGTGAATTTTGGTAGTGGGAAAACTTGGCCCCACGGCTTTTTCATCATTTCCGCGAGTTCGTCGCTAATTGCACGGTCTTTAAAGACCACCTCATCAGCCATCACGGACAAGTTCAACGCCGCCATCATCACGAGAATCTGCTTCATGCCCACCAGCCTACGCCACCACCCTTAACCGTCCAGCCTTTTAGAGGCTCGCCACCGCGCTGAAGGGGTTTTGCGGGGGAGGATTAGGGGATAGTTCGTGGAGTTGTTATAAACGATCAGGAGATCAATCAACTTTTAGATCGGCCTCGGCAGACGAGTAAACTTAATCCATGACCCTACTACGATCACATGATCGCAAGGCAAGAAACGGTCATTTGCCCTGAATGCGGAGCAGAAGTTTTAGAAAAACCAGAAACCTCAAAATTAAAGCGATTGAGCTATAGTCGCATTGGGTTCAGCCATTGCTGTTATCATGGTGGTGGTGATGACCCGTTAACTGGCCCTAATCTTCCCCGTGAAACTCCTTCAGCGCGGTGGCGAGCCTCCAAAAGGGCTATCCGGTTGAGGGCGGTGGCGTAGGCTGCTGGGCATGAAACCGATTCTTATGATGATGGTGATTTGATGGTCATCGAGTTGGATTGCCAGATTATATCCACCCAAAAATCATAAACCAATGCTCCTACTCCAGCCATACCGGCTGAGAAACAACCCCATTGGCCGCCACATCCCACGCTTCCAATCGAACCCAGGTCTTGCCACTCAAATCTAGAGTGGTCTTGAGGGTTTGTCTCCCAAAGGCCCCAGTTTTAGTTAGGTCAATCCGTTTGCGATACACCTGCTTACCATCGCCCGTGATAACTTCAGCGAATGACATAGGAAATGTCCAAGATAAATCGACTTCCAGTTGTGCTTGCCCCGATGCATCAAGCTTCAAAGTCTGGCCCGATTGTTTACCGCCGACAGTAAATCGAGGCATCAGCACCTCACCAGTCGAAATAAAAAAAGCGCCATCTTGTAATGCTTTAAGAATCGGTGCCCAGCCATCTTCAAACCGGGGGATATGGTCCAGACGCAAATAGTTTATATTAGCATGCGCATAAAACTCAGTGGTTCGATCCACCTGAAAGATATCAACTTCACCCACGATATACTTTTTTGCTCCCCAATTGGCCGTGTCATCCAAAAGATCCAAAACCCGCTCACCCAATCGTGGCTTCGAAAGATCAGCGGGCATGGCCTTCCACGCACCACCAAGATACCGATTAGATTTAAAAAAGGGTTCCTCCCGATAAAGATCCGGAAAACCAGTTGAAGATTTTATTCGTGGATGGGCCGCCCACATTAACCCATCTTCGAGCTCCATCAGCTTTAAGACATCCTGAGCACTCCCCACATGATAAATCCGCCCATACTCAGGATGCACCTCGGTAAACGGCCTGTCCTTGGCACGATTAAGCACCCACATGACCGGACTGGGAAAAAAACTAATCCAATGGCCACCTAGGTGCACATTGGGCTCTTCACCCGGAAGCAGGAGAAAGTCCTTATCTGATAAACGAATACATTCATCGTGAAGTAATTTGAGCAGAGGTAACGCCTTATCCGGATTGCGCCGATCCCGACCAAGACGATTGTGGAATTCAGCCAAATGAACAATATCTACTCCGGCCTTTTTAAATACCCTGACAAACTCAGGCGTTGGCATTTCCAGTCGGCTACTGATCTTCATGGATTTCACTAGCCCCACATCTATTGCTTGTCCCCCTCCGTCATTCCAACAGTGAACAGCCATCAGGTTTTCACCTTTTTTCAGTGTTTTTAGTGCCTCAGGACTAATGGGTACTTCACGATAGTTTTTTGAGAAACCTTTCACTGAGGCAGCCAACACACCATTTAGATATACCTCTGTATCCTCATCGTACAACAACGAGAACTTGAGTTTATCCCCAGGGCTCTCCTGAAGTGTAAAGATTCTCCGCAACCATATATCCGGTGTTTTCCAATCAGTGCCCAACCGCAGACTGGGTGTACCCTTCTTTCCAAATCCACCTTTGCCCCTCTCCCATTTTTGGTCATCGAAGGAGGGTTGCATCCAATCCTTCGGTGGACGCCTTGTAGAATACCGCCAATTTTGCCCCGTTCTACGCGACGTATTAACAACTTCAGCAGCCACTGACCCGGTCAACTTCTCGCGTGACTCGAGCAAGCGTGTAGTGTGCTCAATATGATAATGACTGGTAAACGTTTTGTGCCCGGGCACCTCAACAAAGCGATCCCCGTTCGTATAGGCCTTAACACGATCAAACAGTTTTTCACCGCGTACCAGTGAAGGTAGCCAAAAAATGCCCAACTCCTGATTGGTGTCAGGCGGTGCGTTAGACCACGGAACCCAGCGGCGATCTCCCTCTAAAGCCTGACGAATACCAATTCCGAATCCTGAAACGTGATTCATGAAATCATTCCCTCGCCACGTGAAACCCAGATTGTATGCCTCATCAAGTGGATAGAAATAGCGGTGTGGTGGCGGAAAAACCGCGAGGCTACCAGCCTCAGTCTCCAGAGCAATTGTGCGGTGACGCACCTTTTCTGGTTCTGCGGGTTGCATGCCCGCACTGACTTGATGCAATTTATCATCAAGCCCAATCCAAGAAACGGTTTTACCAGTTGGATCACAGTTTAGCCCGGCATGGTAGAGCAAGGCTCGGGCATCGAGCTTTGTTTGAACAACCGACTGCAAGTGAATCAGATCACACCCTGCGTAAATGGTGAAACGGAGTTTGCCTGAAAATGATTCCCCCTGAAGCTCGCCCAGGTCGACCATACATCTTTTACCCAAACTTCGCACAGTAACAGATTTAAGTTTAAGGGTAAGCAGCCCTGACTCACTGGGTTTACGGCTAGTACGGTCAAAGAATATAGTCCAGCCACTACGTTTATTTAAATCACGTTGCCCTACAGTTAATACAGTCACCGGATTGATATCGCGGATAACCTCAACAGGCATTCCCTTGCCTGAAGCTACAGCAACCGAACGCACCAAAGCACCCTCACCAGAAATATTAAGAGCCAACTCCATCGCACCCTCCGGAGTATTCCACCCTATAACAAGTATTTTTCCGGTAACCTTTACCTCCACTCCACAAATAGGATCGTAGGACTTTGTATCAACAGGCACTGCGTAGGCAAAATGAGCACACAAAAAACTTACAAAGCCCCATCCGAAAAATAATCGGAATAGATTATGTGGTCGATTTTTTGAGTAAAATCTGTATGCAGCCATGATAGTCAGTTTATCCGTGAAACCATACCCTACCCAACCATTCTGATTTAGGAAAGCTCATAGGAGCTTCACTTCAATCCTGCAATTTTGCTTATAGATCAACCGAAGAATAACTTTTTTCAATATAACATAAGTAGTTACAGCTCCTAAAGCACCTCGTGAAACTCCCTCAGTGCCCCAGCGAGCCTCCAAAAAGGCTCGACGGTAAAGAGTGATGGCCTTTTAACAGAGGCTTGGCTATACTCCCCCCTATGACTGATGGGAAAATATTTGCGGATTTTGAGGAATTAGCTGAGGCTGAATCAATTGCCCGCAAACTGATCAGCACCGACTCCAACAATGAAAATCAGTAGGATAAGCACCCTAACGGATGTTCCTGTTGCGATGAATAACAGTATTACCTGAAATTCCTTGAGCGCGTTGTCGATCTTCACGAAGGCCCACACTAGCGTGGCCGAGGATTGCCTTTGTGGCATTCGGAAGGGAATGTGATATAATGACTCCATGGCTGGCACTGAAAAAGACAATTACTACGATTCCCACAGGATCACTATTTGGGACTCTTGTAACGGTGGTGGGAATATTGGTTATCTGCTGAGAACTGAAGCGCCAATTGGAAGTTATCCTGTCTCAATCATAGAAGATAACAAATCCTATCTATCGAAGAGTAAAATCAGCGTTGTTGTAATTGCTGATCAAACCAGCGTCAGAGTTGACCAAACTAAAGAGGTAATAGCTGAAACTCTGTCCCAATTACCAAACACAAATGATTTACCTCCAATTACACTAAAGGCTTTGTTATGGGACAATGAAGCTAAGTTTTTTGTGCCGATATATGATTAACATAAGATCTGATTGTCTGCGAAAACACCACCATCAAACTTTATTTTAAATGGCAAAAGCAAACCTAGTTTTAATTCAAGCTCTCAGGAAAACAGCAAAAAGAATGCGTACTGGAACTGCTTATCAGTGGGGGCATTTTGGTTCATGTAATTGCGGTCACTTAGTGCAAACTTTAACGAATCTCACTAAGGGTGAAATACATGCAGCAGCTAAAGAAAAAAATGGTGACTGGGGCGATTTGAGTAGAGATTTTTGCAGCACTAGTGGTTTTAAGATCGATAAGATAATAAAATTGATGCTTCAAGCCGGACTAAATATAGAAGATATTGAAAATCTAGAGAATCTCGGGGACCGAAAAGTTCTCTCCCGTATGAAAATTGATTCCAATAAATTAAAACATAACAGGATACTTGATGTGGTTGCATACATGGAGGAATGGGCTGATTTGCTTGAGTCCGAACTTAATCTTGATGTGGAGAAAGCACAAAAGATCACTCTTGAGAAATCAGTTATAAATTTGTCCTAGCGTGAATTTCTTAGAGCCTGAGTAAAAACAAATGATTCATGGCATTTTTTCAGCAAAAAGTCTGAATCCGAAAACAACACCTCAAAAAAATAATGCATCAACAGCCACGTGTTGATGTTGTGCGAGCGCTTATAGGCCCTAAAAGAAAAAATGGTATTTGCATGTAGTGTGAATCGTTAAATTTGATAAATTTTTTTATTTGTGTTTAAATTCGTCGAAATGATTACAACAACAGCAAAATTATTATCCACCGTCATAATAACAACGGCACTAGTTGGGGTTTTATATAACCCAAAAATTTCATATTCCGAGGAAACTCCAAAAAATACACAAAAGGTTGATGTTAACGTTGAGATTAACGGCACCGACACAATGATGTATTCAAAAACTTCCTTTGAAGTTAAAAGTGGGCAAAAAGTGAAGCTTACATTTAATAATACAGGGAAACTACCAAAGGCTGCGATGGGCCACAATGTAGTGATTTTAAAAAAATCCGTAAACCTAGTTGAGTTTTGTACCGAGGCTATTAAATTTCCCACTGAGGGATACTTTCCAAAATCTAGGGAAAAGGATGTTATCGGGCGCACAAAACTGCTCGGACCAGGTGAAAAAGATGAGATTTATTTTACGGCACCAGCTCCGGGAACTTACGAATACGTTTGTACTTTCCCTGGACACTTCGCAGTTATGAAGGGAAAAATGGTAGTTAAATAATCCCCTTTTCGACCATCCTGATGAAATAATTTTTCAAGGTTCTGCCTTGAATACTATAATCTTGTTTAATTAAAATACGAACGGAATGTAATTTTATATATGCATATAATTACTTTACTAATGATACTTACCTTTTGCTTCGAATTATTCAGCGAAGAAAATAAAATTGGCCCGAAAGATGGCCTCAACTCATTCATTAAAAATGAATTAGAGAAGGGGATTAATAGCCGAGAAGAAAATTTAGAATGGAATAGTTCGAAGCAGAAATGGCTAAATGAACTAAAGGAAAAATGTTTTTTCGCGTGGCCTAAAAAAGTCCCATCAACCAAGCCAAGAGAAATATTTAGTACCACAAAAAGCGGTATAAAACTGCGAGCCATTGAATTTACCGGGCTAGTGAATAAAGCGACTCTTTTAATTGCCCATCATCCCGAATTAGAGAATCCAGATTTGGTTGTTCTAAATCCATTGAATGCAGACGGATGGGAGGAATTTAAGGAATCAATCGGGTTTGAATTTTCAAAATTTCTAAATGAAGAAAATATTCTAAAACCAAATCATAAATCATTTTCGCAGCATCAGAAAATGTTTAAATCTTTTAAATGGGTAATGGCATATATAAAACCAAATAAGCTAATTCAGGAAACGAGCAACCGGGAAAATCTTCAGTTGCAAAATTTAGGGCATTCTCCTGAAAGTATTCAGGTATGGAACACTAGGTTAGCTATACAAACACTCCGTCAGACAGGCAAAATGAAACACGTTCCCCTTTGGATTCAAGCCCAAGGTAGGATGGCTGGTGTTTCACTTTACGCATCACTATTTGAGCCGGATATAACTAGGCTTGACCTTTATAATTTACCAAAATCTCACATTAATGGGCCATTTTTTCCAAACATCAGTCGAGTCGTACGCATCCCTCAAGCAGTGGCCTTGGCACTAGAGAATTCCAAAATTGTAATTTATCAGAAAGATTCCGAAGGCTGGACTTATCCAAAGGAAATTGCCTCTAAATTAAAGTGGGAGCATCAACTTCAAATTAGAAAAATCCCGCCATTTCAATGAAATAAACAAATAGTTTATCCATTCATTCAGGCTTTTTCTTTACTAAATAACCTCCAATTTCGATCTACAATTAATCGAGCCCCTCGAGCAAAAGAAAAGTAACTGTATCCCCATTGAATAAGGACCAAAATCCTATTTTTAAAACCACTTAAATATAGAATATGAATGAAAAGCCAGGCTAGCCAGGCGATAAATCCTCCAAATTTAAAACCAAATGATTGTACGATTGCCTTCTTGCGGCCGATGGTTGCCATTTGGCCTTTATCAATATAATTAAAATCTTCAGTGGTTTTTGAATTAATTCGATTCAATATTGACTTAGCAATGTACCGTCCTTGCTGTATTGCAACAGGTGCAATTGACGGTAGTGGATCACCGTTAACCCCTTTGCAATGCGCTAGGTCACCGGCCACAAAAACTTCGGGGTTACCTGGCAAAGTTAAGTCAGGAGCAATTTTAATTCTACCCTGAGGATCTTTTTCAACATCAATAGAATCACCGATTTTTGAGGCCTTTACCCCTGCGGCCCATATCACTGTGGCTGTTGAAATATTTTCGCCGCCAACTTTAACACTGGTGTTATCCACATCCGTGACGGGACTTTCTGTCCAAACCTGAACGCCAATACTTTCTAAATCTCGGGTTGCCCTGCTTGAAAGATCCTCATCAAAACCCGGTAGTATCCGATTTCCTGCTTCAGCTAAAATTATGCGAGTTAACTTTGGGTCAATATTTCGAAAGTCCTTTGCCAGCGTAAATCGAGTCATTTCACCTATAGCACCCGCTAATTCAACTCCTGTTGGCCCACCACCCACAACAACAAAAGTTAGATTTCGTTTTCGCTCAGATGAATCCTCTGTGATTTCCGCTTTCTCAAAAGCGGTCATAATTCTACGTCGAATTTCTGTGGCCTGAGCAATTGTTTTAAGGCCGGGGGCATTTATCTCCCATTTTTCATTGCCAAAATAATTATGGGTAGCCCCGGCTGCCAATATTAAATAATCATAGGGGTAAGAACTTTCTTTGCCATAAACACATTTTTCATTCAAATTAATCGATGTAATTTCATCGAGAATCACTTTTGTGTTTTTATAAAAGCTTAATAGACTACGAATAGGTACGGCGATTTCAGCTGGGCTTAATCCGGCTGCAGCCACTTGATAAAGTAGAGGCTGAAACAAATGATAATTACGCCGATCGATTAATTTAACTTCAACGTTTTCTTTTCCTCCGAGTTTTTTTGCGGCGTTTATGCCGACAAAACCTCCGCCAACAATTACTATGCGTTTTGGTCTCACTAGAAAATGAACATTTAGCTTATTAAAATAAAAAAAGCCGGTTTTTCTTTTACCATAAATTTTAAGTACGTTGACTTGAAATGAAGGTTACGGTTGTACCAGTATCTCCATTTAAACAATTTTCCATTTTGATGTGTAAATTTAAGTTAATCGGCCGTTCAATATTGATATTCTCGGGGACAATCCTCTTTTTGGCCGGATTTTTAAAGTTAATTAATGTCGGAGCTGAAGAAATGGTCGAAGGATTAGAAAACGCTAATTTGCTGAAATATCGTATTCCCATCAGTGTTCTCTCAGTTTTCACCGGGATTTTGCTGGTTGTGCCAAAATTATCAACAATTGGAATCTTATTTGCCACCGCATATTGGGGGGGGGCGATCGTGGCTCACCTCACATATGACGACTCTTTTTTAATGCCGGCTGTATTTCTTAGTATTATTTGGGTTGGCACATATTGCCTTTACGGATTTAATCCAAAAAGTTCATCAGCAAACCAAGAAAAATTGGATACCGGTACATCATAACTTAAAATTTTCAGTCCATAGAAAATTTCTATAAAGGATCCGAGAAAGGAATCTCACGATACTCTTGGTTACGATAAAACCGTAAAAATGATGAATGTATTTACCATTAGTAACAGCCCTCGTTGTTCCCCGTGAAACTCTTTGAGGGCGTTGGCGTCTCTTCCAATGCGGTTTTTTCATGGGGCTATTGTCGGAAGCTGGTTGGACATTGGCAGTCACCCAAAAAAGCCCCCCCGTGAAAAATAAAAACACGGAGAGGCTACAATCAAGGCCCGCAGTTCCCGTTTGAAGAATGGCCCTGATTGCGCTCCACTAACAATATACCAACCAAAATTCGACCGTCAAAAAAACCCATGGTTGACTTTCCAACGGCGGCGCGCAGATGCCTGGCCATGAGCTAAGGCGAATGCTCTCGAGCGTGGTCAGCTGGCCCTAGCTCGATAATAATTCTTGAGTTCCCGTGACCTCCCTCACCGTTTTCTTCAAAGATCACAGGAAAGTATCCATCTCCTATTTTAGTTTCTACAGTAACCGCAAGATCAGCCGGACAGCCTTCTCCGTTAATGGTAACTCTACCATTATCCGAAACCACATTCCCGACCACTTCCCGCACCACGTCTGCTTGGTCGCACATAGTTGCGAAAATCTACCGGAACCGCATCGGCTGGCAATAAACAAAACCTTCGAGGGTATCCCCTAGGATGGATAAATAAGCACAACGCCACCGCCCTTTACCGTCCAGTACTTTTGGAGCCTCGCCAAAGCGCTTAAGAAGTTTCACGGTAACAAGTAGAATCTGACGTTTCAGTTCCAAAACACCAATCACGTCCTCTTCAGGGGAACCAGCATTAAGTTTTCCGTTAACAGTTTAACCAAGGACAACTGACAGATCAGCTTTGTATCAACCAATGGTTTCAACGCCTAGTGTGGTAAGAATTAGAGGCGGCAAGAGTCAAAAAAACTAACTGGATATTCATGTGAAGGCGGGCGATTGACGAGCTATCCAGTCGGCAACCGACAAGGTGGCCGACGGCTGAAGTTTCAACTAATTCTGAAGCCATTTGGCAAAACAACTGACAAGTGTGAATTTTCGATGTGCATGAAGCGACTAGGAATTGCGCCATAACAAAACTTTCTGAGTTTCAGAAAAAAGTGCAAATTTATAACTTGAGAAGGAATTACGTGGGCACAACCCACGATAACGTAAGCGGTTTATCTCCATTCATCACCAGAAGACTGATTTTAGAGCAGGAAATTATCGAGCAAATTTTAAACAAACACCCTTTTACAAAAGTCGAAAAGTTTGTTCAGGAAGTAATGTGGCGCTCCTATTGGAAGGGATGGCTAGAAATGAGACCCAAGGTCTGGGATGATTATCTGAGAGAAGTAGAACTAGCCAAAAAACAATTAAACGACCGGCAGATAACCCGAGCCGAAGAGATTTTGGGCGGATGTTCGGGTGTCTCATTCATGGATCATTTTACAAATGAACTTAAAGAAACAGGTTATCTACATAACCACGCTAGAATGTGGTGGGCTTCGCATTGGATTCACGTAGAGAAGTTGCCGTGGCAATTAGGAGCTGCTTTTTTCTTCAGTCACTTGCTCGATGCTGATGCAGCCAGTAACACGCTGAGTTGGCGTTGGGTAGCCGGGTTGCAAACTAAAGGAAAAGCATACCTGATCAATCGAGGTAACTTATTAAAATATTGCTCTCCTGAAATTCTGATAAATCCTGCCGAGCTTGACCATCTCAACGAGGTGAGTCCTGTAGCTATTTCCGAATCAAATTCATACAATCCGGAGCATTCTAATATAATCAAATACAAGCTGCCCTCAGTAGAATCAGATAAAAGAATCGGAGTTTGGGTTCACAATGATGATTTGTGCCCTGAATTTGGGCCTTTGAACAATTATAAACCAGTTTCAGTAGCTGGTTTCAAAGATGCCGCTATGTCAGCCAAATATGGCCAGAGTAATTTAGTCCGACGGTTCACCAAAGATTCTATGAGGGATGCTTTGGATCGTTGTGGAGGCCATTTTAAATGTAATACCGAGTACTATGAATCAGGAACTCTAAAAGAGAACATCACAAAGTGGATAACCAAAAATTCCATCGACCATGTGGTAGCTTTCAAACCCTTTATTGGACTAGTTGGTGAGCAGCTCCGGATTGTTGAGGGCGAATTTTTAGCTCACAATGTTTCTCTTTCCATGACCCGGCGGGATTGGGATCAAAACCTATTCTGTCATGCGAAATCTGGTTTTTTCCCTTTCTGGAAGAAGACCAAAAAATACCTCAGTAGTTACTACAAAATCGAGAAATAGCGCAGAATTAAGTTTCTTAATGAATAAAATTAATTTACCTCAAAAAATCTGCGTAGTCTGCGGGCGATTATTTTCCTGGCGTAAAAAATGGGAACGTGACTGGTTGAATGTGAAATATTGCAGCAAAAAATGCCAAAAATATAGAAATGCCAATGGGTAAAGTTGCAATCATAGGTGGAGGTATAAGTGGTATAATGCTGAGTTACCGGCTAAAGCAAAAAGGATTTGGGTCTACGATTTTTGAGAAATCCAGGGGAGTCGGAGGTCGAATGGCGACCAAGCGGTGGAAAGAAAAGTCATATGACCATGGATGTCAGTATTTTACCGCCACTAAGCCCGAAACAATTTCGCTGCTCCATGAATTAGAAACTGAAAACGTTGTTGAGATTTGGTCTAGAGGTTTTTCTAATTTGAGCGGGAGTCAACATGGAGATCAGCAAAAAAGGTGGATCAGCCGAAAAGGTATGACTGCGGTTGCCAAGCACCTCTCAAAAAATCTAGACATAAATAAACAAACTCAAATAGTAAGAATTAATTATGATAATGATCAATGGTCCCTACAAACCGATGATCAACACTATTCAGGATTTAATGCCTTGGCATTTACGTGCCCTGTACCCCAAACATTAAGCATCATTAATGACAGTAAAATATCTCTTAACAATGACATCGCGCAGCAGTTGGGAGATATTAATTATCAACCATGCATTGCAATTTTGATTGATTTAAAAGGGCCTTCTAATTTGCCAAAACCAGGAGGATTATGGCTTGAAGGTGAACCTTTTATTTGGGTGGCAGATAATAGCCTTAAAGGTCTCAATGATTGCGAATCTTCGTCACTTGTCGTTCACTGTGGCCCCCAATTCAGCTCCGATAACATTGATAAAAGTACGGATGAAATTTGGAAATTGATATCCTCCAAGCTGGTTGGGTACGAATTTGGTAAGATTTGTGATCACAAAATTCACCGTTGGCGCTATAGCTTTCCTACCACCAGACACCCAGATAAAAGTGTGTTGCTAGATGAACCGGGTTTATTGGGGTTTGCTGGTGACGCTTTCGGGGAGTCAAAAGTTCAGGGTGCAATCCTATCAGGTGCAAATTTAGCTGAGGATATGGCTGATAGATTATAACGCTGCATTAGCGTGCCAAATAAATTCATGATTAATCGTTTTCGGTTAATCCCCCAAGAAACGCTAATTTTCCTAGATAACAATATTTTCTGATTAGGGTTCTTCCCAGCCCAAAACTATTCTTTTGAAACAGCAAGAGTTATACATGTATAACTTTTTTGACGGCTATAAATGTTTTTTGTGAGTTTATTTGCCACTTTGGTTAATATGTGCAACTTCTGTATAGGTGATTGTGAAAAGTTTCACATGCGGGGTTTACAGAAAATGAGTTTTAGATTTTTATACATACTGATTGCACTAACCATAGGAATTCTCCCGATCGTTCTCTTTTTTACGGGCGTCAGTTTCGTAATTTATTTACTAAGCTAAATTTTCTGACACCCATGTGAATTGAGATTTAGCGGGATTACTTGAGCCCTAAACTCAGTGCTTACATTAATTCCTCTTTTAGGGATCCCTAAAGGTATCGAATGGTTAACGAACGCGAGACAGTCATCCTCTGGTTTAAACGGGATCTAAGGACAAATGACCACGGTCCCCTTGCTTCTTTAGATAATTTTCCAGGAACAGTTATCCCCTTATATGTCGTTGAACCTGAATACTGGAAGCATAATGACTGTTCATCAATGCAGTGGCACTTCCTTCGGGACTCGCTTCGTGAACTCAATAATGAATTAATCAAATACGGACTACCACTGGTTTATCGGTTTGGTAAGGCAACGGAAGTTTTTGAGGACATTGCGAACAGGTGTAATTTAAAATCAGTTATTGCTCATGAGGAAACGGGGAATGAATGGACTTACAAACGAGATATAGAGGTAAAAAAATGGGCGGAAAATAGAAATGTAATTTTTAAAGAGCACCCGACTAATGGTGTTTTCAGAAAATTGAATTCTAGAGATGGCTGGAAGGGAAAACGAGCCCGACGAATGTCAAAAAACCTTCATGAAAAACCCACAAAATTCGGATACCGATCAAATCTTGAACCTGGTGAAATACCCATCACTCCAATTAAGTTTAAAAATCAAAATTTTACTGGAAATCTAAAAGGGGGTTCGGTCGCGGCTCATGAAGTTCTTAAATCATTCATTGCGGACCGACACAAAGGTTACTCTAAAAGTATTTCCAGTCCTCTAACTGCCGAAGTGCATTCATCAAGGCTTTCTGCTCACCTGACATGGGGTACAATTTCATCCCGTGAAATAGTTCACCGCATCAAAGCGGTACGTGACCACGCACACGAAAACCCGAAGTTGGTAAATAAAGGTGATCTCGCTGCCTTTTGCTCGAGGCTGGCTTGGAGATGTCATTTTATCCAAAAACTCGAGGATCAACCTTCAATTGAGCACGCTTGTATGCACGGCGCCTTTGAAGAAGTACGACCCAAACATGGCAACCAAAACATGCTCAAAGCTTGGAGTGTGGGTTCAACTGGATTTCCCATGGTTGATGCGTGTATGCGTTTTCTCAAACAAAATGGATGGATTAATTTTAGAATGCGGGCTATGTTGACAAGTTTTGCAAGTTACAATTTGTGGTTAGACTGGAGGGAATTCGGTCCTCACCTCGCAAGATCTTTTATTGATTACGAACCGGGCATTCACTTTAGCCAATTACAAATGCAATCAGGAGTAACCGGAATAAATACCTGGAGAATTTATAATCCCGTTAAACAGTCGGTGGACAACGATCCCGAGGGCATCTTCATTCGCAGATGGGTCCCCGAGTTGAAGAACGTTCAATTAAATCACATTCACGAACCTTGGAAAATGGATGTATACACGCAAAAAAAGAATAAATGTATAATCGGCGAGGATTATCCTGAACCTATTATAGATCATCAAACTTCAGGTCGTGAGGCACGTTTGAAACTAGGCCAAGTTGCAAAGTCAGATGGATACGCAGAAACAAAGAAAAAAGTGCTTACAAAACATGGAAGCCGTAGCTCGAGGCACCGAAGTGGAAAACGAAATGAACCAAGTAAACAATTAGATTTACTTAAGATGGATCAAATCAAAAATATTTCTAAAAAACACTAATCATTCATGCCTGACTTAATTTTGTAAGCGGTGTTAATCATGGTAAACTTATAGGTGGACATAATTCTTTTAAACAATCCTTTTACTGTCAGAAATACAGTAACTGAAGAGCGAAGAAACCAGAGGAAACTGAAGCATCAGGCAAAGCGAAAAGGTAAGATTGATCCCAGAACCGGACGTCGAGGAAAAAGGAAATAGTCATCAAGCTTAGTTTGGACACGGAATATACCGGCTAGTAGAATTGGTTAATTAATAGGCGGGAGCAAGCCTCACCTCGCTTAGCCGTCTTGATCAACAAAATCACCTGCTTTTATGATTTCCGAATTTTTGACATCAAATGTTTTCAGTGCGAATTATAGATCTTGAATTACAATCACCTCATCGTCGGTTCGTTCCTTGGGGCTATTTCAGTAGCTTTCGGTGCGTATTCAGAGCATTCACTTAAGCCTGTAATCACTGAAGAACAATTCCGTTTTCTCATAACAGCAATCAGGTATAATCAAATTCACGCAATAATCATAATTATCACGGCAATTGTTCACACAAACAATAGCGAGCAATCTCGAAAAATTATGAAATGGGTAGGCCGCACATTTATTGCTGGGACAATTTGTTTTTCCTTCAGTATTTATCTTTCAGTTCTCACCGGGATTAATGAAATAACTTATTTAACGCCCGTTGGGGGTCTAACATTAATATTCGCTTGGATACTTCTTGGGATTGCTGGAATTCAATTAAAAAAAGTAAATTCAGCAGAGTCTAAGTGAGATTCTGGATTAGATAATTCCAACAAGTAATACAGCCGAATTAACTTCGGGCTATATTTCAAAATTTGTTTGTGAATTTCCAATTTGTTTCCTGTCCATTAAATATACCACTAATGTATGAGGAAGTGTTAGGATTGAAATATAGATCATTACTTTGCTTAACCAGCTGAAATCTAGTTTTCCATTCAAAACTTGCGGAGTAAGCAGCGCTATCATTAGAGCAAACGCTGCGATGGTCATGAAGCCCGTTAACCTTAACCATCTTTTGTTAAGGCTTAAAATAGAAAGAGGATTCAACCTGCGGCGTCCTATTCGATCAATCCAAATCAACCGTAATGAGTGTCTCAAGCTATGCCAAAATATAAAATAGGCACCTAATGCCCAAAGGGTTGGGATAAATAAAAACCATAAGACCAAAAAAACGTCTTCTGCCGTTTCTTTAAATCTGGGTTCATTTTTCTCTAATGAATGGCTAAATGTTATAAAGCTCGATATTAATACGAGAGTAATTGGAATTACTAAAAACCATATTCGAAAATTTATTAACCAATTTACGTCATATTGCGCATTGGCCCCGCTGTTAATTACATTCGATACGAAGCGGATATAGACATCAACACCTGAGTAACCACTTAAAATAATTGGCAAACTACCACGTTTAAGAATATGCAAAACTGATTGCAAATTAGATTTTAACAAGTAGGAGCATCCGTGTAATTTAATGCTTATATATCTATCTCCTTGGCCCCAGTGAAATATTGTAATTGATAAAAATACAATTAGGGATAAGACGGGAAAAAATTGCCAAACGGTAAAATACACCAAAGCGACCGCAAGGTATAACGCAATGGCTGCCATCCGGATTTTTGTGCTTTGTCGCCTATTCAGCCCCCAGAGCACCAAATGATCTGCTGCACCATGCGGGATGCCTAGAAAAAAAAGGCTTAGAAAAATTAATAAAAACTGCCAATTGCCGGTAAGATTTAGAAAACCTAATACCCCCAAAATTAGAAAAACTAGCAGTGTGCCTAACGAAAGATACCGACTTATAGCAACTGGCAGGTTTTCTTTTGAATTGCGATCAATGACCAACTCATCCCAGCAAAAAATTGAACTAGAATTCAAAACGACACTTTCTCCATAGCAAGAGGCCTTGCATAACAAATAAATTTGTGAGAGCAAAAAATAACGCCTCCTCAACCGGAAGATTACCCAAGTCAAAGCCGGATCTTGTCTCATCAGTTATGGACCAAATCCCAGCATCAATTGCAAAAGAGTCCGACAAGCAGAGATAAACTGTCAATAGAGCCCAAGGTATCAACCATTGCCTGATGTGTTTAACCAACACCTTAGAACCTAGGGACCACTGAATAGCCAAAGGAGGAAACGCCCACATAAGAATTAATCCTCCGTAAACACTTTGTTTAGTATAATACAAATACCCTCCGTAAATCAGGAATAAAAAAGAGCAGCCGAGTCCTTTTGCTGACCATGTCATTTTTTCTTCTCTGGAATTGCGCATGAAAATTAAAAGGAAAAGCCCCGCGAGAACTGTTTGGAGGACCATAAACGCATATTCTTCGATCGGTACATACCCAATCTTGCCCCAGACCACATTGTTTGAGTAGGTCCATACCCCTTTGTAAACCAGATAGTTATCCCAAGGAGAGGTATAGATAAGTGCAATTAAGCAGAAGAAGATGATCCCGAGAAAGTACCGCCGGTTGTTTCTAAACTCCTTGAGAGATTTTAGCGTTACCAAGGCTAAGGGTAGGATAATAAACCAACCAAGAAATTCCGCATAGTTCATTTTGGTGTGGAATATGTTTTTCCGCTTAGTACTCCAAAAAATAAACTTAGTTTTTTCCAGGTAGGAACTATGGCTCGTGATGTTCGGTAATTAATTGGATTCTTCCCTATTTTTGATCCTATTTCACCGTACATGCTCGCTGCCCACTTAATAATTATCCTTGCACGTAGCGGAATAAATTTCATTCCCTCTTGTGCCCTCTCATAATAACTAGCGGCTAAACCGAGTAACCTCAGTTTGGCGCCATCTATTTCTTCCACTCTATCGGGATTTGAACCAACTAAATCATCCACTGAAATAGGAGTTTTAAAAAAGTTTTGTGGGATATAAATTCGCCCTCTCTTTGCATCTTCATGCACGTCTCGGCATATGTTTGTCAGCTGCATGGCGATACCCAGATTCTCAGCGTATGTAAGGGCAGACTTATCTTTTACCCCAATAATCGGGCAAGTCATGATTCCAACCGTGCCAGCAACCCCTCTACAATAATCAATTAATTCAGACTCCGATTTCAGGCAAACGCCGTTTAGTTCTGAAACCATTGTGGAGAGCATGTCGGTCATCGGGTCTTCCGCTAATCCCCACTTGGCCTGGAGATCGCGATACAGGTCAAGTACTGGGTGGGGTTTATGGTTTAGCCAGGAGTCTCTGGCGGAAATCAAATCCTCTTCAAATCCATTATCTGCCCAGTCATCTAATTGTCGGCATACGTAGTAAAGTTGTGAGATCGCAGTGGCGGATTCCCTCGGAAAAAGCAATGAAGCCAAAGAAAACGTTTTGCTATGCGCTTTGAAAGATTTGTGAATTTCAGCTAAATTAAATTCCCGGGCCGGGGGAACAAGTTTTTCCATCACCTTCGCTGAGGAAACTACTCCCGGAACCCCTGCCCCGGGATGAGTTCCTGCCCCGCAGAAAAAAAGATTTTTTACGTCTTCTGATTTGTTATGAAACCGGAACCATGCAGATTGCTGGAAAAGTGGAGCGATCGAGAAACCTGAACCCCAAGAAGTGTGGAACTTACGCTCAAATGTATCGGGTGTGACAAAAAAGGATTCGTCCAACGAATCTGATAATCCAGGCATAATGGTCGTTTCGAGTTGATACATGACCCTTTGCTTGAGTTTCTCCCCTTCATCCTCCCAATTTATGCCCGATTGCTTGTTGGGTACAGGTGCGAGAACATAAAATGCATCACCATCTGGTGGAGCCATGCTTTCATCGGTGGCAGACGGCCGGTGTAGGTACAAACTCAGGTCATCTGAGAGAATCTGCCGATCGAAAATGTCCTCCAACAATTTTTTATATTCTTCGCCGAATAAAATGGTGTGGTGTTTGATGGATGGGAACTTCTTTTTGGTGCTGAAATACCAGACAAAAAGCCCCATTGAGTACGATAGGGATTTTAACTTTTTATCGGTCCACTTCCGTCGTTTTTCAGAGGGTATCAATTTCTCATAAACCATAGGCGGATCAGCATCACAAACTACAATGTCTGACTCCATTTTTTCACCTGAGGCTAAGGTCACACCTTTTGCCTCACCGTCTTGAACAAGGATTTGTTTTACAGTTCTGTTGTAATTAAATTTTATGCCAACTTCTTTTGATAATTTTTCAATCGCCTGTACCAATGCTCCGGTTCCTCCTTTCGGAAACCAAACTCCCCATTTTCTCTCCAAATAGTGGATTAAACAATAGATAGAAGTCGTTTGAAAAGGGTTACCCCCAACTAGCAGAGGATGGATAGAGAATGCTCGCCTGAGACGTTCATCTTTTATGTACTGGCTGACGAAATCATAAACTGAAAGGTAGCTTTTGAGGCTAAGTAATACAGGAACCTGACGAAGCATCGTGCTAAATTTGTTGAATGGTTTATCTGAAAGATCCTCGAAACCCACCTCGAAAATTTTTTTCGAATACTCAACCAGACCGCGGTAGTTTTCTTCAGGATTTTCTGAGAGCCGTTCAATTTCACTCTCAGTATCTTCTACCTTGCCCCCGTAATCCATGTATGTCTTATCTTTAAAATGAAAACGATACCAGGGTTCGACAGGTAAAAATTCTATGTAATCGCTTCTATCACGACCGAATAAATTGAATAACTCATCGAATAAAAAAGGAGCCGTTATCACTGTGGGGCCGGCATCAAAGTTAATCCCCCCACTTTTATATACCTGTGCTCTACCACCGGCCATCGGATTGTTATCTAAAACTTGCACTTCATACCCTAGCCTTCTCAATCTGAGCGCAGCAGATAACCCCCCGAACCCAGCCCCAATTACGGTGGCTTTTTTACGGCTTTGCGAATTTGTACTCTGGTTCATTAATCGAATGGGTGGTCGTTATTTTATATGGGTAAGAGGATTTCAAATTCGTCTTGAGGGGTTTACTCATAGCTACAAAAGGCAAAATGATTTTGTCCAAAAATGAGGAAATTTTTGGGTTCACTTTTAACAACTCAGACCGAGCTTTGAAAACTAGGCCTGCGTGAAAATCATAAATTTCTGAGTGATTATTTGATGTCTCACTAATTGAATACTGAGTTAAATAAAAAATGTTTGGTCGGCCGTTAAGCAGGTCTGATGATTTAATTCTACCTTTTTTATAACCCAAAAAATCAGCTTCATCGTCTTTAATCTGGTAAGCGATAGCAAATTTTGAAAACGCACCGGAAATTTGTTCCTTCTTCAAAGGATTAATTTGAGCTGCATCACATATACAATTAACCGGCAAACTAAAAAGAGAGCCTGTCTTTAGCTCGGCCATTTTCAAATACCGGTAAAAGTTTGAATCACTGGTGTCATAGTTGAGTTCTCTCATGGCCCCATTCACCGCAGCGTTTGTTGCCAAAGAAATATTTTGGACCCATGATAGTCTGACCCCTTTTTTTTCATTTGCCTCACTGGCAATTTTGAAAGATTTTGCGATGAGTAAATCGCCTATCAGTATAGCTCTTGGAATCCCCACTTCCTTCCAAATTGCCGGGACTCCGCGACGTTGACCGTCTTCGTCTATGATATCATCATGGATTAAACTGGCGTTGTGCAACAATTCGGTGAACACCGCGATGTCGATGATTGTTTCGTACTTCAGTCCAAAAAGCCTACCCAAATTAACGCATACTTTACTTCGCATCTGACCACCGCCCCAAAAATACTCATCGCTTAAGAATGGCTTTAGGGTGGGATCATCCCGAAAAATAGCCTTGAGCCGTGCTTCCACACGACTCAAGGCATCAAGATCAGTTTTCATCCTGTTGGATTTATTAGGATTATTCTGAATCAGAGGTTGCTGCAACCCAGATAGCAACACCGAATGCAGCTTTGTTCACTAAGTCAGCAAGGTTGTAAATGACGTTGAGGGCGTTACTATCGTTGCTGCCACCGCCGAGGTAAGCTACATAGTAACCGATCGGGTAAATTGCCCATCCAAATGTCACAATGGCTCTGATTGTTGCGAAAGCTTGCTGGCTTGCCGCATTTCCGCTGTTAGCGTTTGCCTTTGAGGCTTCGCCAGCGAAAATTTCCCAAATTATGTAACCCCAACCGGCTAATCCGATTGCGAATGCAGGTGCCGGGGACATATATCCAGCTTCCCCCAGATAGCCGCCAATTAGCATCACAAGTGAGGCTCCGAGTAGGCGCCAAAAGAGGGACCCGCTTACGACAGTTACTGCAGCAAGGATCACATAGAATTCAATAATTTGCAGCGGAACAGTGATGAACCAATCTACATACCTATAGACAGTGGGACTTGAGCCGGTTTCAACCCAAACCTCTCTCATATAAAGGTAATGCCAAAAAGCTATCCCTGTCACTAGACCGGCTATGGTAAGGGAAGTCTTCCATTTTCCTTTGGCTCTGTCTCGTTCAACAAAGAAGAAGACAGACGCGGCTAGCATCATTGCGGTTGCCAGCCAAAAGCTAATACCGACCGGATCATCCTTTTCCAGAATTTTGGTGGCTGCCCCTACGGCGTGTTCGTGATTCGCTTCTCCGCTTTTGCCCTCATGATTGTCAGCATAGAGGAATCCAGTCGACAGAGTAAGCAGTGCGGTCGCTAATATTGTTTGTATAGTTTTCATTGTTTTATAAACCTGTACATTAGTTACACAAAGTACGTAAAATGTCAAATGAACAGGTATTTTTTGTAAAAAAAACTAATTTATTGGCTATTTTAGGCGAAAAATAGGTGATAAAATTTTCCACTTACTTAGCTTCTTGGTTATTCAGTGAATGAATACGCAAAAAAACTGACCTTTAAACTCCTTGAGCGCGTTGACGAGCCTTCGAGAGGAATGAGCGATTCTTTCGTTGATAAGGTTGATTAAGAGTTCGGTAATTTGAATATATTTCTACCCTCGTAACGAAATCGTCTTGGTTGAAGTTGTAGCTGCAGCGGCGTTTCCGAGGCTACAAAACAATCCCGAGCAAGGGTCACCCACTAAGATTTTTTACAAAAGAAGAAGCCCCTCAACGAGGAGGGGCTTTTTACGGCTGCTAGAAGGGGTTCGGTGGAACTCAGCAACCTCTCACATTGCAACCTTCCACATGTCCTGCCTTTTTTCAATAGGTCGAAGCCGTTTCTTATGCACTCCCAATAATAAAGACGAAGCCCTCCAAGAGTCGGCGGACTTAGGAGAGCTTCTGTGCAACGCTGTGTCGTAAGACCCTTGAGCGTCACTAACAATATATTAATGACTCAGGACCAGATGTCAAAAGACACGCCCAAACGAGAAACAGGCGGCGGGAATTGAAGCCGAGCAAGTGACGTAGGCAATTCTCTTCTTTGCGTTTTACTGTGCTTTAATGCCTACCCTGCATAATGGGTAACGTACCAAGGCGCACCAATCCGCGCTACAACTGTGCAAATCTGTGCAAACTTTAGCCCACCAAGGGTGGGAGGGATCCAACCTCAAGCTCCCCTACTCTTTTATATGGGTTAGGAGCCGTACAAAATTTTCTGTAAAACGGCCACCGCCCTCAAACGTCCAGTCCTTTTGTAGGTTCACAATTCACTTTACCAAAGTATCTCTGCAATCCCTTGCGCCCACCTCGATTATCTTTAGTTTACTTTTTAACGCCGATAAAAATCTACCCAGTTGAGACCCACTTCTTTAGTGCCTCTGAGAGCATCGGACGGGACCAGTACTTCGTAATAACCCCGGCGATTTTGAAGGTGCTTACCCTCCAATGTTTTACCTTTAGGGTCACATAGACGAATACGCAGGGTGTCTCGGCTGAATACTTTTTTACCGATAGTCATTCGCATCCCCTCAAGGCCCTTAAGGCGAAGTCGAAATTGAATTTTTTGCGGCCAATCACCACTTAGCCGCCGCAATGTTCCACTGCCAACACCAAATTGATCAGTGATTTCTATGCTAATACCCCCATCGTTAAGGCGAAAGAATTGCATGCTCCGAGTTTGTCCCTGATTCCCTTCGGATTGGTAGTTCAGTTCCAGCGTCTTAACACCGCTCTCATCAAGTAAAAATCGTTTTGGTTCCTGCAATTTGGATGCAGGCAGGAGCTTGTCAGCCGAACTGATAGGATAGACAAAAAGTAAAGCAACATACATCCAACGCATTCAGCATCATTTCCTAGCCTGGTTGGTTCGTCAAAGAATAATGGTTTGTCCTTAAGTAAGTACTTTCTTGGGAACTTTACAATATGTGTAAGGACCCCCGTGCCCTCGCCCGTATCGTCGAAGCCTTTGCCAGCCCTTATGGAGGCTCGCTGACGTGTTCAAGGAGTTTTGCGGGGAGGATTAAGGGCCGTAGATTCTGCAATTCGGCAACGCCTTTTTTAATTCATCTAATCCAGCTTTGGTTGCCTTGGTATGGAACAAATGAATCACTTCGAGCTTCCACAACTTGGCTAGCTCCTTCAAGCCAGTGTCGGTAATTTGGGTGAAAGACAAGTGTAAATTTCTGAGATTCTGCAACTTGGCCACCTCCTTGAGGCCCTCGTCGGTAATTTGAGTATTAGCCAAAACAAGCTTTTCAAGCTTCTGCAACTTGGCTACCTCCCTGAGGCCCTCGTCGGTAATTTTGGTGATTCCCAAATTAAGGTCGTTGAGCTCCTGTAACTTAGCCACTTCCTTAAGAACTTCGTCGGTGGTTTGAGTGTCGGTTAACCAAAGCCTTTTGAGTTTCCGGAACTTAACCACTTCCTCGAAACCTTCGCCGGTGATTTTGATGCGGAACAAGTTAAGGCCCGTGACCTTCTCCAAATCCGCTTCGGTAATTTCACCTTCTGGTTTTTCGAGAGACTCACGAACCGCCTTCTCAACAAAGGGGTCTACAATGAGCTTCTCATCCGCTGGAGATACCGGATCAGGCGATGGCGTGGGAATCACTTGTGCCTCGGCTTCTGCGGCTTGAGATGGAGCAGGAATTTTAGGCTCACTCTTGGGCGTAGGGGACGCAGCCTTCTCCCCACACCCCACCAACACCACCGCCACCATCATCACGAGGACCTGTTTCATGCCCATCAGCCTACGCCACCACCCTCAACCGTCCAGCCCTTTTGGAGGCTCGCCAACGTGCTTAAGGAGTTTTGCGGAGAGGATTAGGGTTTGCTAGTTCGGGATGTTCTACAAGGAGTCTCGATAGACTTTCTTGCGCTACCGCATCTCCCTGATTGGCAGCTTTCTGGAACCACCCCATCGCTTCCTTAAAATCCTTTTCTCCTTTTTCACCAGATGCGTAATAGAAACCAAGGCTGGTCTGTGCATCTGCAAGTCCCTGACTGGCTGCTAACCTGAAAAACTCCACTGCTTTCTTGGAGTCCTTATTTACGCCCTCGCCATTTATGTACATGTACCCAAGCATATTTTGCGCCATTGCATGATTTTGATCTGCAGCAAGCTGGAAAAACTCTACTGCTTTCTTGGTGTCCCTTGCTACTAATCCGCCTTTGTAATACATCTTCCCAAGTTCAAATTGTTCAGTGGCATCGGCCTTCTTCCCACACCCCACCAACATCACCGCCACCAACATCACGAGAATCTGTTTCATTCCCATCAGCCTACGCGACCACCTTTAGCCTGGCTACTGTAAAAAGAAATAGATTTTATAATCGCCTTCAACAGTCCAGCTCATTGTGTATAGTTTGTTTGATTATTTTATTTAGTAGAGTCTCGACTTAGACGGGATTTTAAACTATGCACACAAAATGAAAGTGAAATTCTGCGGGGCAACGCGAACCACTACCGGCTCCATGTTTTTACTAAAGGTCAATAACCAGAAAATACTCTTAGAGTGTGGCCTTTATCAGGGAAAACGATCTGAATCTAATGATAGAAACAAGAACTTCCCCTTTGATCCAAAACAGGTGGACCTAGCTATATTGAGCCATTCCCACATAGATCATTGCGGGAATTTTCCAAATCTTGTGAAGCAGGGATTTAAAGGGAATATTTTTTGCACTCATGCCACAAGAGATTTGGCGGGAATCATGCTCGAAGATTCCGCGCGTATTCAGCAGCATGATGCAGAATATGTCTCAAAGAAACGCGCCAAAAAAGGGGAGTCCCCCGTGGAGCCGCTCTATTCGATAGAGGACGCTGCTCAAGCGGTCAGGCAGTTTGTTTCCCTTAATTATGACCGCCCCATGAACATTGCTGATGGCGTAAAGCTAACATTCAGTGATGCAGGCCATATTCTCGGCTCGGCACAGGTGATCCTTGATATTAAGGAGGGAGATAAAGAGATCCGATATCTCTTCACGGGTGATATAGGTCGTGGTGGGCACGCTATTCTGAGAGATCCTGAGCCGGTTGAAGGGGTGGATGTGCTGCACATTGAAAGCACCTATGGGAACCGTCTACATGGAGATCGGGATATGTCTATTGTCGAAATAGCTAAAAGGATAATTGAGACAGCACATCGCGGCGGCAAAATTATCATTCCAGCATTTTCGGTCGGGAGAACCCAGCTAGTGGTTTATACATTGCATCAATTGCAGGAAAGCGGTGATTTGCCAGACATCCCCATCTTTGTCGACAGCCCACTCAGCGTGAATGCGACCGAGGTATTCCGTTTGCATCCGGAGTGTTTTAACGAAGAGATTTATACTTTCCTACGTGAGAAGGATAATCCTTTCGGGATGGAAAACCTTCAGTACATCCGGCAGGTTTCTAGATCGATAAAGCTAAACCAGCTAAAAGGTCCAGCAATCATCATTAGCTCATCCGGAATGTGTGAAGGTGGGCGAATTCGGCATCATTTGAAGAACAACATCGAGGATCCTAAAAACCTTGTTTTATTTGTTGGTTATTGTGCCCAGCACACCTTGGGCTCTCGAATTGTTAATGGGGATTCGCCTGTGAACATTTTTGGAGAACCTTATGAGGTTAAAGCTCAGGTTGCCCGTCACGATGCCTTTTCAGGGCATGCGGACCGGGATGAACTTGTTTCACATGTGGAAGCATCCAGTGGCGTGATGAAAGACATCTATGTGGTACATGGAGAGGAAGGAAGCGCCCTCGCTTTTGGGGATACGCTTCAATCAATTAATCCGAAATCAAGGGTAACGGTGCCAATTTTTAATCAAGAACTGGATGTGCTGTATTAAATTTAAAAAGCTTCTGCCGGCTACTCTGATGAAACACTACTCCACACCCTATGATCGCTGCATAGTTCCGCGGTTATGGTCATTGGGCGACGGCAACCCGGGACAGGACATTGGTTGGGGTAGCTTTTCAAAAAAACCCCGCTTGTTCAGTGTTAAGCGGGGTTAAAAAAATGGTGGAGGCGGCGGGAATTGAAGCCGAGCAAGTAACGTAGGCAATTCTCTGCTTTGCGTTTTACTGTGCTTTAATGCATGCCTTGCCAAATAGGTAAAGGTAACGTACCAAGGCGCACCAATCCGCGCTACAACTGTGCAAATCTGTGCAAATTTTAACACGCCAGGGGGCGGGGGGATCCAACTGCAAGCTCCCCTATTCTTTTATGTGGGTTAGGAGCCCTACAAAATTTTCTGTAAAACGGCCACCGCCCTCAACCGTCCAGCCTTCCCTCATTTCGCCAGCCGGGCGCCATATTCGTTGGTAGGATCCCGATACATGGAGTGCAGATGGTCATGAGGATCCCCCCCGAGGTCCTGGCCCGCATACTCAATGATTAGGCTGGGTCCCTGCAGGCGGTAGGAGAAGTCTCCCCCCTTTTCTGCC
>Ga0160423_10000834_pt1 | contig 25716 bp, 21 predicted proteins | sample CRUFie14St8metaG_FD_108191 | JGI IMG/M metagenome (GOLD analysis project Ga0160423, IMG submission 108191) | Marine microbial communities from the Costa Rica Dome - CRUD Field 142mm St8 metaG | ecosystem: Environmental > Aquatic > Marine > Oceanic > Photic zone | place: Costa Rica: the Eastern...
ACCGATGAGGAGCGCCGCATCCCGGGGAGTACCCTGGGTCACGCCTGAGGCAGGGGCGTCGGTATTGTCCGCGCAGTGAAGCACCCACTTTTGCTCTGCTGAGACGTTGGCTACCCAGGACACTAAAGATTGAGGTGGTGTTATCAGGGGCACTTTGACCCGCCCGCACTGTTCGCAGGCACTGATGGCAATCTGCTGCCAGTGAGCGATGCGTTTCTCCATACGGTCCGGGGGGATTCTGAAGTCAACGCGCTCGCTATGGAGTGGTGCGATGGCGCCCACGCCCAACTCGGTTGCTTTCTGAATCGCCCAATCAAATCGGTCGCCTTTACTCAGGCAAAGGCCAAGCGTGGTGTAGACTGGCGATTCAGTTTGGGGGGTGGCGGCTGCGCCAACATCTACGCTGACCTCGCCTTTGCTGACAGTGAGCACCTGAGCTGCGAATTCCTGACCATCGCCATTAAACAACGCGATGTGGTCTCCGGAGCGGGCTCTTAGCACCCTGCCCAGATGTTGGGCGACGTTGCCCTTTAGGACCACTTGGTCACCGGGCGTCAGCGGTTGGACAGTGAATAGTCGGGGGTTACGCACACTTACATCTCAGTACAAGGTATCAGTGTACGCTGATTCAGTAGCGAGCTTGAGGCGCCTTGTTCTCAACGCCTCGTCGCAAAGAGCAGTCCATAGCAGCGAGTGATGTGCTCAGTACTTGTAGCTATCGGTCTTAAACGGACCGTCTACGCCCACGCCAATGTAGTCGGCCTGCTTGGAGGTCAGCTTGGTCATCACGCCGCCGAATCCTTGCACCATGAAGGTCGCTACCTGCTCGTCGAGTTGCTTAGGTAGCACTTCTACCGTGATGGCCTCTTGGCGTGCGTCGCTGGAGAGATCTGCAAAACGCTTTTCATACAAATGGATCTGCGCGAGCACCTGATTCGCAAAAGATCCATCCATGATGCGTGAGGGATGTCCCGTCGCGTTACCCAGATTCACCAGGCGACCCTCGGAGAGCAGTAGCAGGTGATTATTAGTTGCGGCGTCTCTCACAATCTTGTGCACCTGCGGTTTGATTTCTTCCCACTGCCACACGTCGCGCATGTAGGCGGTATCAATCTCGTTGTCGAAGTGCCCGATGTTGCAGACCACGGCGCCGGATTTCAGTGCGCGCAGCATGGCGGCCGTGCAGACGTTGAAATTGCCCGTTGCGGTCACCAGCATGTCAGTAGTGCCCAACAGGTCGGTGTTGACGCAACTGTCAGAGCCGTCGTCGACGCCGTCAATGAAAGGAGACACCACCTCGAAACCGTCCATACAGGCCTGCATGGCACAAATGGGATCGCACTCAGTGACCCGCACGATCATGCCTTCCTGGCGCAGCGACTGGGCTGAGCCTTTACCAACGTCACCGTAGCCAATGACCAGAGCGCGTTTTCCCGCCAGCAGGTGGTCGAGGCCGCGTTTAATGGCATCGTTCAGGCTGTGTCGGCAGCCGTACTTGTTGTCGTTCTTTGATTTGGTGACCGCGTCGTTGACGTTGATCGCCGGGACTTTGAGCTCACCGTTGGCCAACATTTCATAGAGGCGGTGCACGCCGGTGGTGGTTTCTTCGGTAATGCCGTGGATGCGCTCTAGCATCTCCGAGTACTGCTCGTGGAGCATGGCGGTCAAATCGCCGCCATCGTCCAGCACCATGTTGGCATCCCAGGGCTTGCCGTCGGCAAGAATCGTTTGCTCAATGCACCAGTCGTATTCTTCTTCCGTTTCGCCTTTCCAGGCAAAAACCGGGATGCCAGCTGCGGCGATGGCGGCTGCGGCGTGGTCTTGGGTGGAGAAAATGTTGCAGGACGACCATCGCACTTCCGCACCGAGAGCAACCAGAGTCTCAATCAGCACACCGGTCTGGATCGTCATGTGGATGCAGCCCAGGATCTTGGCGCCGGCCAGTGGTTGGGACTCACTATAGTGGGCACGCAATGCCATCAAAGCGGGCATTTCGCTTTCGGCGATTTCCAGCTCTCTGCGACCCCAATCGGCGAGGTGAATGTCTGCGACTTTGTAGTCTGCGAAAACGCTTTGCTCAACAGCAGTGTTCATAATGATTTCTCTCAGGGTTCGAGGTTTAGAGGCCGGCAGCTGCGCGCAATGCGTCTGCTTTGTCTGTGAGCTCCCAGGTGAAGGTGTCTCCCGACCGACCGAAGTGGCCATATGCCGCGGTAGTACGGTAAATCGGGCGCTTCAGATCGAGCATATTGATAAGGCCTTTTGGCCGCAGATCAAAGTGCTCGCGGATTAGTGCCACGATGGCATCGTCGGCTAGCGTGGCGGTGCCAAAGGTGTTGACGGAGATTGACGTAGGCTCGGCGACACCAATGGCATAAGAGACCTGTACTTCGCAGCGCCGTGCCATACCCGCTGCGACAATGTTTTTAGCCACGTACCGGCCGGCGTAGGCCGCGGAGCGATCCACTTTGGACGGGTCTTTGCCCGAGAACGCACCGCCGCCATGCCGCGCCATGCCGCCATAGGTATCGACAATGATCTTGCGTCCCGTGAGGCCGCAGTCACCCTGCGGACCACCGATCACAAAATTACCTGTCGGGTTGATATGGAAGAGCGTGTCGGCGTCTAGCCATTCGGCCGGCAGCGTGGGTTCGATAATTTCCTTGCGCACCGCCTGGCGGAGGTCTTCCTGTGCAATATCGGGATCGTGCTGCGTGGAGAGCACAACCGCCTCGACGCGCTCGGGCTTGCCATCGGCGCCGTAGCGCATGGTGAGCTGGCTTTTCGCATCGGGTCGCAGCCAGGCTAACGCGCCTGATTTGCGTAACTCAGCCTGGCGTTCCACCAGTCTGTGCGAATAGTGGATCGGCGCCGGCATCAGCACGTCGGTTTCATCCGAGGCAAAACCAAACATCAGGCCCTGGTCCCCAGCGCCCTGGTTGGCTTCATCTGCTTCGTGGGTGCCCAGCGCAATGTCGGCCGACTGCTGACCGATGGCATTGATCACGGCACAGGTATTGCCATCGAAGCACACGTCGGAGGAGCCAAAGCCGATATCGAGCACGGTTTGGCGAATGACCTCCTCGAGCTCGCCGGGGGTTACGTTACCCGCTGTTGTGACCTCTCCTGCCACCACCACCATGCCGGTTTTGACAAGCGTCTCAACGGCGACCCTCGCATCTGGGTCTTTGCTCAGGTAGGTATCCAGAATGGCATCGGAAATCTGATCCGACATTTTGTCGGGGTGGCCTTCGGATACGGATTCCGAAGTGAAAAGTGAATAGTCGCTCATGGCAAAATTTCCTGAGAATGTTCAGCAGCGCTTGAAGTGCTGCACTTGAATTTGAAAACCGTTACGTTGCGCGAAGAAGAGTTCTGCACAGTGTTTTAAATCGGCCGCGCTTGCCCAGGCACGCAAATCTTCTGGCGAGAAGCCGAGCCACAGATCGCCGCAATGCTCTCGCGCCCAGGCCTGATCGTGGGGGCAGAGATCGCTGATGACGAGCTCCCCACCCGGTCGAAGCAGCAGGGCCGTATCGCGCACGAGCGCCGCGGGGTCCGGGACATGATGCAGCACCATGTTCACCACAGCAGCCGCGAAGGTACGGCGCCGCGCGATCAGTGTTTTGGGCTCACCGAGGCAGTACTCAATATTGGAGATCTCTCGGGTATTGTGCTGCGCCGCGTTGAGCATCTCTTCTGAATTATCAAGCGCACACACCGTGGCGGAGCGCTTAGCGAGGTCGCCGAGCAAGGCGCCATCGCCTGGCCCTACCTCAATTACCGAACTCTGTTCAAAGTTGCCCGCGCGATCCAGCAAGTGAAGTGTGGTCCGGCTGTAGTCCTCCCATGAGGCAATGGATTCCTGTTGTTTGCGGATTTCTTTGCCGCGGTCGCGGAAGAATGCCGCCGAGTGCCCCTCCCTAAGCCGCTGAACAGCTTCCAGACTGGAGGTGAGATCGCCCGGCATTGCCTCCTCGTCAATCTCGTCCAGAATCTGCTGCCGCAGTGTTTGGTGCCTGCCCTCAGGCAGTTGCCGCCGGTAAAACGTTGCCGTGCCCTCGTGTCGCCGCGCCAAAAATCCGGCCTCGGTCAGGATCTTGAGGTGGTGGCTCAGCGCACTTTGGCGCACAGAAAAGGCGGCGCAGAGCTCTGACACACTGAACGAGTCAGCTCTCATTACTCTGAGCACCTGCATTCTCAGCGGGTGCGCCAGCGCACTAAAAAGTGCATTCAGTGACTCGGCGTTTTTGTCGCTGACAGCGTCAGGCGCGCGCCGGGTATCCAGTGCAATGAATTGGGCGTTCTGGGACATTGCGCGAAGGCTAGCACCTTCAGATTGATTCATCAAAAATTATTGATGAAAGAAGGCAGAGCTCGCTGGCTCTCGCATGGGGTGCTAATCGCCTAGCACCAAGATTGAGCCGTTGGATTTGAGGACTTTCCGCAAGGTTCGCCACCGGTAGCAGGGCTGTCGATGGCGGGTTAGCGAAAAGCCGTCCCGCTCGATGGCATCAGCGATATACTCTTAGCTGGTAAATGGTTGGCACTGTCGGAGTTTGGGTGGACCAACAACGATTAAAGGAAAAGGTCGCTGAGGCCGCTTTCGAGTGCGTCGCTGCGGAACACAGCGACAAGCTTCTGTTGGGCATTGGGACGGGCACGACAGCTGAGTGTTTCATTCGCTTGCTACCCCAACTCAAATCGCGGATCGAGGCCACTGTGGCCAGCTCGGAGCGTTCAGCGTCACTGCTGTCGGAGCTAGGCCTGCCGGTTGTCGATCTCAACAGTGTCGGCCCCCTGGACGTCTACATCGACGGTGCCGACGAGGCCAACTCCCAGCTTCACCTCATTAAAGGGGGTGGCGCGGCGTTAACAAGAGAAAAGATTGTTGCCGCCGCCTCAAGGCAATTTATCTGCATCGCTGATGTGAGCAAGCGCGTAGCAGTATTGGGTGCTTTCCCCTTGCCCGTAGAGGTCATTCCCATGGCGCGCAGCCATGTGGCGCGGGAGCTTCATGCGCTGGGAGGTCAGCCGGTATGGCGCGAGGGGGTAATTACGGATAATCAAAATCTGATACTGGACGTCCATGGGATGGCAATCGAAGATGCCTTGGAGATGGAAGCCCGCATCAATCAAATTACTGGCGTTGTGTGCAATGGGCTTTTTGCCGCAAGGCCAGCAGACATTTTGTTGCTGGGTGCGCCCTCTGGTGTAGAAAGAGTACTGCCGCCCTCTCAATAGCCGGTGCGAGACGCCTCGCCGGCATGCACGTGGCGTGCTGGCTAACTCGTCCGGGCCGAAGCTGGTCAAAGCTGGTCAAAAAGGAACCGAAAAATGAGACGTCAAAGCCATATTCACCGCTTGTGTTACCTGATGCTTGCGCTGGTGATCGCCCCGCAGGGATTTGCTGAGGAGCGCAACGGTGCTGCCTTCAGCGCCATAGAGCGAGAAATGTCGGCAGAAGAGCGTCGCGCAACCGGGATCGACTCGTTATCGGTAGATGAGCTCGACGCACTCAACCAATGGTTAATAGAGCGCTTTGATCAGGTGCAAGAGACTGTCAGCGCCGAGGTGAGGGAAGAGGTCCGGGAATCAGTCCTGGAGGAAGTGCGTGAAGCCGATGCGGCAGAGCGCGAAGCGGAAATTGAACGTCGCGTCGCTATTGAGGTCGAGGCAGCGAGGCAGGAGATTGTCGACGTGCCCCCTGAGCCCGCGGCCAGTGAGCCGTTTGAGGCCGTGGTTCAGGGTCGGTTTTCTGGATGGTCGGGCAAGACCGTGTTCCCGCTGGATAATGGTCAGGTATGGCGGCAGCGGCACGGTGGCAGGTACCGTCACACCGATGACGATCACAGGGTGCGCATATACAAGAATCTGCTCGGCATGTGGCAGATGAAAGTGCTCTCCACCGGGCGAAGCGTGCCGGTGCGCCGAATCGACTGATTTGGCCGCGAAAAGCCATATAAATAAGCGTTTTCGGCCGATTTTTTGAGATCGGCACTTTTTCACAATCCCCTCAAGAATTTGATGTTTTTGTGACGGCGCTTGCAGTATTCTTTAGGGCTACCACTGCCTATTTTTCCAGGCTGGACAGGTAGTCCACAACGAACTGGGGCAATTCGTGCCCTTTTTCTGCAGAAACAGGGGGTGGGACGCCAGCCCCACAACACAACAATTGAGGTTTTAAACCTATGAAGTCACTCAGAAAATCCCACTTGAGTATCGCGGTTGCCGCGGCACTCAGCACGTCTCTGACCAGCGGCATTGTGCTGGCGCAGGAGGGCACCGATGACGAGGTGTTGACCACCGAAGAGGTACTGGTAACCGGTTCGCGTATTGCTACCGTTGATGGCTTTGGTGCTACCAGCCCGGTAACCGTGGTCAACGCGGAAGAAATTGCCAACCTTGGCTTCGTCAACATCGAGCAGGTGATGAACAGCTTGCCGTCGATTGAGACCAGCCAGAATGCCAATATTTCAAATGGCTCCTCGGGCACAGCGACAGTTGACCTCCGTGGTCTTGGCACTAACCGAACGCTGGTGCTCATCAACGGCCGCCGTATGCAGTCGGGTGGCGCGCAGATCATTGCCCCTGACGTTGGTCAGATCCCGACCATTGCGCTCGATCGCGTTGATGTCCTGACCGGCGGTGCATCGGCTACCTATGGTGGCGACGCGGTTGCGGGTGTTGTGAACTTTGTGACGCGCAAGATGGACGGCGTTGAGATTCGTGCTGGTTGGTCTGGTTATCGCCATGAGAACGACAACAGCTATATCCAAGAGGCGCTGGACAAGCGGAATTTTGACTACCCCTCGGGCACTGAAGGCCCCGACGGCGAGAACTACCAGATCGATTTCATCATGGGTAGTGACTTTGCCGACGGCAAGGGTAACGCCACGGTTTACGGTACCTGGCGCGAGCAGAAAGAGCTGACACAAGCGTCCAGGGACTATTCTGCAGGCGCTCTAACGGGTAGCGCCACGGGCGTAGGCGGATCCGCAAACGCGATCATCCCGAACTATTTTATTGCGCCGACGGTGGTGGGCGGACAAGGCCCAGCTGGCACTAACGGACGCGCCTACGACTACAGTCAGGAGTTCTTTGGCAACATCACCCCTGATGGTGGCTTGGCGCCCTGGGATGGCTCCAACCGTTACAACTACGCGCCGGTAAACCATTTCCTGCGTCCGATCGAACAGTGGTCTGTGGGCGCATTTGCCGAATATGAGGTGAATGAGCACTTTACGCCTTACTTTGAGACGATGTTTGCTAGCAACACGTCTCGCGCGCAAATTGCGGAATCAGGCACGTTCTTCGTAGAAGCCTATATTCTCGATCTTGACGACTTTCCGGAGCCCTTCCAGGCTGCGTTGATTGATGAGTTTGGAGCGGGTTACGACGAATTTGGTGTCTATGTCGGCAAGCGTAATGTTGAGGGTGGTCCGCGTTCTGATAACACCTCACACGACGCTTTCCGCATCGTCACTGGCCTGAAGGGCGACATCAACGACTCATGGTCGTATGACGTTAGCTACCTTTATGCCAACACGCGGTCGACTTCGACCTACGTCAACGACTTTTTTGCACCTAAGATCAGGAAGAACATTGACCCCGATACGGCTGACATTCTCTATGACGTATTCACCTATCAGGGTGTGACCCCAGAACAGGCGGCAGGACTGGGCGGTGTCGGTATCCTGAACGGTAATACCAGCACCGAGGTTCTTCAAGGCTTCGCGACGGGCGACCTGTTCGCGTTGTCAACGGCCAGCGAGCCCATCAAAGTGGTTGTGGGTTATGAGTGGCGCGAGGAAATGTTCGAACGACTGTCCGATACGGTCTTCGAAGAAGGTCAGTTGCTGGGTCAGGGTGGTCCGACACCCTCACTGGTTGGTGGTTACAACGTCACTGAATTCTTCGGTGAGGCGAACGTGCCGCTGCTAGACAGTCTGGCACTTGACTTGGCATACCGTTACTCCGACTACAGCACAGTGGGCGGTCAGGACACCTACCGATTGGGTCTGGACTGGCAGCCGGTTGATCTCGCCCGTTTCCGTGTTGGTTTCAACAGAGCGGTGCGTGCACCCAACGTATCTGAACTTTACACCGTGCAGAACCTCGGCCTGTGGGCCGGTGTTGACCCCTGTGGGGGTATCATCGCCACCGGAGAGTCTCCTGAGTACACGGCAGCACAGTGTGCCAACACGGGTGTGACTGCTGCTCAGTACGGCAACATCTCGTTGAGTCCGGCAGACCAGTACAACCAGATCACAGGTGGTAACCCCGATCTGCAAGCAGAGGAAGCTGACACCATCACGTTGGGTGTGGTGCTGACTCCGACTGACGACCTGTCGATCTCCGTTGATTACTGGAGCATCGAGATTGAAGAGACGATCACAGGTATCGGTGCAGAGAACATCGTGCGCCAGTGTGCCGAGAACGGCCTTTTCTGTGACGCAATCGTGCGTTCTGGTTCCGGTTCACTCTGGCAGGGTGAGACGGGTTACGTCATTAATGCTGGCCTGAACGGTGGTGTGAATACCTGGGAAGGTGTTGACGTTGCCGGCACCTGGACCAAGGATGCGCTGGGTGGCACCTTCGACGTACGCCTGGTTGGTACTTACATGCTGACTAAGGAAACCGAGATCCCCGCAGCCGATACCTACGACTGCACTGGTATCATCAGCAGCCGTTGCTACGCCTCGCCTGAGTGGCGTCATACCATCACAGCAAGCTATGACAGCAACAACTTCTGGGCTGTCACGGCACGCTGGCGTTACTTCGGTGGCATTGACTATGACGGTGGTCTGACCAACGGCAAGAGTGACGGTGTTGATACCATCGTCCAGGGTGAGGTCGATAGCGGCGAGAGCTATCTCGATCTGAATGCGACCTTCCGAATTCTCGATAACACCGAGATCCTGGTAGGTATCAACAACATCCTGGACGAAGAGCCTCCGCTGGTTGGTGGCTCGCTATCGTCGAACGCCAACGCGGTCGCTGGTTTTTACGACACGCTGGGTCAGTACATGTATGCACAGGCCACCTTCCGCTTCTAAGCGGCAGCCGTCCAGAGCAGCAGATGCTGCGTGAAATAAAGCGGGCTTCATGCCCGCTTTTTTTTACCTGCTAGACTAAATTATGGACCGTCTTCGCCAGCAGCTGGCACATTGGCAGGCAAAAGTGGCTGCAGAGGCTAACAATGCGACCGCCTGGTTTAATCTAGGCTGGTGGTCCAATAAGGCCGGTCTTTACACTCAGGCGGTAAAAGCCTACGAGGCCTCAGTATCTTTGGGTATTAGCGAGCCCGAGGAGGCAATGAGTAACCTTGCTTCTGTTTATTCAGAGCGCCTTGCTAACGCACCTATGGCAGTCCACTGGCTTGATCGCGCATTGGAAATTCGCCCTGATTACTACCAAGCCTTGTTCAATCGCGCGCATATCGCGGAGCAAACGGGTGATCGCGATTTGGCCTGTCAATTCTTCGCACGCGCGGCCAAGCTCTCCCCTGGGGATCCATCTGCGCTTGCCCGTCTGGTCGAGGCCGATCCAGAACTGACAATGGCCTCTGGGGTCGCGAAAAAATTAAGTGAGCTTGCTGGTACGGATGTCGATGCCCTCATTGGATTAGCTCGTTTGCAGGAGCGGGAAGGGCATTATGTAAAAGCATGGGAATCGCTCATGAAGGCTAACGAGGCCGATCAGCTGAAGCAGCCGGCGTGGTCTTCATCTCAGTGTCGCCATCAGATGATCAGCCAGCTTGAGACTTTTCCCCTTCCTCATGCCCCAAGTCTTTCCGAGGATAGTGCGCCGGTTTTTATTCTTGGGATGCTTCGCACAGGTTCTACCTTGCTCGAACAAATTCATGCGGCTCATGCTCGATTCAAGCCATTGGGAGAGTCGGAATTCTGGCCACGGGAGATCCACTCACTTGGCGGCGGAATGCTCAAGCCGGGTCGGCGGCCCAGTCCCACTCAACGAGCAGAGATTAAGGCGCGGTGGGAGAAGCACCTCCATGAGAGGGGTATCCCCGTTGGAGTGAGAGTGACTGACAAGCGCCCGGACAATTTATTTCATATCGCCACTATTCTTGACGTGCTTCCTGACGCCAGAATTCTTGTCACTGAGCGCGATTGGCGGGACACCCTTGTTTCGGTTTACGGGACGCGCCTCCACGCCCAGCATGGCTATGCCACGGACCCAGTGGCTATTGCCGACCATACCCATTTGTGTCAGCAAATCGCCGATTTTTGGGTTGAGGCATTCCCTGACCGGGTAAAGAAGGTGAGTTACGAAGCGCTGGTGGATGATCCCCACTCCACGCTCCAGGCGCTTTTTGTTTGGCTGGGAGAGCAATGGGATCCGTCTTGCCTGGAGTTTTACAAGCTCAATAATTCGGTTCGTACGGCAAGCGTTTGGCAGGTAAGGGAGCCTCTGGGCAGCGGTCGGAAGGGCCGTTGGCGACTTTACGAGGAGCCCCTTCGACAGCTCTTTGGTGCGGCTCTGGACGACCCGTTGCCGCCAAAGTTGCTGTCCTGAGTAGCAGTGGAATGCACCCTAGAGCCTAGGCGGTGTCATTGCGCTCGCTGATAGCAGTGTTCACAGTCGCATTGAATGGCTGCTTTACAGCGCTCCCAAGTGCTCTACTGCCAGTTTTCCAGAAGCTCGGTCAGGATTGCATTGCTTGTTTATTTTTTAACTTCGAGAGAGCATGAGCGATCAATGGGCGTCTCAAGGCCTGTCTAACACCAAATCTATGGCTGTCAGCACTTTCATCGAAACGTATGAAATCGACCCCTCTGTGTGCGACGAGATTGTCGAGTTCTTCGAGCGCAACCGTGATCATGCACAGCCAGGCCGACTCGGCGAACATCCCCGTGTTGATAAGGCCATGAAGGACTCGCTCGACATCACTATCTCCATCAAGTCATATGGACAATTCGAAGCATTTTTCGACTGTCTCATAGAGCATGTCAAAGCGTATCTCCAGACTTATTACTACAGCACGGGAGCCGATGGTCTAGGCGCACTGTGGTTCTCCCAGCATGCCAATATTCAGTGGTATCCGAAGGGCGGAGGCTACCCCGCTGTTCACTGTGAACGCGATCGTATCGAGTACTGCCAGCGCGCCTTGGTATGGATGCTGTACCTCACCGATACACCTGGTGGCGGCACAGCGTTTCCTCATCAAGAGGTGATCACCCCGTGCGAGAAAGGCAAATTAATTGTCTGGCCGAGCGATATGACGCATATGCATCATGGCGTTGTGTCCAACACCCATGAAAAAATGATTTTTACGGGGTGGATTGATTTTGTGAGCCCGCCGAGCCAATAGGCGATAATGATCGCCCTTGGGTGGTATGTTTCGCGAGAACGTCTCGGCGACGCATTCTCCTAACCTCAACACAACCGCGCCACCTTACCGAGGAGAGATGCCCTGATGACAGCAGTTCCAGACTGTTGGTGATGGCCGTCGAGCTTTTATGTTGAGTATCGGGTAGCATGCGTCGCGTGTTGGGAGGCGTGGGCACCCCTGCGTGGCATCAACGGCTGTGGCCGTTGTTTTGCTAGAAAATTTGCCCAATGATCTCGCTTCCCCGAAAATACAGCCCTCGATCCCGGAGTTTTCATGCCGTCTCAAACTGAACTGGCCAACGCCATTCGTGCCCTTGCAATGGACGCCGTGCAGGCAGCGAAATCTGGGCACCCCGGTGCACCGATGGGGATGGCGGATATTGCGGAGGTGCTTTGGAATCGCCTGATGAGACACAATCCGGCGAATCCGGATTGGCCCAATCGCGACCGGTTCGTACTCTCCAATGGCCACGGCTCGATGCTGATCTACGCCCTTTTGCATCTCACCGGGTATGAACTTTCCATTGAAGACTTGAAGCAGTTCCGGCAACTCCATAGCAAGACGCCGGGCCATCCAGAATATGGCTATACCCCTGGCGTTGAGACCACGACCGGGCCGTTGGGGCAGGGCATCGCGAATGCTGTAGGGATGGCGCTGGCAGAAAAAACCCTCGCTGCCCAATTCAATCGCGATGGCCACAACATCGTCGATCACCATACTTGGGTTTTTTTGGGGGATGGCTGTCTGATGGAGGGCGTATCTCACGAGGCTTGTTCTTTGGCCGGCACGCTCGGCTTGGGCAAACTGATTGCCGTCTATGATGACAACGGGATATCCATCGACGGCGAAGTAGAGGGTTGGTTTACCGACGACACGCCAAAGCGTTTCGAGTCCTACGGCTGGCACGTGATACCCGCTGTCGATGGCCATGACCCGGCTGCTGTCGAGGCAGCACTGCTGGCCGCAAAGGCCGAAACAGGCAGACCCACGCTGGTTTGTTGTAAAACCCTGATAGGTAAAGGTAGCCCGAATAAAGAGGGGACTGAGAGCTGCCATGGCGCCGCACTTGGCGAGGAGGAAATTGCGCTGACGCGCGAGGCGCTGGGTTGGCATCACGATCCGTTCGTGATCCCTGATGAGGTGCGAGAAGCTTGGGATCGACGGCCCGCGGGTGCGGAGGTGGAAGCCGAGTGGCAGCAAGGTTTCGATGCGTATCGCGACGCCCATCCTGACTTGGCAGATGGGTTGTTGAGACGACTCCGTGGCGAACTACCCGCCGATTTTTCGGATCAGGCGGACGCCTATATCGCCAACTGTGTTGCTACGGCAAACGACGTAGCCTCGCGCAAGGCCTCCCAGCAATCACTCAATGCGCTGGGTCCTCACTTGCCCGAATTACTGGGCGGCTCTGCCGATCTCGCTGGCTCTAACCTCACCTTGTGGTCTGGTGCTCAGGGAGTCTCGGCGGCGAGCGCTGAAGGCAATTACGTCTACTACGGCGTGCGAGAGTTCGCCATGGCGGCGATCATGAATGGGGTGGCTTTACACGGCGGGTTTATTCCCTATGGCGCCACCTTCCTCATTTTCATGGAGTACGCGCGTAACGCGGTGCGCATGTCGGCGCTGATGGGGCAGCGGGTGCTTTATGTCTTCACTCACGACTCGATTGGCTTGGGAGAAGACGGTCCGACGCACCAGCCGGTCGAACAGCTCACAGCGCTGCGCGCCACGCCCAACCTGCAGACTTGGCGTCCCTGTGATGCGGTGGAGTCGGCGATCGCTTGGAAGCAGGCGTTACTTCGCGACAATGGCCCCACTGCCATGATTTTCTCTCGCCAAACCTTACCCCATCAGGTTGGCACTGCGGAGCAGGTAGAGGGCGTGCATCGCGGTGGGTATGTTCTGATGCGCGAGCAGGGTGACCTCGATGCCATTGTTATTGCGACTGGCTCCGAGGTGGCCTTGGCCGTCGAGGCTGCTGGCCGCCTCACTGAGGCAGGCAAGGGCGTGCGAGTGGTTTCCATGCCGTGCGCCGAAGCCTTCGAAGCACAGGACGCGGGCTATCGCGAGGCCGTGCTACCCAGCGATGTACTGGCCCGGGTTGCGGTAGAGGCCGGCCATACCGACTTTTGGTACAAGTATGTGGGACTAGACGGCCGCGTGGTAGGGATGTCCTCTTTTGGAGAATCTGCACCCGCCGAGGCACTCTTTCAGCACTTCGGCTTGACGGCGGACAACGTGGTGGCCGCGGTCGAGGACGTGATACTCGATTGACCATGCGTTTTGCGATCAATGGTTTTGGCCGGGTCGGGCGAACGCTCCTAAGGGTCTACCATTCTAGAGACGATGCGCGCGCACGCCTGGAACTGGCGGCCATCAACGAGATCGCTGATGCGGATACAGTGGTTCACCTGGCGCGCTACGATTCCAACTATGGCCGCTACCCGGGACGCATCGCCCGCTCCGGGGAGCTGTTGGCGATTGATCAGTTGCTGGTCCCCTTGAGCCATGTGCCGGAGGTGTCGGCCCTACCTTGGCGAGCACTCGACATTGATCTGGTCTTTGAGTGCACCGGTGCGTTTACCGACCGCGCCACTGCCGAGCAGCACCTGCACTCGGGCGCTGAAAGAGTGTTGTTTTCGCACCCGGCTGAATCGGATGTTGATGCCACGATTGTCTTTGGCGTAAACGATCAAGACCTTACTGCTGAGATGGACGTGGTCTCGGCGGCATCTTGCACAACCAATGCGGTGGTGCCGGTGCTGTCGACGTTGTCTCAGGCATATGGCATTGAAGCGGCCACCATTACCACCATTCACTCGCTGATGAACGACCAACCGGTTTTGGATGCTTATCACCACACAGATTTGCGCAAGACCCGTGCGTCCTCGCAATCGATTATTCCTGTCGATACTGGACTGGCGATCGGCATCGAGCGCATACTGCCGGCGCTTTCAGGCAAGCTGTCTGCCCACGCGCTCAGGGTCCCCACGACCAAGGTGTCGGCGATTGAGTTAACGGTGGCGACAGAGCGTGGCTGTGACATCGAGGGTATTAATGCTGCTCTTCGGGATGCGGCAGAGGGCAGTCTGGCGGGTGTATTGGACTATTCCCTCGAGCCTTTGGCTTCCTGTGACTTCGCCGGCGAGGCTGCATCGGCGATTGTAGACGCTCAACAGACTCAGGTGGCGGCAGGCCGACTCGCGAAAATCTTGATCTGGTTCGACAACGAATGGGCCTATGCCAGCCGAATGATCGATGTGGCGCTGGCGTGGGAGCAACTCCTTAGCGCCTCCAGGCCGGTAGCGGCGGAAGTCACACCGTGAGATTGATGAGCGAGCTCGATCTCGCCGGTCGCCGTGTGCTGATCCGGGAAGATTTGAACGTGCCGCTGCGAGATGGCGAGATCGCCAACGATGCGAGATTGCGGGCGGCGGCGCCCTCGATACTGGCAGCACTTGAGCAAGGTGCCGCGGTCATCGTGATGTCACATCTTGGCCGGCCGACGGAGGGAGAGTGGAGTGAGGAGGCGTCCATGGCGCCCATTGCACGACGACTGGCTGAGCTCCTTGAGCGTGATGTGTTGTTGGCGACCGAGTGGCGACAGGTTGCACCGCTCCCCGGTGATGTCGTGTTGCTAGAGAATGTGCGTTTCAACATCGGTGAGGCGGCTGACGACGCCTCCCTGTCTGCGGATTACGCGTCGCTATGTGACGTGTTTGTGATGGATGCCTTTGGTACAGCGCATCGGGCGCAGGCCTCAACGCACGGCGTGGTGCACAGCGCACCGGCAGCATGCGCGGGGCCCCTACTCCACGCTGAATTGACGGCACTGGAGCGCGCTCTGACCGGGGCGCAAAAGCCGATGCTCGCGGTGGTTGGCGGGTCCAAGGTATCGACCAAGCTGGAAGTGCTGGATCAGCTCTCCAAGCAGTGTGACAGTCTGGTGGTGGGGGGCGGTATCGCTAACACCTTCCTCGCCGCCGCCGGATATCCGGTGGGCCAGTCGCTGTGTGAGTGGGATCTGATTGAGACGGCGCGGCGGCTCATGGATCAGGTAGACATTCCCCTGCCCCTCGATGTGGTGGTGGCGCCGGGCATCGACGAGGGTCACCGGGCTCAGGTGAAGCTCGCTGCCGAGGTGGCCGAGCAGGACATGATCCTGGATGTGGGCCCGGAGACGGCCGCAGGTATTGCAGAGCGCATTCAGCAAGCGGCAACGATTTTATGGAACGGCCCGCTTGGTGTCTTTGAGCAGGAGGCCTTTGCCAACGGCACCCAGGTTCTGGCAGACGCTATCGCATCGAGCGGCGCTTTCTCTCTGGCGGGCGGCGGCGATACGCTGGCGGCCATCGATCAGTTTGGCGTGGCCGACGCGGTATCCTACATCTCTACAGGCGGCGGCGCTTTTCTGGAGTATGTTGAGGGCAAGGAGCTACCGGCGGTCGCGGCATTGAAAGCCCGCGCATAGGTGAACGAGCGCAAGGGCCGATAAGCCAGCGCCACTTAAAATAAAAGAGGAACCACACATGGCACTGATCAGCTTGAGGCAATTATTGGACCATGCCGCCGAGAACGGGTACGGCGTGCCGGCGTTTAACGTCAATAATCTTGAGCAGACGCGCGCCATTATGGAAGCGGCGGACCAGACCGACTCGCCGGTGATCATGCAGGCGAGTGCCGGCGCAAGAAAATACGCGGGAGCGCCGTTTCTTCGCGCACTGATGGAGGCGGCTATGACCGAGTTTCCCCATGTCCCGATTGTGGTACATCAGGATCACGGCACCTCACCTGCCGTATGCCAGCGCTCCATTCAACTGGGGTTTAGCTCAGTGATGATGGATGGTTCTCTGGGCGAGGACGGTAAAACCCCTATGGATTACGACTACAACGCCAGTGTGACCCGCCGGGTTGTGGACATGGCACACGCCTGCGGCGTGTCGGTTGAGGGAGAGATTGGCTGCCTGGGTTCACTGGAAACCGGAGAGGCGGGTGAAGAAGACGGCATTGGCGCTGCGGGCAAGCTCAGTCACGACCAACTGCTGACTGACCCGGAAGAAGCGGCACAGTTTGTCGCAGACACTGGTGTGGACGCCTTGGCGATTGCCTGCGGCACGAGTCATGGTGCCTACAAGTTCACCCGTCCGCCCACTGGCGATATTCTGGCGATGGACCGCATCAAGGCGATTCACTCGCGCATCCCCAACACGCATCTTGTGATGCACGGTTCATCAGCCGTTCCTCAGGACTGGTTGGCGGTGATCAATGAATTCGGCGGAGAGATTCCCGAAACCTACGGCGTGCCGGTAGAGCAGGTGGTTGAAGGAATTAAGCACGGGGTGCGAAAGGTCAACATCGATACTGATTTACGCCTCGCCTCTACAGGATCGATTCGGCGTTTTCTGGCAGAGAACCCCGCTGAATTTGATCCTCGTAAATATCTCGCCGCCAGTCTTGATGCCATGAAAGCGATTTGTGTTGACCGTTACGAAGCCTTCGGCACTGCAGGCAATGCGTCCAAGATTCAGCCGCTGTCACTAGCCGATATGCAAGCGCGCTACGCCGCATAGCGTGAGGACCACTCCCCCGAAGAGTGGGCATTTTGCCAAGTACCGATCGTGTGTTGCTGGTCGCTAGGCCGTATGATTTCGGGTTTTTCGGCGGCACACTGAGCAGATGGCACAGTCTTACATCAAACGCATTCTCAACGCGCAGGTCTATGACGTGGCGCGGGAGACACCGTTGGATGCCGCGCCACTGCTATCTGCGCGTCTGGGTAATCAGGCCTTCCTGAAGCGCGAGGACTTGCAGCCCGTGTTTTCTTTCAAGTGCCGCGGTGCCTATAACAAGATGGTTCACCTCGGCGAGGCCGCCCGGGCCGGGGGCGTTTTGGCGGCATCGGCAGGTAACCACGCACAAGGTGTCGCGCTGGCGGCATCGAAGCTGGGCATCAAGGCAACGATCGTGATGCCTGTTACCACACCCCTGATCAAAGTGGATGCGGTGAAGGCACTGGGTGCCAAAGTGGTGATGCATGGCGATTCCTTCGATGAGGCCGCGGTGCGTGCCCGGGAACTGACTGAGTCGGACGGCTTCACTTTTATCCACCCCTTTGATGACCCCGATGTGATTGCCGGCCAGGGGACTGTGGCAGTGGAGCTGGTGCGGCAAGCCCAACAGCCGCTGGACTACGTGTTTGTTTGTTGTGGCGGCGGCGGATTGCTGGCCGGCATGGCGGCATATCTTCGTTATGTGTGGCCACAGACGCGGATTATCGGCGTGGAGCCAGAGGACGCCGCCTGCGTGCAGGCTGCTTTGGACAAAGGCCGTCGCGTCACGCTGCGCGAGGTGGGGCTCTTTGCCGATGGCTGCGCTGTGGCGCAGGTGGGTAAGGAGACCTTTCGGCTGATTCGCGAGTGCGTTGATGATGTGATCACCGTCAGCACCGATGAAATTTGTGCCGCGGTAAAAGATATTTTTGAGGATACCCGCGCCATTGCCGAGCCAGCGGGTGCGCTGGCGGTGGCCGGTATGAAGAAGTACTCGGCGGCGCATAATCTGACCGGCGCCTCGATGGCGGCGACCGTCAGCGGTGCCAATACAAACTTTGACCGGCTGCGCTATATCTCGGAGCGGACAGAAATTGGCGAGCGGCGCGAGGCGGTGCTCAGCGTCACCATTCCTGAGCGCCCCGGCGCCTTCAAGGCGTTTTGTCATGCCATCGGCAAGCGCAATGTTACCGAGTTCAACTACCGATACGAGACCGCTGCCGAGGCGAGGGTATTTGTCGGCCTCACCGTCACACCGGGGGACGAGAACCTTGACGCCTTGCAGGATGGTCTCAGGCAAAAGGGTTATCGGGTGCTGGATATGACCGATAACGAAACCGCCAAGTTGCACCTGAGGCATATGGTGGGCGGACGTCTCTCAAGAGACATCAGTGATGAGATGGTGTTCCGGGTGGAGTTTCCGGAACGGCCTGGCAGCCTGCTTCAGTTTCTCAGCGTGCTGGGCAACGAATACAGTATCTCGCTGTTTCATTACCGCAACCACGGCGCCGCTTTTGGGCGCATTCTGGTGGGCATGCAGGTGCCCGAGGGTAAACGTGCCGGCCTCAGAAAAGCGTTGAATCGGTTGGGATACCCGTTTTGGGAAGAGACCGACAACCCCGCTTATCGCGAATATCTAGGCCCGGCGGAGCGCATTTAGCGTGAGTTGTGCTGAAGACCCCTCTGATCGCTATGCCGAGGAGCGTTCTGCATTCAGTCGAACAAGGTCAGGCCTTCTTCGCTCAGAAAACCATCCAGCCGCTGATCGTGCGCTTCGCTCACCCAGTCGCTCACGCGTTGCAGGGCAAAACCCACTCCCAATCTGAGGCCACTGACCTGTGAAAACAGTCGGTCATAAAAGCCGCCGCCATACCCCAATCGCATGCCGCTCTCGCCACAACCCAATAGGGGCGTTAGGAACAGATCAATGGCCGCCGTATCGACCATTGGCGCCGCTGGCAACGGTTGCTGAACACCGCCGATGGTTGACTCCGCCCAGTCATCTGCCTGCCAGAGGTGAAAAGACATGGATTTGCCATTCACTCTTGGACAGACAATGTCAGCACCTTGATCGCGCGCTGCTTGTGCCAACAGCGTGGGGTCGAATTCCGATTGATGGGGCAGATAGCTGCCGATCAGTGTAGCGGCCCCCCAGGGCTGCCAATTAACGAGGTGCTTCATGGCGCGTCTCGCGCAGTCGGCGCGATGAGCTGCACTCAGTGCATCCCGGTCTGACCGCAGGCGTTCTCGCAGGATCTTTTTCTGCAGCGCTGCGTCAGAAGCCACGGTCATGGCTGTCGCATTGGTGTGCAGGTGATCGAGAGGTGGGAGGAGCGGAGAGAAAAAAGACCCGCGGTACCGCTGACGAATAGGCCCTTGAACCCTAGCGGCTCAAGGTGGTGACCACCACGCGACTTCAGGCTTCCCGGTTCTGGCCAGGCTTGCTCAACAGACGCGGAAGTGATCTCCGGGTACTGCATTATCGGCTCGAGGACAAATCGTCTGGCGAATACTTCAGGCCGCACACAGTATAGCGAAATCAGAGATTCAGTTAATCTCAAGTTGTCGGAGCTGGTAAAGGACCTCATCGAGCTGACTATTCAACGCGGAGAGACGCTCATGCTCTTCACTGGTCTCGACGGGATTGTCCCCGCTTTTGAGGGCAAGTAGCTCGTGACTAATATTGAGTGCTGCCATGATGGCCACGCGCTCCAACCCGATGACCTTGCCGGTCGAGCGAATATCTCGCATGTGCTGATCGAGATATCGTGCCGCCTGAGTGAGTGCTGCCTCCTCATCGGGGGGGCACGCCACCTGATATTCCTTGTCGAGAATATCGACACTGACAGTGTTGGGTCGACTCACGCGCTACCGTCCAGAGAGCGCAGCCTGGCAAGCGAAGTCTCTACGTGCTCACTGGCTAGTCTTTGGCGCTCCAGCAATTCTCTGCGCTCTCGCTGCAGCTCTGCGGCACGAAGCTTGAGGGCGCGGTTCTCACGATTCAGTTCGCGGCTGAGTTCGATCAGATCGTTCACTTTTTGTTCCAGCGCCTGGATGAGGTTGTCCGCCACGAGGGGTACACTGCGTTGCGAGTGAGCCAGCACTATAATGCCCGTTGTTTCATTGGGTCAACGTGCCGCTGTGTCGAGCAGACTGTTTTCGCCAAATCAGGTTTGGGTAGCCCGACTGCCAAGCATCTGATCCCGATGACACACATTCACCCTGATTGAGGAACAACTCACAGTGTTACTTGATGCACTTGGCGCGTTTGAAGATATGCCGTCCTGGGATGACGCGGCGGATAGTCTTTTCAACGCCGGCCTGACGCTCAACCCTTCTGCGCTACATGGAGCGATGGCAGGTTTGCTGGGAGCGGGGTTCAGTCCTCACACGGAACAGCATTTCTCGGCGACGGTTGCGGCGTTGGAAAAAGCGCTCGCCATTGACCTTACGGGTGACCTGGTCGATTTTGTTTCTCGCCTGAGTCTGGCGACCCTGTCCGCGATACAGGATGCCGATTACACCTTTCAGCCTTTAATGCCCGAGGACGATGGTTCACTGGAGGAGCGGCTTCTGTCTATTGCCGAATGGAGCCGGGGGTTTTTATCGGGATTTACCCAGGGCATTTCGCTCAGAGAGGCGGCGGGTGAGCCCATCCCGACGATGACCGCTGAGGCACTTAAGGACATGGCAGCCATCGCCCAGGTTGAAACTGGGGAGGCTGATTCGGAAGACGCAGAGCGTCAACTCGAAGACATTATTGAATACATCCGCTTTGCGGCGATTAACATCGTCAACGAGGCGCAATCTTTACAGGAAGGCAATAGTGAAAATCTCCAAAGCTGAATTTACCCGCCGCCGCAAAAAACTGATGGCGATGATGGATCGCCAAAGTATCGCGATCATTCCTGGCGCACGTGAAGTGACCCGCAGCCGCGATACCGAGTATCCCTTTCGCCAGAACAGCGATTTGTTCTACCTAACAAGCTTTAAGGAGCCCGATGCGGTGCTGGTGCTGGTTCCCGGGCGTCGACAGGGTCAGGTTGTCTTATTCTGCAGAGAGCGGGACCCGGAAATGGAGCTGTGGAATGGCTACCGTCTCGGGCCCGAGGGTGCCGCTGCTTACCTCGGGATCGACGATGCTTTTCCAATAGACGATCTCGACGAGATTCTCCCCGGTTTGATTGAAGGTACCCAGCGCATTTACTACTCCATGGGCCATGACGATGTGTTCGATCAGCGCGTTATGGGGTGGGTGAATCAAATTCGCAGATTGGTGCGTTCGGGCGCGGCCCCGCCGGCTGACTTCACTGATCTGGCGTTCTTGCTCCACGAGCAGCGCCTGATCAAGTCCGCGGCGGAAATTCGCGTGATGAAAAAGGCGGGTGAAATCAGTGCGGCGGCGCACGTGCGGGCCATGCAGGAGTGCCAGCCGGGACGATACGAATACCATCTCGAGGCTGCGATTCAGCACACTTTCTCAGAGCATGGCGCGCGTTTTCCGGCCTACAACTCGATTGTTGGATCGGGTGCCAATGCCTGTGTGCTGCACTACACAGAGAACGCATCGCGGATGAAGGCCGGCGATTTGGTACTGATTGACGCGGGCTGCGAGTATCAGGGCTACGCCGCCGACATCACGCGCACCTTTCCGGTCAGCGGCCGATTTTCTCCAGAGCAGCGAGCGATATACGACTTGGTGCTCGAGGCGCAGCGTGCTGCAATCGCTAAAGTGCGCCCGGGCAATACCTGGAATCAGCCCCACGATGCCACGGTGCGCGTGATCACGCGGGGGTTGATCAAGCTGGGCCTGCTGAAAGGAAAAGAGCGGGAGTTGATCAAGGCCGAGGCTTACCGGGACTTTTATATGCATCGCGCTGGCCACTGGCTGGGTCTCGATGTGCACGATGTGGGTGACTACCGCATCGACGGACGCTGGCGCCAGCTCGAGCCAGGGATGGTGCTTACTATTGAGCCCGGTATTTATATTGCGGCAGACAACACCAAGGTCGCCAAGCGCTGGCGCGGCATTGGCATCCGTATTGAAGACGATGTCGCAGTGACAGAAACCGGTTGCGAGGTGCTCACTGCGGATGTCCCCAAGCGTGCGGATGACATTGAGACACTGATGTCCGAGGCGTCATGAGCGACGGGCAGCAGGTGCTGATTCTCGGGGGAGGTCTGGCAGGCCTCTCCTTTGCTATTGCACTTGCAACAGAAACGCCGAGTCTGGATGTCACTTTGCTGGAGGCGCATCCTTTTCGATCGGGAACCCCCAACCCGATGGATACTCGGGGTTCAGCGCTAAACCTGCACTCCGTTGAGCTTTTGCAGCGCTGGGACCTTTGGTCTGCTCTGGCGTCGCGCACCGGTGAAATCGGTGATATCCATGTGTCCCATCGCGGGCATTTCGGCAGCGCGCTGATGACGGCCGAAGAGCTCGACGTTCCGGCACTGGGTTATGTGGTGGAGAACCACGAGCTGGGTCGGGCGCTGTTGACGCGCGCAGAACAACTGGGCGTGACCGTGCGCGCGCCTGCCCGTTGCGTTTCGCTGGAGGCGGGTGCAGAGCAGCCGACTGTGCTGACCGACGAGGGTGACCGACTCACTGCAGATCTGGTGCTACTTGCGGCGGGCGTAGCCACCGAATGGTTTGAGGGGCTGGGTATCGGGGTAGAAGAGCGGCCCACCGGCAATCACGCGGTGGTGTTTAATGCCAGCTTTCCCGGGGTCCAGCAGGGGCGCGCCTTCGAGCGCTTTACATCCCATGGTCCCCTAGCGGTGCTGCCACTGCCCTCCCTGGCGCGATCAGAGCAACGCTTTAATGTGGTGTGGTCGGTCCCGGACAAAGAGATCGAGACCCTTCGCAACTTGGAGATCGAGGCCTTTATTTCTGCGTTTCAAGATGCTTTTGGCTGGCGACTCGGCCGAGTCAGCGATGTGGGGCAACGTAGCCAGTGGCCGTTGCTGCGCCTGATGGCCTCTGAGCAATATCGATCAGGCTTTCTTTTGGTGGGGAATGCGGCTCATACACTGCATCCCGTGGCAGGCCAGGGCCTCAACCTGTCGCTGCGAGAGGCGGGGCTGTTGGCGTCCGAGTTGGCGATTGCGGTGCGCGAAGGTCAGCCCATTGGCCAATTGAGCAGTCTGAAGCGCTACCTTGAGCAGGCAGCCGATGAGCAGCACTTCATTACACGTAGCACGGACCTGCTGGCGACGTTGTTCAATCGCCGCGGTCCGCTGCTTGATGCACCGAGAAATTTGTCACTGGCTCTGCTCGACTTGGTTCCCGCGGCGCGCGCCCGTGTTGCCAACCTTGGCACCGGTCAGCGCAATGCCGGCAACGCTCTCGGTTGAGTAGGCTGAACGGGCGATGACACATCCCGATATCCTGATTGTTGGCGCAGGGGTCGCTGGTCTGTCGCTGGCGACTGCGTTGGGGCGAGAGGCATTCCGTGTCACGGTGATCGATGGCGCAAAGCGTCCGCCGGCACCTACGGCCGATAGGGGTATTGCCGATTGGGACCTGCGTGTCAGCGCACTGACACCTGCATCGATAAATTTTCTAGAGAGGCTGGACGCCTGGACAGCCATACCGAGCGACCGCACCGGCTGCTATACCGGCATGAAGGTGTGGGACGGCCACGGCAGCGGTCGTATCGGCTTCGACGCCAGCGAGGTCAATGCCCCCTACCTCGGACACATCGTTGAAAATCGGCTGACGCTGCAGGCGCTGTTGCAATGCGCAGAGACCTGCCCGGGTGTTGAAGTGCGGTGGGAGTGCGCCATGGAGAACATGACGCTCACTGCTTCAGGCTGGCAAATTCACTGCGAGGATGGCTCGAAGTTTTGTGCGCCCCTTACCGTTGGGGCGGACGGAGCGCGTTCGCGAGTGCGGGATTGGGCGGCGATGCCCACACGCGATTGGAGTTACGAGCAGAGCGCTATCGTGGGCACGGTGACACTGGCAACCCATCATCAGGACGCCTGCTGGCAGGCTTTTCTTGATACCGGCCCGCTCGCTTTGCTGCCGCTGGCTGATGAGAACAAAGTTGCCATTGTCTGGTCCCTGGATGAGTCCCAGCACGAGTCAATCTCGGCGCTGTCGGATGAGGCATTTGTATTGGCACTTAATCGTGCGTTGGGGAATGACGGGCCGCAGGCCGAGGCCGTCGGGCCGAGAGCGAGCTTTCCCCTTCGGCAGTCCCACGCGGTTGACTATATCGATGAAGGGTTGGTGTTGGTGGCCGATGCGGCACACAGCATTCACCCGCTTGCAGGCCAGGGCATCAATCTGGGCCTCAGTGATGTTAGGGTGCTGGCTGAAGAGCTGGCCGCGGGCAAAGCCGCGGGTTTGGCAATCGACAGCCCGGTTGTATTGAAACGCTATCAGCGCCAGCGCAAGACCGAAAACCTCGCCATGATGGCGGCGATGGAAGGCTTCAAGCGCGGCTTTAGTAGCCGGAACCCGCTGGCGGTCATTGCACGCAATGTCGGGCTGGGCTTGGTGGACCAGCAGGCTTGGCTGAAACGCTGGTTTATGGGGCAGGCGCTTAGCTGAGCTCTTTGCGTGCGACAGTTGTCGTGTGTTGACGTCGCCTGGAAGGGGTGAACGAAGACAACAGCTGTTGCCGCTGCATCACCCTGATTTCATCTTGGGGCGCTAGCGTTAACGCAGTGACATGATCTGCCAGTGATTGGCCTCGGCATGGGCGCGGAGGGTGTCGTCGGGATCCACAGCGATGGGATGCTTCACTGCATTCAGCAGCGGGAGATCGTTGTGTGAGTCAGAGTAAAACCAGGAGTCATCTGGATCTGCGATGTCGGGATGCCGGCTTCGCCAATCAGCGAGATGATCCACCTTGCCCTGCTGAAAGCAGGGGATGCCTTCAGCCTTACCCGTATAGCGGTCATCGTGGATGCCTACCCCGCTGCCGAGCCAGTGCTCAAACCCCAATCTCGCGGCGACCGGCTCGGCCACCACGGCGTGAGTGGCAGTCATCATCAGCAGCGTATCGCCTTGGACGCGGTGTTTGTTGAGCAGATCAAATGCTTTGTCGAGCAACATCGGCTCGACGCACTCTAAAACAAACTGACGCTGCAACGACCTGACAGCGGATCGCGCCATCCCTGTCAGCGGCTCGAGCACAAAGTCTAGGTAGGCTGTCATATCGAGCTGACCCGACTGGTAGTCGGCGTAAAACGCGTCATTTTTTAGCCGGAAGGTCTCTGCTTTAGTCAGGCCGACATCGCACAAAAACTCCCCCCATCTATGATCGGAGTCACCCGCGAGCAGCGTGTTGTCGAGGTCAAATATCGCCAGTGCCATAGGGTGGCCCGATTACCTGTCGAAGAAAGATGTCTCCCCACGTGCCGTCGGAGGAGGATGTGTGGAAGAATACGGACTGCAGGCCGGTGTCTCAATCCCGGGCCACTATCTGATCAACTTCCGGAAAGCGATCTTGGAGCAAGCAGAAGACAAAGAACGCGTGATCGACCGCGACGGCTTCCGCCCCAATGTTGGGATTGTGGTCTGTAATGATGAGGACCAGGTGTTGTGGGGGCGTCGCATTAATGGTCGCGACTCCTGGCAGTTCCCGCAGGGCGGCATGAATCGCGATGAAAGCCCCGAGGCGGCCATGTACCGGGAGCTGGAGGAAGAGGTGGGGTTACGCCCGGAGTCAGTGGAGCTACTGGGCCGCACCCAGGGGTGGCTTCACTATCGTCTGCCCAAGCGGTTCATCCGCAAAACCGAGGACCCCGTCTGTATCGGCCAGAAGCAGATTTGGTTTTTGCTGCGTCTTACAGGCG
>Ga0160423_10000835_pt1 | contig 25679 bp, 30 predicted proteins | sample CRUFie14St8metaG_FD_108191 | JGI IMG/M metagenome (GOLD analysis project Ga0160423, IMG submission 108191) | Marine microbial communities from the Costa Rica Dome - CRUD Field 142mm St8 metaG | ecosystem: Environmental > Aquatic > Marine > Oceanic > Photic zone | place: Costa Rica: the Eastern...
TATAAAAAAACTGTTATGCCAATAATAAAAGAGATACAAGCATCAGGTGTTAAATCTTTACAAGGTATTGCTGATGCTTTATCAGATAGAGAAATCAAAACTAGGTATGGCAAAGATATTTGGCATCCATCACAAGTTAAGAATTTATTAGAGCGATGAAAAAGAAATTAAAATTGCTGCTGAATAATTCACACGACAGCATCTATGTTGATTTTGCTGATTTTAGATGCGTTTACAAAGAGCATGGCATCACTTGTGTTTATCTAGTTGGTAGAGAAGAACCGATTGAATGTCGTGATTCTGTAGATGAAATATCAGAGCAAGTACATCGATATTATGGGCAAAGCTAAAAGAACCTTTAGTTCTGCGGTAAGGCAACCATATCAGGATGCCATAGGTATCATTTTGAAGGTCATAGACTATCACAACGAACAAGCTAGAAAAGATTTTGCCAATGCACAATTTCATAGCAAACAAGCTACTGCCCTAAAATTATGGATGATTGATATGAAAGAATTTATCATTAAGCATGAAAAGAAAGAATCCCTATCAGTACAAACAGCCGAAGAAGAAACAGGGAGAGAAGCAGTTTTATCAAGCATTGGTAAAGATGTATAAAAAGGAAAGCAAAACAAAAATAAACTATGCTGGTAAATTAACCGAAGAAACATTAGACAGAATTAGAAAAGATTTAAAAAGGAGAAATAAATTATGAAAACACAAAAGATTGACCATACACCTGAAGCTATAGGTAAATTGACACCTGATTATGAAATCAGCTGTAGTTTATTAGAACCATTGATTACAGGACAAAATCCTTACACAACAAAGAATCAAGTATTGGAAAATTGTCGCAAAGCACTGAAAGGTGAAGATATCAGAATACCAACTAATAACTATATGGAAGTAGGCAATCATTTAGAAAAGCCTGTGGCAGAACTAGCAGCAAAAAGAATGGGTTTGTTAGATATAGAACTTGTCATTGATGAGCCTGTAAGACACAAGAACGTGACCTTAAATGGTTCAATAGATTGTATTGGCGTTGCTGATAATTTATTTATAACTCAAGATGTAGACAAAGGTTTTTATTGTCCTGAACTTGAAGATGGCGAAGGCATTAAGCTGAACGGCAATGGAGTTATTGAAATCAAAGTAACCAATCGCCCTCTAAGCGAAAGCCTACCGCCATATTTAGGCGTTATACAAGTTAAGGGTCTTATGGCTATTACCGAATATTCTTGGGCAGCAATTGCAGTTTTAAATGGCAGTGATCTTAGAATATATTTTTATCAACGTGATGAACAATGGGAGAAAGATGTCTTAGAGCCAACAGTGATTGATTTTAATAAACGTGTTGCTAATTTAGATTGGTATGACCCTTTTGATACAAAGGAAGCTAGTCACATAACACCACAAGACAATGGTGAATCTACTGAACTGACAAAGCAAGATCAAGTACAAATAGATAACATTGTGGCTTGGGAAGCACAAATAAAGAACCTAAAGGACAATATCGAAGAAGCTAAGAAAAGCATTATGATGTCTATGAAAGAAGCCAAAGAAGGCTATTCTGAAAGCCATAAGGTCGTGTGGCAGACTGTTAATTACAAAGCACAACCTGAGAAGGTAGTACCTGCAAAAGAAGCCTATACTTCAAGAAGATTTAGTATCAAAGAATTACCAAAAAAAGATTAAGTTTTTGTTGCAATAGTTGTAAAAATCATTAACATAATAGTTGTAGTTATTAACAAAGGAGAAAATCATGGCAAAAGTACAAAAGCGATATTTTTTAGATACAGGTAAAGATAACATTATGTGGTGTCTTTATTTTGTAGATGAACTATGGGGAACACAAGGCGGTTATACAGGCGTTATAGGAGAAAAAACCATTTATTGCAGAAATCTATCAACTGATTATGATGTTGCTGTAGCAAAAGCAAAAGAATGGATTGGAGATTCTCCTTATCCGCTTTATGCAAATTCCGATAAAAAAACAAATGATTGGGGAACAGGTGGTGGTAATTGGTATGAATCTATAAGCGAAGAAAAAAGGCTTGAAAGAAATAGAATAAATAAAATACAAAATGCAATATCTACAACAATCAATGAAACTTGGGATTCTATAAGACAAGAAGTGCCTAATGGAAAAGACACATTTACAGGAAAAGTTTTGGGAATGAAATTTGTAGATAATGAATGGGGCGGTACAGTCAAAATGGTTTTTCAAGATGATAGGGGATTTAAACTTTATGGAAACTACGGTCTAAGGATGGATAAAGCAACAGACGAAGATGGTAGATTAACCTTTACTGCTATAGCCAAACAAAGTGATAAAGATAAATATTTTGGCTTTTACAGAGAAGGTAAGCCTGTTAAGAAAAAATAGCTAATTCTCCCCTACAACGAGTCGGTAGTTTCTATCGGCTCGTTTTTTTACTTGTTTAGCATAAGTAGAATCTAATAATTCTTCACCTGCTAGTTCAAAATCTCTTTCTTCCATAGCCTCAAGCATCTTGGTGAATTTTAGTAACCTATTAACGCCCAAGCAAAAACACATATCTGCTAAGACCAATCTCACGTTGTAAGGCATAGATTGCCAAAAAGGTATGTTTCTATCTAAATCATTAAAAACACCATCCATGTCGTTTGCTAATAACATCTCAGCTTCTTGGACAGTTATGCCATTGTCAGTTAGATTACGACCAACACCAATAGTCGTTTTATTGCTGGTACATTGATAAGGTTTAAGTTCCATACCTTCATTCTTGATAAGCATTTCTTTTAGATCATCAATCAGTTCTTTGGTAACGCCTGTTTCCATTATGGCTTTAATACGTCTTTAATATTTTCTTCTCGCATGTTGTTTCGAGCAACACCTTTCCATTTTTCAGCAGTTCTTAAACCACCAAGACCAAGCAAAGATAAAGTCAAAGTCATTAGTCCTTCAGTATTAATTACTGGCGGTTGAATTGTTGAGCCTGAAATAACTACTACCCAATTCATCAAAGGTGCTAAAAAAAATTGCCAAGCTAAACCTAACGCACAAATCCAAAGAATTGCAGGTCTGCTTCCTGAAACAAAAATACTAGGATGTTTGGCTTGTTCTAAATTTATGTCTGCTTGTGCTTTTTGCAAATCAATCATTTGTGACTTGATACTAGCTTCCAATTCCATACGCTTATTTTTATCAGGTATGGCTTTACCAATTAGATCACTTATTGGTTTAAAAAATTTATCAATCATCTTCTTTGCCCTCCAAAATGTTTTTTAGTTTTTGTCGCTTTTCATAAGCAGAATCTTGATGTAAGTCTTTATCAACTATCTTTTCTAGTTTAAGGGATTCTATTTTATTATTGCTTATATAACGCCATGTATAGCCATCACGACCATAAACACCAAAGACAGTAGTACCCATGCCTATTTTAATTATCATGGCTTGTTCGCCATCTAATAAGACTTTATCGCCTTCATTGAATTGAGAGTTAAGTTTAAATTTAAGACCCTTGATAAAAGATACAGAATAATCTTTTAGAGCAAGACCACCTAGTACACTTGCTATGAATATTGAAATTTCAACATAATATTCTTCTATGTTCATTTCACATGAAGAAAGCATTGATCACTAATGAAGATAATAAGCCAATTACAATACCTGCAATCTGCCATAATCTTTTGTTTGTGATATTTATATCAGACTCAATAGAATCTAATCTACGAAAATTTTCTTTCCATTTTTGTTCACAAACTTTTTCATGCCTATCAAGGGCATTTGCTACTTGTTCAACTGTGGGTCTTTTAGTCGATTGTTTTTGTTTCGCTGTCTGCTGCTTCTTCATCCTGAATCATCGATTGTTCAAATCCTTTAATCAGAATGTTTTTATAATCACTAAGGCAGACAAATGAATCATAAGCATCTTGTAAAGAATTAAGTTGTTTTGCTGTTGCTCTTAATTTAAGTGCAATATCCCTTTGTTGGTCAGTCAATTCAGAAGATTTATATTCTCTATCATTAAAAGTGATTAAAGTGGATTCTTCTGTAGACTCTGTTTTTTTAGTTTCTTCCATAATTTATTGTACAAAAATATTTGTTATTCGCCTATAGTTTTTCTTTGTTCTGTAGGCGATATTTTTTCAGCTATTTTAAAAGCAATAACGTCTTTTAAAACTTGTACTTCTTCTTCCCCTAAAGCAGCTTCAGTCCAACTTTCTACAATACTAGCAGTTAAATCTGCAAAAGCAGTAAAATCTGAAAGATCATAAGTATCTAATGCTATTGTGCCATAAGCTGTTTCAGAGTTTTCGTTTTCATCAGTACCTGTCAAAATATAGTGAACATTAAAAACAGTATCAGCGTTGCCGTCTATTTCTTTGACATCTACAGTTTTGACATCCCATGTATAAGTTATTGACATTTAAACCTCTTTATTTAATTTTATTATGTTTTTGGATATTTGTCCTTTACTTCCTTAATTTGTTTAGCCATGTCTTCTGGGAAAGCACCAGCATGATACAAAGCATCTAATTGATCACCAATATCAGGATATTCAAACTGTCTTTTGTGTTTGTATTCTTCTGGGTCTTGCCAAGCATTGACTAAATCTTTATCAATATTAACTTCGTTACCATCTTTATCATAAGCAACTTCACCATCTATAACTGTAACATTAGAATACAATGCTCTTACTGCTTTATGAAAATCTACCATTATGATTCTATCTCCATAAGTGTTATTGTTGAAATTGTTCTGCCTGTATAGTTAGCATTAGTATCATTATATGTTCTGTTTACATAATGTACACCTGCATAAATGAACGCTTGTATTTTATAAGTTGTAGCAGAGGTAGTAGAAGGAGTATCTAAAAATGTCATACTTGCATTTATGGCTCTATTTGCATCTAGTGCATGGGTATGACCGCCTGTAGTTGCTCTTGTTCTTGAACCAACATTTGTATTTGCACCAATACCAATTGCTGTCGTACCTCTGACAATTCTAAATTTAACTAAAGAATTATTACCACCATTTGTATGAAAATTAACCAATATTTTACTAGATGTTGATGAAGGTGTTATTGTTGCATTGAAGCCTGTAATATCTTGATATTGTCCTGTAAGTGAACTAGACCAAGTGTCTGATTTTGTTGTGCTAACAACTTGTAAAAGTTTACCGCCACCACTTACATTAGTTAAAGCTGAACCATCTCCTTCAAATGCAGTTGCTTTGACTGTTCCGTTTACCTCTAATTTTTCGCTAGGACTTGTAGTGCCAATACCAATATTTCCTGCCTTTTTAATTGTTAATCTTGCTTCTGGAGTTGCAGAAGCACCATTACCTGTATAAAAAGTAAATCCACCGCTTTGTGCACCAGAATTGTTAAACCATATATCAGCATTGCCATCCATACCAATACTTGATTTTTGTGGTGTAGAAGAATCATCCCAAAGTATTATTTTTGCACCGCTAGGATGCGAAACATTGGCTGCTGCTGGGTTAGTGTAACCAGCTGAAACACTAAAGTATGACTGTACACCTGTAGAAGCAGTACCACCAGCAACTTCAAATCTTCCGCTAGGATTTGATGTTCCAATTCCAATATCACCAGCACCAGTAATACGCATTCTTTCAGTAGTATTTGTTTTAAATACAATTGGATGATTGGTATTTCTTGCAATTTCAAGGAAATTACTAGAATCGCTGTAGATTACAGATTTTCTTGAATTTGCTACACCCATGTCTATTCTTGAAGCCTGATTACCATTCAGTTGTAAACTTGCATTACTGCCTGTTGTGTCAAGTATCACTTTAAACCCCGGCATTGCTAAACCCATTGGATCAGAAGCAATAGAGCCAAACGTAACAATATCATCCTGCCTAAAAACGGCTAATGGGTTTGTGCCTAATGTTGAGCCATCGCCAATAATTAAGGCGCTATAAGTATCATCTAAACCAACGTGAAAATCATAATTATTACCGTCAAAAATAATTTTAGTATCTTCTGCATCACCATCTCCTATTGTTATAGTAGGAGTTGTGCCACCTATATGTAATTGGGATTGTGGACTTGTTATCCCTATACCGACCTGTTCCGAACTGTCAATTGTTATAGCAGTTGCGTTACCACTGTCAGAAATACTTGGTGTGCTTGATAGTTCTACAGGTATTTTGGTAGTCATTTTTATATTCTATTATGTTTTTGGATATTTGTTTTTTATTTCAGCAATCATTGTTTCCCAATTGTTAGTGCCATTAATTCTATCCCAATATTGCATGTCTAGCTGATCACTAATAGGAGGATATTCAAATCTTCTTGCTTCTTTATATGCGTTAGCTTCATCGTTAGCTTTTTGTTCATCTGTTCTAAAATCAAAAGTTTCTGTTGTGCCATCTGCATTTGCTTTATTGTGATTATTGTCTATTGCACTTTGCCATTGTTCATCACTTACTTCTACAGTGGGAGATGGAATAGTTGAATGTATGTTTGAATCATACCAACCTAAAATTTGATTGTTTTCGTCTATATGTGCTAATTTCATATTTTATTTTTAAGTTATTTTACCTGTTGCTATCCAATAATATCCTGCTGTTACACTATAATGAGATACTCTAAAACCTGTAGCGGTTGCACTTGTTTTTGGAGTTACAGCATCAGCATTACTAACACCATTTGTATCATTATTACTATGATATATAGTCGTAACAATGCTGTATAAATTAGTAAATGATGTTGGAAAAGTTACTGTATCTGAACTAGATGTTGTGGCTCTTTGACCCCATTGTATAGTGTAGCCATTTGAAAATTTTATATACCCATTGGCTGCCAAACTACTAGCTGCTATATCACCGCTTATGTTTGTCAGTGCAGAACCATCACCTTCAAAAGCTGTTGCCTTGACAGTGCCATTTACTTCTAATTTTTCACTAGGAGTTGATGTCCCTATACCTAAACCTGTTGAAGTAAGTCGCATACCTTCAGCAGAATTGACAGAAAACCTTAATGGTTTATCAACTCTAGTTGCCATTTCAAAGTAATTTAAATTGTCACTAAATAACAATCCTGTTCTGACATTATTATCACCAAAATTAATAATTCCACCACCACCACCATCTAAACGTAAATCAGCATACTCAGAACTACCGCCACTATTTTTTAAAGCTAAAATTGTTGCTGCTGTTGATGTAAGACCTGCTATATTAGTTGTTGTTGTACCTAACATTAGGTTGCCATCAAGCAAACGCATTTTTTCAGAATTGGTAAAAGAATTACCTGCTGTGCCTTGGTCTGCTGAGTGCCAAGTGTGCATCCCATTAGTATTGATACATGTTTGTTCGTAAGATGTAGCACCACCGTCTTGTTGATAGATATAGTTACTACCGTCAAAATAATGATTAGCACCAAATCTTACTGTATTATTTCTACCCCATATATTCCATGCACTTGTACCTGCTTTACCTTGCAAGATTATGTCACCTGTTACCCAAGAGTTAGGTGTAAAGCTAATGCCTACATTACCGCTTGAGTTTATTTCAAAATTACGATTAGCACCTACTGAGTTACCTTTACCTATAACTAAGCTGTCGTTTGTATCATAAATACCTAAATAGTAATCAACAGTGTTACCATCAAAAACAAGTGCTGTATTTTCTGCACCACCATCACCAATAGTAATTGTTGGGGTAGTGCCTGTCACACTTAAACTATCTGTTACAGTTAAAGTTGATGGTGTTGTTAATGCACCACTTAACTTAGCTGAAGTAACTGTGCCATCATCCGGTGTGCCGATAGACACTGATTCAGCGTTATAAACTGTTATTACTCTGCCGTTTTCTGGTGCAGTAGCAAAAGTTAAAGTTGTGCCTGAAACTGAATATACATTTTGTGCTTGAAAGACACCATCAATGAAAACTACTAAATTATTTTCAGAAGTTGGTGCTGAAGACAAAGTGAAGCCTGTAGTATTGCCATCACCAGAAAGTATATTGGTAGTAAATGAGCCAGTATTGCCACTACCGGCTATTGCACCCCATGCACCATTTGCATAACCCTCAAACTGTTGATCTTCACTGTTATATCTAAAATAACCATTTGCACCTGTAGGTCTTTGTGCTGTAGTGCCTACAGGAACATGTATTGCATCAGTTGCACTTCCAACATCTAAAGAAACATCAGGAGAAGAATTAAGTATACCTACTCTATTATTAGAACTGTCTACTTTAAGAGTGTTGGTATCTATTAGTAAGTCACCGCTTACATTTAATGAACTTAAAGTTCCCACACTAGTGACATTGTTTAGAGTGTCTAAAGCAGATTCAAAAAAAGTTTCAAAGTCAGTTAAAGCAACTTGTTTCATAGTGCCATTGTCATTAACCACAACTCTGTCAGTATCTGCCAATGTCACTGAAGAAGCACTTGTATCGCCATCAAGAATATTTAGTTCAGAAGCTGTCGAAGTAACGCCATCCAGAATATTAAGTTCTGCTGTTGTTGATGTAACACCATCAAGAATATTAAGTTCGGAAGTTGATGCTGTTACACCGTCAAGAATGTTTAGTTCAGAAGTTGTAGCGGTAATGCCATCAAGAATATTTAATTCTGAAGTCGTAACTGTTGCACCATCTAGAATATTTAATTCTGTAGCGTTTGAAGTAATTGCTGTACCTGCAAGAGTAATATCTGTAGTCGCTAAACTGTTAACATCTAAATCTGCTAAAGCATAACCTGTAGCACTACTGTTAACAGTGGTAGTTGGTGCTGTTTGTGTGTCTTTAAATATTTTGAACGTGCCACTATCAGAAGCATCATAATAAATACCTGCATATTTTGTAGTGCTTGATTCAACATACTTTCCATAAAATCCAAAATCTGTACTATTGGCAGTATTGGAATTACTTAACCCTGTAAAATTATTATCTGTAATAACTGAACCTGTTTGAGTTGTATTTCCCACAACAGTCAAGTCACCGCTTACTGTTAAGTTATTTGAAACAGTAACGTTGTTTGGCAAACCTATTGTGAGTGTGTCGGTTGCACTAACAGCTACTTCAACTTCATTGCTTGTACCTGATACTGTTAAAGTGTCTCCACCTGCAATAGTTTGTGTATTTGTTCCATCAGAAAGTGTAAAGCTAGTAGAAATATTAGCTGTACTTGCACTTGTTATTCTGCCTTTAGCATCTATTGCAATTACTGGCACTGCAGTTGCACTACCATAAGTTGCTGCACTAACGCCAGAAGATGCAAGAGAAACAGCACCACTATTGACTGAAAAATCGCTTGTAAATGAAGCTATACCTTTATTAGAACTTGTAGCATCTTCTGCTGAATAAGTTATTGTTCCTGAACTTTCTGATACATCTAAACCTTCACCTGCTGCATAATTTATAGTTTCGCCTAATTGTATTGATGTTGTATTGCTGCCGTCACCGATTGTAATACTACTATTAGCAAGTTTTGCATTGGCTATAGAACCTGCTAATTGTGCATTTGTAATTGTTCCAGTTAAGCTGCTTGTTGGATAGTTTGTAGCATCAGATAGATCAAACGCAGGTGTTGCATCACTACCTCCTAAAGATAAGCTCACACCACCATAAGAAACTGATGAATTAGCAAGTTTTGAATTTGCAATACTACCTGCTAATTGTGAATTAGTAATTGTGCCGGACAAACTTGATGTTGGATAGTTAGTAGCATCGCTCAAATCAAATGCCGGTGTGGTATCGCTTTCACCTAATGCAAGTGTAACACCTCCAAAGTTTACATTGGAATTTGCCAACATTGTATTACTAACTGTGCCACTATCGCCTGAACTGACAATAGTTCCTGTACTTGCAGGTAAAGTAAGTGTTGGATTTCCTGCAAATGCACTATGTGCAGGTGCTTGTAATTTTACATAATGAGCATTACTTGCTTCACAATAAAATAAAATATTTGACTGTGTACCACCATTTTTTATTTTTATTGTGCCTTGCTCTATAACAACGCCATTTGTTGAGCCACCACCTACGCCTAATGAAGAAGCAGTAACTTGATTAAAGGTTACATCATCAGAAGTACCGACACTTTGTCCAATAGCAAAAGTAACATTGTTACCTGATGCAGTTGATGTAATACCAGTGCCACCCAATAATCCCAAAGATTCGCTATCTAGGTCTATACTTATAGAACTGCTGCCATCTGATAAATCAAGGTCTTGTGCAGTTACTTGCGAATCAACATATGCCTTAATGGATTGTTGAGTGGCTAAAGCTGTATTTGAATCTGAACCTAAATTATCTTCATCTAATATAGTGGTTACTGTTTGACCACTACTAAAACTAAAACTTGTTATGCCATTTACAGTGCCACCATTTATATCAACAGTATTATCTGCTGTTATAGATATTGGCAGAGTTATCCATCCGTTATTTGCAGAATTTCTTATTTTTAATAAATCATTAGATGTATCTACCCAAATTTGATAAGCATACATTGTGGATGGCTCAGTAGCATTAGAGTTATTAGATACAATTGCTTGTAAAGCATTGTTTAAATCTGCTCTAAAATTTGCACCTGATTGATTGTCAAGAACGTAATCGTGGGTAGCCATAGCGTATTATATTATATTTTTAATCTGGTTTACTTGGAAATACAATAGAATCTATGTCATCTTCGTCAGAATATTTTGTAGGTAAGTCTCTTAACTCTTGTCTATAAATTGCCCATTCTGTTTTTTTAGAATCAGGCAAAGGTGAATCAGGCATTTGTGTCCAATCCGATTCTTTTAAACCCTCATCTCTCACAAATCGAAGATAGACTAAAGTTTCTGGAATATTATCTTGATTGAAATACATTAAACACCTAAACCTACAACCTCAATAAAACCAAAACCAAATCCTAATGTACTTCCAGATGCAGTAAAGTTTTTTAAGCCTACATAAATACTAGCAACATAATTTGTATTACCACTTAAATTTACAGTAGCACCATTTATATGTGGTGATATAGTATTACCTATTCTCACACCGCCACCAGAATGTACTATTGTTCCAGTGCTAGTTTTGACTTCTAATACTAAAATGCTTTGGGATGTACTTGATGTTATTCCTGCGGGAGAACCAAAACCAGTAAAAGCATACTCTTTTGTTCCAGTAAAGTTAGGTGTAGTAAAACTTTTTGTAGCTAAAGTGAATAAAGTATGAGTACCATCAGTGTTTTGTGGCAAACTACTTAAAAAACCAGCTAGACTTGTGCTTTGTCCAAAATAAAAAGAGATCACATTGTCAGTCGTAGTGCCATCTAATTTGTTGCCAGAATCTGCGGTAACATTTCCAACACTGCCATCTTGTATATCATTTGTTACAACAGGTTTGTCACCAACTGAAAAAGTTAAATTAGTTGCACTAGATTCAACGCCTGTGCTATTCAAAGAAGATACACTTGCAACATAGTTTGAACCTTTTGGCAAAAAATTCATATCGGCAGTATGTTCATTTACTACTTTATTCATTAATTGATTTCCAGAACTATCTTTTACATTTACTCTGTATTCGTTATAAGCAAAATCTGAAGGAACATCCCAAGTTAAAATTGGTCTGCCTATACTTGAAGAATTAGTATCCGTGAAAGTTAAGTTATCTGGGGCATCAACTGAATAACCATTAGGTATATTAACTGCATCATTGACTGCTTGTTGTGGTGGCACTTCCCATGTATATACATCAAAATATTCTTGTAATGTAATATTTACAAAACCATTTGGTTGTAATTCCATCATTAGAACCCTAAATACTTTGCCACTAAATCCTAAATTTGCATAAGTAAGATCAACAATATCACCAATATTTAGTTTGTATATTTCAGGTGTACCTGTAAAACTTACAGACATTTGATTACGACTTCTTGTCAAAATAGCTTTACCCATATTGTAAGCAATATAAGGATTAGTTATGTGTGGAAACTGTGCTGTAATCTCAAGTTCTTCCCCACCGTCATCAGAAGTAAAATTAGGTAAAGCATTATGTAAAATTGTTACGGTATCTGGTTCAAAATTATTTTGACCATTGACATATTCAACTATAACTTTATTTGCCCTACTGTCCTTATCACCATAATTAACGGTAATACCACTATCTCCTATTATATGTGAATCATTTATACTAAAAGAGGAACTACCTGTATCTTCAATCTCAAGTTCAAATTTGCCATCAACATAAGTAAAAATACCTCGCATTGTTGCAAGTAATTCTTTTGAATTTTCAATAATGTTTCTATCAGGGTCAACAACACCATTACAATGAAATCTGCGAACTTTAGATAAAGCAAAACCACTTACTGAATAATTTGCTGTTAGTGGAAAGGCACTATCCCAATAAACTATATAGTATGGAGTATTGCTTCCATATTGATACCTTTTATCTACTTGCGTAATTATTCGTTCATTAACAACTACATTGTTGTTGTTATCTCGCAAAGTCAAAGCATCCCCCACTTTAAATTTTCTCCATGAAGGAAAACCTTCTATGTAAACTCTATTTTGTCCATTTACGCCATTCCAATTTAAAGTTGCAAGACTACCGCTAAAGTCAGCGTTGTTGTTTTTTACATCTGCTAAATTAGCTGCTGTTGTAAATGTGCTGGTATTAATTTTTGCAATTGGCAGACCCTTGCCATATTCATCATTAGTAATGTAATCTAAAAAAGTAAGAGCAGGATTGTCAGACCATTTATAAGTAGATATATTTCCAAAAGTTTGTGAGGTATCTCTTGGGTCAAAAACTTTTTTGCCTTGAACTTCTACAGTCAATCTTGGTATTGAGCGAAACATACCGTTAGGGTCATATCTATATTTAGCTGCTATATATGCTATTCCATTTAGTTTATGATTGCTTGTCCATTCGCCATTAGTTGATGCTACTAACATTGGGTCAGCAGTTTGTGTTTCTGCACCATGATGCAAGTTAAATACCATCCTGTATACTCCTGTTGGCGAAGACCCTTTCTGAGTAATTCTTCGACTAGTTCCCAAAAAAGGAGTGTAAGTCACTGGCGGTAGAGAAGTAAAAGCACCTGTATTGTCTACACTGTTAAGACTAAAATTACCAGATGTAACTTTATCTGAGCCAATATAAGCACCATCTTTAAATCTTTCTCCATCATCAATAGGTGTTCCATCTATTTCTATTGTAGCTGCATCAATATTTTCAATTTCACCAACACACAAAGCATAGACAACAAACAAATCTTGATTAGAGTTATCAGCAGTATTTAAGTAAACAACTTGTGCACCAACTCTTCTACTACCATATATTATTGGTATTCTTCCTCCAGCAGTTGTTTTATTGGCTTTTATACCTTCGGTTTTAGCTTGTAAACTTTGTGCTAATTCTTTTGCAGCTTCTTTTGCATTTATATAATTATTTACACCTGATGCAGCAGCTAGACCAACAGCTACACCTATAGCTATCGGTCCGCCAACTACTGCTGCTACTATACCTGCACCGAATGCTACAACATCTAAAACTTTATCAAAGAAAGACATTAAGATTTACCCCAAGAAACATCTCCTTTAGTTTCTGTAGCATATTCAAGACCTAAATCACCGCTTGAATATTCTTGTTGCGATTCATTAGTATAATATCTACCTTTTTTTAAAGACCAATTAGCAAATTGAGAAGCTACCCTTATAGTAAGAGATGATGCACTTGTATTTTCTGTCAGCACAACATTTCTAATAAAACCTGTAAAATAATTTATAGCACCAACTAAGGCATCTGAAGTATTAAAGTAAGCTATATAAATTTCTACTTCTTTATCTGTAAATGCACCATCTTGGACTAGAAGTCTTATTTCATTAGTCACGTTAGAAAAACTAACATCTAATTCATTAACTCTTAAATCTCCTGTTTCTTGTATGCTATCTACGCGTAAAAAAGAACCTCCTGTTTCATAAGATTCAGAATTGTAAGTTACATCTGTATAAAAATCAGTTAGTCTGTATACAGTTGATAAATTTAATTTAACTAAAAATGCAATTTTTGTAGATTCATTTGCAACTTCAGTTTGTAAAGCATTTGATAAACTTCTTGGCATTATATTACAACCTCTCTTACCTCAAAATTTATACTATACAATCCAGAAGCATCAGTAGAATACATTATTTCATTGCTAGAAAGATAAACAGTAAAAGAAGGTTTGTTAACAGTCACTGCTTCATTATCTGCTAGATCAGAAACTAAACTTGGTGATATTAAAACAGTACAAGCACCAGAGCCATCAGAATCTATATCGCTTTGTACCATGTAAACTTTTGTATGATTGGCAAATTTGATAAGGTCACCTGCCTTCAAGACAGCAGAAGTGTTTGCATCAAAACCATCTAATGCTATAGAAGCATCTGTAGCAGTATGTGCACCTGCCACTAGAATATCAGTTTGTGACTTGTTAGCACCTAAATTATCTGTAGGATATTCTATTGTAAAGTTTTCAAAACCGCCTTTTTGTTTTTGTAGAAAAGCAAAAATACTTTGTGACTCTGCTTGTGTCATTGGTGGCATAGCTACACCAAAAGAAAAAAATTGACCACCTATCTGTCTAGCTGTTTTTTTACCAGACAAAGTTTGATTGACCAAAACAGGTCTGTTGTCTTTAAAATTAAGAGTTCTAAATTTTGGACTTGTAGGAAAAGAACCTGACATTACACTACACCCATCTTGCCTTTTGTATTCATAGCGTTATTAATTATTTGTGTAATCAAGCCTTTTCTTGAAGCTAATAAATTATCAAAACTTGCAGCATCGACAGCATTAATATTAAAGTTTACTGTAGTTCCCATGCTTTGTCCTTTTGTATGGTCTATTACAGTTTCATTAGGATGAAGTATTGCAGGAAAACCACCTCTACCATCTACGCCACCTGTTCTTGAGCCAAAGCCTGTAAAACCACCGCCTTCCATTCCTACAGCAGTTATTGTAGTGTTGGGTGTGGTAGAAATATTACCACCACCAGAAATAGCACCGATACCGCCAATAATTCCTGAGACTAACCTTTTAACAAGAAAAGTTCTTATAAGTTCATTGATAACTTCTGATAAAATCTTTTGACTTAATTTTCCAAAATCTAAAAATTCTTTTTTGGTAAAATCAAAAAAATTAGAAAAAGCATTTGTCAGTTTACCCTCTATAGTATTTTGAAAAAGTTCTACAACTGATACTTGTTCTTTAATTGCTTCTGTTTGATCAAGAATATCTGTAAAAGAATTACGCCTTTTACTAGCCTCTTCTTCTTGTAATCTTATTTTTTCTTTAAGCTGAGATATTTCTTCTTGTGTCCTCTGAACTTTTATTTCTTGTGCAGTTCGATTTCTTTTAGAAATTGTTTCAAGTCTTAGTTGTTGTTCGGCTTCTTTTTCTAAAAGTCTGTTCAATTCTGCTTTGTTCATTACCAAAGAACTATCTACGGCATCCAATAAACCCAAAGCTTCGCCAAATCTTAATGCACCATCAGCAACATTTATAAAAATTGTCTGTAAAGGTTCTAAAACTTGTCTCTTTAGCCTATTCATTGTGTCATTAAATCTTTCTGCTCTATCGACAGTTTCATCATCAATAACGCCAGTTGCAGACTCTGCTAAAGCCTTCATTGCTTCTGCACCATCTTTGCCCATTACTGCCAGTTTTACACCTGCTCTACCCATAAGGTCAGCTAATATTGCATTTTTTTGAAACTGGCTGCCAACTTGGTCTAATGCAGAAAACAAATCTATAAAAACATCTTCTGTGTCTCTTATAGAGCCATCAGCATTTTTTGTTTGTACGCCTAATTTTTCTAAACTTCTTCCGGCTTCACTAGTTCTAAGTTGTGCTTGACCTACCATCTTTGTAAAGTTTTGTAAGCCTTTGTTGAATTCTTCTGTTGTTAATCCAGATTGTTGTGCAGCAAATTGATATTTCTGTAGAAACTCTGCGCTGACACCTGCTGAGTCTGCAACCTTACCAATTGCATCAGCAGTTGCAAGAGCCTCACTACCAAACTGCACTAATTGTCTAACAGCAAATGCACCTGCAAATGCACCTGCTATTTTTTTCATAGCTTTTTGAGTATTGTCAATATTTCTATTTAACTTTTGAAACTCTCTTGCAGTCTTGTCTTTTGCTCTAAGTGTTATGTTATATTTAGTTTCTGCCATTTATCTGTTTGTTTTTTTCTTCTAAGTAAGCTAACCAACCTGTAAATTCAGATAAAGACATGTTTTCTTCTAAATCTTTTACTGTCATGCCTAACAGTTCTGCCAAATAATATTTAGCTTGAAAATCTTTATCTGTATTTACTTTTTTACCTGTTCCTCTACTGTTGGTGCAGACATAATTTGTGTCGCAATTCTAGTTAGCACATCTTTGTCTACACGATTCATAAAAGTATTTTTATCGCCCACATCAAAAAGTTTATTACCTTCTGCATCTAAAGCTTTGTAGATTAAGCAATAAGCCATTAACGCAACATCATCATCCTGTGCATATCTTTGCAACTTAGACATTTCTGCTAATGTTAATGGCTTAGAATAAATTGTAAGCGTTTCTTCACCATCTTCTGTCCATTCTGGCACTTTTATTTCTTTAATTTCTAAAGAATCAAAATGTGCTTTAGCTTTATCAATTAGTTTCATCTTATGCTGTTGAAGTTGTTAAGCCACCAGAACCTTGTAAAGTTACACTAGCTTCGACTAAACCATCAAAAGATGCACTTCTTGTAAAGCCTGTCACAATTGCAGAACCATTGTAGTAAGTGTCACCTGTTGAAGTACCTTCAGGATAAACTTCTAAAGTAACAGTTGAGCCTACAGATAGTGCAGTTTGTGCAGTGTCAGTTTCGTCAAAAAATACTTCTACAGATGCTGTAAATTGTGTAAGTGTAGATAAATAACTTCTTGAAGAATCGCCCATTGCAGTTTTTTCTACAACATCAGCACTTTCTTCAAGCGAGTATGATCTTACTTCAGCAACAGTATTAGCACCGACTTTGATTACGCCTTCGCTTCCTTTATGTACCGCCATTTTCTTTTACCTCTTTTTTGGAAGAAGATTTAAGGGTTGCTTCTTCCTTCCAACCTTTCTTTAATAGACTTTCAACCTTTGAAGGATGAGCCTCTATAGAAGTTTTGCCATCTGGACTAAATAATTTCATGCTTACCTCGCTACGTCAGGACTTTGTTCCTGACAATAATAATTAACATTAAAACTTAAAGTTGCATAACCTACTGGTTTTTCACCTTCAGCGTTAAATTCTATATTGGTTGACTCAAGAAAAGTATCTTTTGCCAAACCATTTAAAGTAGTATCTGCTGCTATTGCAGCTTCAACTTCCTTACATATTGTATCAACTGTGTCATCAAAATTGGTAGTTGCTTTTACATAACATTCTACTGCAACTGCTAAATTTCTTTCTAACAACCTATTACTGCCAATTACTACAGCTTCTGATTCTTCTGATTTTGTATAAATTAACAAAGCAGGTAAATTTGTGTCTTCTAGTTGATAGACTCTACTTTGAAAAACATTACTGCCTGTTGTCGTCAAACCTGTAAGAGTTGTGCCTATTTGTTCTCTTATTTGCTGCCTTAAATGGTTTGCCATTATATTTCCTCCAACATAAAACTGCTAAATCCAGTTCTATCTACTTGAACATTTACAATAGTGTAGTTTTTTGCAGAACAGTATGTATTACCATCTGTATCTTTGATTGCACTTACAGCTAAAGTGTTACCAAATACTGCATTAGGTGCATCAACTGTACGACAATAAGCTACAGGTTTTGTGCCTTCAGTACCTGTGCCTAAATCAGTTTCAAAATATTCGTTGTTGATTATTATATTTATTGTTGATTGTTGACCTGAACTGTTTGTAAAAACAGCAGTTACGCCATGTCCTGCAACACTATCAAAATAACCTGCCATATCTTCTTCAGTTTCCATTCGATAGACTGACATTATTGTTCCTCTAAAATTAATTCTACAAAACCTGTATTATCAGGTTGTACATTTTTTATTTTGAATATTGTTTCAGGTTTTAATACTGAACCCTTGTTAGTGGTAATTGCATTTACAGTCAAAATATCATCCTGTGATATATAAGGAACATCTGTAGCTTTAACCAATGCTTTAGGTTGATAACCTGCAACAGCAATAGAATCTCCTTGTATGTCAAAATACTCTTGATCTATTATGATATTAATATTGATTGAATCACCTGAATCTATATCAAACCAAGTATCTATAAATCCAACTCTAGTATCCCATAATGAATTTTGTACTTCATTAAATACAGCAGTTACACCAAACCCTGTTGTTGTATCAAGGTAAGCGTTAAAATCTGCTGCACTTTCTATTGCCATTATTTACTTCTTTTTTTAGGAGAAGGAGTTTCAGATTTTTCTAAACCAACACTTCTGTCAGTCTTCTTTTTTGTTTCTTTAACAGTAGATAATTCAGCTTTTTTATAACCAATAAGAATTGCACCTTCATCATCAGAAAGCTCTACTATATCACCTGCTTTAACTTTTTTATTGTCAGCTAAAGTATCTGACAGTATTAAATATTTTTTCATTTCATCACCTTTTTTAGAAAAGGCGGTAGACAAAATGCCTACCGCTTTTTCAGTTGTTAGTGTCATTAACTAGCTGTACAGAAAGATACCGCGTGTCTGACATTTACATCTAGACTTTGTAAAGCCACAACTCTAACAGTACCAGAAGTGCTGTTTGAGTAAGGGTCTACAACAATATCTAAACCTGAGAACATACCTACTAATAAGTCTTGCATGTTACCGAAAACGTAGTTGTTTGCAGTAAGTTGTGCAGAAACTACAACAGGGTAACCATTGATCTCATTGTTAGCTAAAACAAATTGACCAGAACCACTGTCCTTAGTAGTTGTTTTCAAAGTACCTGCATTAGTTGGGTGAACGATGTATACAAGTCCTCCTAATAGTGCATTATCGACAGCAACAGAAGATTCCATAGAAACCATCTCAGCAAAAGTTGGTGCAGCAGCACTATTTAAAGAAACAGTGTTTACGCCTGTAGTGTTTGTAATACCTGTAGGATTACCACTTGAACCAGAACCTTCTAAAGCTGCATTATCAATCGCAATAGCCATTGAACCTGCTAAGTCATTTCTAATTAAGTTTTCAACATCTAAAGATGACTGAATCATAAGCTGACGAGTTACGTCAGTGAAAGCACCTAAAGTTTTAGGTGACATAGTCACTGAACCAATAGTCATTTCTGATTCACCGGCAGCACCACCCTCAGAAGAAATAAAAGCTGCAGTAGAAGCTGCTGTTTTCTTCGGAATTTTGACATCGCCAGATAGACCATTAAGAATAGTTGCATTCTGCATTACAGCAGAAGAATTTCTTAATACGTCAATAAAATCACCTGCTCTGAAGTCTTGACCAATAAGGTTAGAATCGTCAGATGCGTTCATGTCACGTTGACCCCAATTAGCTAATACTTCTGGTGGTAGTAAAACACCTTGTGCTGTCTTACCATATAGTTCACCTGCTGCTCTTGAACATTCAAATTCAAATGCTGCATCTTCTTGAGCCTTGCGGTCAGTAGGGTTAGCCATTGCATTAATGGCTCTTAAAATGCTAAATCTTTTGGTTTCTTTTTCAGTTAAACCGATTTCAGAAGGAGTTTCTAAAGGTTGGTCATTAGAAATATTTTCTAGCAATACACCTCTAAATTCTTCGACTGATAAACCATCAGAAATAGCTTGATCAGCTAAATCTCTTTTGTTGTGTCTAGCAGCTAAGTCAAGAATCTCTTTTGAGTTTCTTTTAAACTCTGCTTTTGCTTCTTCAACAGTTTTAGATTTAACCTCGTCAAGATTTATTTCTTGTACTTCATTTTCCATTTTTCTTACCTCTTTATGTAAAATGTTTTGGTTATCTTTAGAACGACCTACACCGACTAATCTACTTTGGTCAGCAGGAACGCTTACAGAAGATACTTCCATAGGTGTCCAACTAGCACGATAATAGGTTTCATCGTCTTTGCCTGTACGTTCTAATTTATCTACTCTGTAGCCAACACTTATATTCATTCGAATACCATCGACCACATCTTGAAATACTTCACGAGCAAGTTGAGATTTACCAAATCTAACGATAGCAATTGTCCTTTTAGCTACCTCGTCAAGTTTAAATTCCTCGATTACACCAATTTGTTTAGTCATGTCATGGTCTAACAATAATGGTGCGCGTCCACTAGAAATAAATTCCATATTTACTTCGTCAGCACGATGTCCTAGTACTTCCATACCAAAACTTCTTTCAACAGGTTCTTCTGATGATACGCCTATGCGGACTCTCCTATTTTCTTCATCGATACCAGAAGTTCGTGATAAGTCGATCAATCTATATTCCATAGAACTTTCTACTTTACGTTCTTCTTCATCGTCATGGTATGGTCTTTCGTCCATTTCCATGTCCATTTCTTCCGACTCATCCTTCATTTTTTTGAACTCAATGACTACTGAATCATCAGTTTCAGAAAAATTTAGGATATGTCTATCTTCTTTATTTTCAATATCCATAATCTTTTCCTCTTTATTTTTGGATGACATTGGATGTCCTTCAGGCAATAAATCTGTGTCATGCTTTCCTGAACGGAAGCGACCATTGCGGAGGGCGTACAGAAAGGAATTTATCCTTGCTGCTGCCCATTGCTCAGGACTACTGACTGAAGGTCTTACAGAAGATGGATTAGTCTTATAAGCACCAATCCCTCTTTCGTAAACTTTTGATAGTACGCTGACTGTAGTTCTTTTTGATTTTACATCGCCTACTTCTTCATTATGTTCTTTTACTTTATTCTTAATCATTTCAAGAGCCTTACCTGATACTGCTCTATTTTCTTCTATAGCTTGTGTGTTAATTTTGCCACCCATTCCAGAATGATTAACACAATAATAATATAAGTCAGGCGTATCTTGATTGATAGTTATTGAAATTGATGCACCTTCTTCACCTGCCTTGCCTGATACTTCAACGCCTTTTGTATAGGCTTCACCATCATTATGCACACCATCTTCTGTAACAGAAAATCTTAAAGCGTGTGTTTTATTAGAAGCATCAGATAAATTAAATACATAAGTATTACCTTCAAGCATATAAAGTCTTGGAGATAATTCACCGTCTAAATAGAATTTATTACCTTCACCATATTTGTTTTTACCAGCTTTTATAATTACTTCGTATTCAATTGTTTCTTGTCTTACTTTATTTACTTCTTCGTTATAAGTTTGTCGTTCTTCTTTCATTTTTTCTACCAATCTTCTTGACCAAGAATATCCTGCATCTCCTCCCCATAATGCCCATGCAATACGTCCATTTGAAGGATATCCTTCCTCGCCAGAATCAAATCCTTCTGCTTCTTTATCTACTTCATGTCTGCTAAAAAAGCTATACATTCTTTTTATAGTATCGTCAGATAAGTTTTCACCGGCAACAATTTGTCTTGCCCTAATAGCACCAACCCTAGTACCACCACGACCAAATTCTTCTCGCCATTCAAGACCTTTCTTTGCTTCAGCTTTCATACCGGCATTAGGTATCGCCATCGTCATCACCGCCTTGTATAGTTGGCTCTACAGGTAATTTAGTACCAAAAGGTTGATAAGCTATCTCAATTCCATATTGTTTAGCTAGTTCAACTTCCTTTTGATGTTGTTCAAATAACTCTTCCGTATCTCTACCATAAGCAGCAGATATATCTGAGTAAGTCATAGTACCGTTTTGTAAACCTAACACACTTGATTGCATTTCTTTCAATGGGTCAATCCAAGAAAAACTTCTTGGTATGTAATTTATAGAACGTGCAAATTTATCATATTTAGAAATAGGTAAATTTATATAGCCACTAGATATAGCCATTTCTAACCATGACTTGAATATTGGGTCAATAAAGTGTTCTATAACAAACTGTTGATGCAATTGAAACATTGATCTATCTTCTAATGCACCTTGTCTTATTGAAGAATAGTTAACACTTGTAAGATCATTAGACAAAGCGTGATAAGAAATATTCAAACCAGATGCAATGCTTCTTAAAACTGATGTAGTGAAAGATTCAAATGCTGAGGTAGGATGACTTGGGTCAAAGGCTTTGAAATCCATACCTGCAGGTAGTTGTTCAAATGTACCTGCATTAGCATTTGTGACAGGATTAAATGTATCCTCCATGTCATCATCACCAACATAGCCATCACCATCAGGACTTACAAAAAATCCCATTTTAGATGCACCAACCCTTGCTGCTACTATTTCGGCTTCTAAGTAACCATTAAGCATTTTGACATTACTCATTGCAGTTGCAATTAAAGATACACCTCTTGTTTGTTCTGCTCTATTAGGTAAGTAAGCGTGTATTATTTCATCTGCTGGAACTCTTATGTATTCGTTTTGATTGACATAAGTCCTATCATAAGGATGATTTTTATATAAGTGATAGGCAACAGGCTTGTCATTAGCATCAACTTCGACACCCATTTTAATTCTATTGCCATTCTTTGCATTGTCATTTTTCTTTTCATCTAAATGGTCAGCTTCTAAAAATTGTATTTGAAAGCCAAAAGGACTGTTTGCATTTTTAATTTTTCTAATAAGAACTTCACCATCTCTTGCTAATGATTCAATAAATATTTTTTGACAATCTAGAAATGACATTCTGCCATTAGCTGTGCAATTACCTATCTGTGTCCATTCTTTCCATGCTCTTTCAATTAATAAATTAGCACCTATATCTAATGATTGGTCATCATTTCTTGCTTTAGCTGATATTCTGATACCATGCTTACCAATAACATTAGAAACCATAAGATTTAAATATCTTGCAATATAAGAATCGTTTCTAGCTAATTCTCTTGCTCTATCTCTAAGCAATCTAATATTATCTTTTACTTCTTGGTCAGCAGATGTAGATGAAGTTAGAAAGTCACCAAACAATCTGCCTGTGTTTGCACCTTGATAACTTCTTTTAAAAGTTTGTTTCTTTTTAGGTTTTCTACCAATTATGTTGTCGTACCAAGCCATTATGTTAAATCTGTAGGGTTAAATGATTTTTGTGAACCAAATTTTACTTTGATTGTATTACCTGAACCATGACCATTCTTTATTCTAGCCATCTTCACTTCTTTTAAATATTCTGCTTTGTAAGTATTTCTAAAGGTCATTAATTCATCTACAGACATTCTTGACAAAGAACGACCTGCAATACTCATTGATGATTGATCAATTGTTGCTCTGTTTTCGATTACAGCTTCAATTGCATCTAAAACAACTTTCGCGTGACTACGAACTGATGCAGTAGTTGTTGCATAGTTTTGTTGTATCTCTGTAAAACCTTCACCAATTTTTATTCTGGCATTATCAGATGACCTTTGTATGTAAGCTATCCAATTGTAATTACCGGCAGTGTATGAAGTGGTACTTGTAGTAGAGATAATGTATTCATCATTTGCTTCTGTTGCGGTCAAAGTAAAATTACTTGCAGTAGAACCATCTACTAAATTGAATTCATAAATCAACGCGTAAGCTGCTGTAGGATAATCAGTTGCAAGGTCTATTCTTTTCCATGCCCAAAAATCACCCAACTGTAATTCAGTAGGTTCTTTAGATGGAAAATTTGCAGAATCAAATAAGTTGCTCAAGCAATAACCTCACAATTGTTAGATACACTTGCAAGATATTATAACTTATATTGTTTCTAATTAAGAAAACATTTTTTTATTTCCAATTATTTGCAAAATTACCTCGACCCCTATCGATTGGTAATCTTTGTTTTCTTGGTGGTGGTTTTGGCTTAGAATCTTCGTTCAATATTTTTGTTTCAATGACATCAAAGTTTGGATTTAAAATATAGATAGCTGCAAAATTATAAACCATTGTATCCAATGCTTCATTTCTATCTCTAATTTGTTTCCATGCCATTGTCGGTTTACCTCTGACATATTTAGTAATTCTTTTTTCTGCTGTTAATTGTTTAAAATATTCTTCATCTAAATCAACAGGAAAATGTATTGTACTCATTTCTGCATCTGCTGCTAATCTTGCAAAGATTGCTTCTTTAGCTGTATCTGTACCAACAGGATATAAAACAGCTTTATTCTTACCAACAAAAGTAGGTCTATTAGCAATTGGTTTACCAGCTTGACTAGCACCTTTGATCGCAAAAATTCTTCTGCCTTGTCTTGGCTTTGTAAAATGGTAAACCTGATTTGTATGATGACCACCTGAATCAATACAGGTACAAGATATTGGCAAGACTCTTCCTGATTCAGTTCTAAATCTTTGCTTTAAATAATTATCTAATTCTTGCCAGACGTTAGGTGCATTTGGGTCACCCCATAATATTTTGTAGTCCACTACCCAACATTCATACGATTTTCCCCAACCGCACGTCTGTATCTCTAATCTATCTTTCTGCGTATCAATACCTGCGGTAAGCACTAATATATCTTCTGGTAGATTTGTGTAATCATAATTCAATCTTCTCTGCAATAATGTTTCATGCTCTAAAGAATCTCCTTGTTCTTCCCATGTTTCACCTAAAGCAGTATTGATGAAAGTCTTTAATGTTTCTGGCTGTTTCTTTGCTTCTAAAAAAGCTGTTGCCATTTCTCCCCATGTAGACCAAACAGAATACAATTCTGAAATATGAAAACCAGCAGTGTTATGTGTTGGTGCAGATGCAATCCATTTACCATGTTTTAACATCCATTGTTTTTTAGATTCATCAATTAGTGAGCCACAATTTTCACAAGCATATCTTGCTGTCTCTGGTTTATCTTCTTCCCAGATAACATTTTGCCAAACCAATTTTTGTTTGTGGTCACATTCAGGACAAGGCACATAATAATATCTTTGGTCAGATTCTAAGAAAGCTGCTTCTATTCTTGATAAGCCTTTTACAGTTGGTGTAGAACACATATATATCTTTCTGTTAAAAAATGTTTTGGTTCTTGCTATTGCTAATTCTGTTGGGTCACCTTCTGTACCAGCAGAAGCATCATATCTATCTACTTCGTCTAATAATAAAACTCTAATAGGTCTTGATGCTAAACCTGATGCAGAATTAGAACCAACTATAGTTAAATGACCTGATGGAAACTTTTTATGCAAAACTGTATTGCCTGAATCTCTGGTTCTTGCTTCTTTAAAACATTCTCTTATCTTTTCTGTATCACGAATCATTGCAGATAATCTATCTTTACTAAATGCTTGACCCATTTGCAAAGTAGGTTGGACTATCATCATTGGTGATGGGTCTTGGTCTACATAGTAGGCAATTGTATTTAAAATTATTTCTGTTTTGCCAACTTGTGAAGATGACATAACTACAATTCTTTGAATATTAGGTTCGTTAAATACGTCCATAATCTCTTTTTGATAAGGACTTCTTGATGTATTCCATGCACCAGCTTCTGCGGATGACTCTGGTGATAACTTTCTATACTTGTCTGCCCATTCAGATATCTTCAGATTGGATGGACTCTTCCACATCTGATTTACTTTCTGTAATAGATTTTCTATATTTTGCTGGTATACCTTCATTAACTAATTCATCTAAGGCTTCATAAACCTTTTCTTTAATAATTATTTCAGCTTCTGCATATTTGTCTACTGTAATTACTTGATGAGCAATCCTTGA
>Ga0160423_10000837_pt1 | contig 25663 bp, 15 predicted proteins | sample CRUFie14St8metaG_FD_108191 | JGI IMG/M metagenome (GOLD analysis project Ga0160423, IMG submission 108191) | Marine microbial communities from the Costa Rica Dome - CRUD Field 142mm St8 metaG | ecosystem: Environmental > Aquatic > Marine > Oceanic > Photic zone | place: Costa Rica: the Eastern...
CGATCGTCTGGCTCGGGTCGATGTTGTCCTGGAGCGTAATCAGCTGGTCCACGCTCGTGGAGGTGCTGTTGCCGCAGTCATCGGTGACCGTGAAGTTGAACGTACGCGTGAAGACGTAGCTGCCGTCGAGCTGGTCGTCGTCGCCGCTGCAGGTGTACTGCGGGGCGCTGTCACTGTAGTCGGTCTCGACCGTGAGGTCGGAGTCGCAACCGTCGGAGGAGGTCTGCGTGGCATAGCCGAGCGCATCGGTGCTCAGGTCGGCCTCACAGTTCTCATCGAGTTGGACCACGGCGTCGGCCGGGGCCTCGGCGCTGAGTTCCGGCGCGGTCTCATCCGTGACCGTGATGGTCTGAATGTGATCCTCGCTGCTCGTGTTACCGCAGTCGTCGGTAGCCAGGGCCGTCCACGTCCGGGTGAACGTGTAGCTGCCCTCGGCGTTGCCGTCGGAACCGTCGCAGGTGTACTCCGGAGCGGAATCCACGTACGTGATATCGATCATGACGTCGCTGTCGCAGTTGTCGTCTGCCACGGCCGTAGCCTGACCGGCAGCAGCCGGCGTGGTGTCCGCCATGCAGTCGGCATCGAGCGTCGTGCTGTAGGTGTCCGGGCAGGAGATGTCCACGGTCGGGTTGATCTCGTCGTTCACGGTGAACAGCTGGTCGTGCGTCTGCGTCGTCTCGTTGCCGCTGTCATCACAGGCGATGGCCGTCCACGTCCGGGTGAACGTGTAGCTGCCCTCGGCGTTGCCGTCGGAACCATCGCAGGTGTAGACCGGAGCGCTGTCGCTGTGGTGGATGCTGATGGTCACGTCACCGTCACAGTTGTCCGTGGCGGAAGCGGTCACCATGTCGAGACCGGTGTCGGCGTTGCAGGCGGCGTCGAGCGTCTCCGTGCGGTCGGCCGGCCAATCCACCGTCATGGACGGAGCGATCGCGTCGAGGACCGTGATGGTGTGCTCGCAGAAGCTGTTGGCCTTGTAGTTCTCGTTCTCACAAGCGTCCTCCGCGTAGAAGACGCGAGTGAACTCGTAGGAACCGTTGTGCTCGGCATCGTCAGCACCGTAGATGTAGTCGGCACCGTCCGTGTCGCAGGCGCTGGGCAGATCCATGAAGCTGATGTCCTCGTGCCAGACGTCCGGGTTGGCGTCGCAGATGTCCGTCACGGTGGCCATGCCGGTCACGTCCGTGCTGAGGTCGGTGCTGCAGTTCTCATCCAGGTAGACAGTGATGTCCTCGGGGCAGAAATCGAACTCCGGAGCGAGGGTGTCCACCGTGGCCACGTATTGGATGGCGCTCTCGGCCTCGTTGCCGCAGTCGTCATAGGCAGTCCAGATCCGGACGTAGGTACCGGGGCAGGAACCGGACGTCAAGAAGGCTTGCGAAATCTCGTAGGACAGTTCGCTGTCGCAGTTGTCGCTGGCATGAAGCGGCAGGACGTTGATGTCGTAAGGGTCGGGCATGTCACCACAGGTGATCGGAGCCGGGTAGAGCTCGTCGGGGTTGCCATCAAACATCGGGCCCTCCTCATCCGTGAAGGTGAGGGTCTGGTCACAGCTCAGGGTGGTGGTGTTGCCACAGTTGTCCTCAGCGGTCACCACGAACGTGCGGGTTAGGGTGTAGCTACCCTCGTCCGCGCCGTCGCCGTCGCTGCAATCCGCAACAGCCACATCACTGTAAGTAAAGGACACGGCCACATCACCGTCGCAGTTGTCGCTGACACCCCAGGTCGGTTCACCATTCGTGCCGAGGGACAGGTCACCGTCCGCGAAGCAGACATTGGAGTACAGCTGGTCGGCCGGGCACTCGATGGAGAGCTCGGGGCTCGTCGTGTCCTGAACCTCGATGGTCTGGCTGCGACTGTGGACGTTTCCGGCACAGTCCACCGCCTCCCATGTGCGGGTCAGGGTGTAGGTGTCCTCGCAAGCACCATCCGTGCGGACCTCACCCGTGTAGGCAATGTCCACAACCGGGTCGCAGTTGTCAGCAGCAGCAAGTGTGCTGAGGTCAGCCACGGCGGGCACGGCGTCGCACTCAACCGTCTCGTCGGACGGGAAGGCCGTGAACTCGGGAGCAGTGGTGTCCTCGATCGTGATGTACTGGATGTGCTCGGCGTAGTTGCCTGCGCAGTCTTCCGTGCTGTAGGTACGCTTGATCGTGTACTCCTGCAGGCAGGTTGTGGTCAGGATCAGGTCACTGTAGCTCACGAGGGCTTCTGCATCACAGTTGTCCATGGCCTCGGCGTGCATGCCGTCGCCTGGGGTGAACTCCGGCACGGCGTAGAACTCACCGAGCTCGTGCTGGACCATGCCAGTCAGGCTGGCGTCGCTGCACTCGAGGGCGATATCGGCCGGAGCGAACGTGAACTCGGCCGGCGTGCGGTCGACCACAATCACGATCTGCTGGAACGTGCTGGAGTTGCCGCACATGTCGTAGGCCGTGTAGTCGATGATGTAGTCGTCCCAGCAACCAGCGGAGAGCGGGGTGCACTCGGCGTCCACATGGCTCAACTCACAGTTGTCGGTCACGGTCACGAGACCGACGCTGTTGAGGTGGTCGTAGTCACAGGCACCCCAGAGGTCACACTCGAGCGTGTCCACGCCTTCGGCAAGGAAGGAGGGAGCAATCAAGTCCTGGATGTCGATGCGCTGGTCATCGCTGGTGGCGGTTGCGTTGCCGCAGCTGTCCGTGGCCATGGCCGTCCAGGTCCGAATGATGCTGTAGCAACCGGTGCTCACGCTGTCGACCACGACGTCGGCGAAGTCAAGGCCGGTGTCGGCGAGATCGCAGTTGTCGGCATAGGTCGACGCGGCGGTGCCGGTGTTGCTCGGGTCGAGGTCGACATAGCAGAGGCCATTGACGTTGAGGGTCACATCAGCGGGAGCCGTGACGGACACGTCCGGAGCCGTGTTGTCCTCAATGGTGATGGCCTGCACGTGGTAGGTCTGATTGCCGAAGCAATCCGTGGCCACCCAAGTGCGGTTCAGGACGCGGCAGCTGCTGGCCGTGTACTGGGCCGTGGTCTCCCCCACGAGCTCGACACACACGTAGACATTGTCCCCGTCGGCAAAGCCGTTCGTATTGGGATCGAATCCGGCGGCGCAACCGTACTCGCTGTCGTCGCAGTTGTCGGTGAAGAGGACAACTTCAGCGTCAGCGGGGTTGTCGATGAGCCACTGCTCGCTCTCGTCGCAGGTCAGCGTGAGGTCCTCACCTCCCGATGCGTACGTCGGAGCCTGCGTGTCCATGCGGGTCACCATCTGGACGATTTCGGTGGCGATGTTGCACTGGTCATCGAAGGCGATGTAGTGGAACTCGGCGTACTCTCCATCCTGGCAATCGGTGGCGAAGTCGCAGCTCGGCTCGAGCGTGGCGATCACGTCACCCGCGAAACCCATGGCGTCCATGCCGGCGATGGAACCGTCCCAGCTGAACCAGCCGGAGAAACCGTTTTCGTCGCAGTTGTGGTTGTTGGCACCGTCACCCAGCTGGAAGCCGAAGTACTCGCTGGCCGGCTGGTGGTTGAAGTGGATCAACGTACCGAACTGCCAAGCGCCGGGTCCACCCACGGCGTAGGAAGCCGCGTTGTTGAGGGTGTACATCGTCCAGAGGTCGGTGTTCACGGCACAACCGTAGTCGTTCTTGAATCCACCAGCCCAGTCGGCTCCGGCCGTGCGGCCTTCGAAGAAGAGGTGAATCTCCAGGCGGAGGTCGTTGTCGTCCTTGTCCATCACGACACCCTCGAGGATGGCGTTGCCGTTCTCGAACTGGGTGAAGCTGACACCGCCATTGGCAGCATCCTCGATGAAGTAGTGGCCTTGGCTCATGTCTCCGTTCATGTCGTAGAACTGGAGGAGGGCATCAGGACCGTTGTTGAAGTTGGGGTCGTCACCGGCCGTGATGGCGTTCCACCCTTGGGTGGTTCCGCCACCCGTGCAGATCTGGTTGCGGCCGTCGGCGCGGCCCTTGACCGTCACCACATCGTCCAGCTCGAGATCGTTGCAGGCGAAGGCCGTCACATCAGCAGCAGTGGCAGCCTCTAAGTCGCTTTCACACTCCACGGTGTAATCGCTCAGGTCACCATCAATGTCAAGGCTGGCACAGCCAAGGCAAGGATCGGCACTGTCCAGCGGGATCACACTTCCAATGGAATACAGGTAACTGTTCCCTCCAAAGAGGAAACCTCCATCCAAGATGGCAAACGCATCTCCATCCGCATTCATGAGACTCATGTCAGCGGCAGAATAGGTGAATTCTTCACCCGAGCTGTTTGTGTAAGATGCTCCATCCATCATGGGGCCGCAAAGGCCCGGGAAGAAGTGACCTTCCATCAACTCTGCAAGCGTTTCTGCGGGGAGCGTATTCAGGTTATAACCTGCGGCATCCCAAGCCTCGTCAACCGGAAGGAAAACAGATCCACAAGTTGCATTTGTCGCATCATCCAATGATGACCCGAGCAACGTGGCAGAGCTATCAATTGCAGCACCCGCTGCGAGCGCCACTTCAATCGCACCGCCCTCTGACGTAAGGGATTCATCCTCGTTACAGGTGCCATCGGAATCGAGGTCACTGAGACAGTTGGCGTCACAATCGACGTAATCCAGACCGTAGAGGTCGATGGGGTACTCGCAGGAGCCGTCTTCGTTGTTGGCCTCAGCAAAGAAGTTGCAGGCCTCGGCGTCGGTACAGCCGCTGATGATGCAGGAACCATCATCAATGTCGGCACCGCTGTAGTAGTTGTCGGCAATGGGGTTCGTGCAACCCGTGCAGCTGCCGTCGTCGTCCGTGGCGGACGCGTCGTAGTTGTTGGCGCCCGCGTCGGTGCAGCCGGGAATCTCGTCCTCGTCGCACACTCCGTCGTCGTCGGCGTCGTTCAAGCACTCACCATCACAGTCAACATTGTCCACACCGTACAGGTCGATCGGGTAGTCGCAGAGGCTGTTGTCGGTATCGGTGAAGTCACCCGTGTTGCAGGCCTCAGGGTCGGTACAACCGGCAGACTCCTCCTCGTCACAGACGCCATCCTGGTCTGCATCATTGACGCAGTTGCCGTCACAGTCTACGTAGTCGAGACCGTAGATGTCTTCGGGGTACGTGCAAGAACCGTCGTCGTCCGTGGCGGACGCGCTGTAGTCACAGGCATTCTCGTCGGTACAACCAGGAATCTCGTCCTCGTCGCACACACCGTCATCGTCGGCATCGTTCAGACACTCACCGTCGCAGTCCACGTTGTCGACACCGTAGAGGTCGATCGGGTACTGGCAGAGGCTGTTGTCGGTGTCCGTGAAGTCACCCGTGTTGCAAGCGGCAGGGTCGGTACAACCGGCCGTCTCGTCCTCGTCACAGACACCATCCTCGTCTGCATCATTAACGCAGTTGCCGTCACAGTCCAAGGTGTTGTTCGGGTATCCGTCGGGGTAGGTACAGGAACCGTTGTCGTCCGTAGCAGAAGCACTGTAGTTACAGGCATTGGCATCGGTACAACCCTCCACCTCGAGCTCGTCACAGATGCCGTCGACGTCCGCATCGTTCAGGCAGTTGCCGTCACAATCGAGGTAATCCTCAGCGGGGTAGGTACAGGAACCGTCGTCGATGGTGGCACCGTCGGTAGTGTTGCAGGCCAAGGGGTCCGTACATCCAGCGCAGGACGTGTACTCACAGCTGCCGTCGTCCGCATTGGCGGCACTGTTGTAATTACAGGCACCTTCTTCAGTACAACCGTCAATTTGATCCGCGTCGCAGATGCCGTTGTCGTCAGCGTCTCCATCGGCAATACCGCCATTGCCGTCGCAGGAGTCACAGGGGTCGGTGAGGAGCAAGCAAGACCCATCGTCATCCGTGGCCGCAGCGTCAAAGTTGCAAGCCTCCGTATCCGTACATCCGGGAATTTCGTCCTCGTTGCAGATGCCATCCAGATCATCGTCGTTCAAGCACTGGCCATCGCAGTCCAGGTTGGTGGACTCAGGATAGGTACAGGAACCATCATCGGCTCCGGCATCAGCGTTGAAGTTGCAGGCCGTCGGGTCGGTACATCCCTCCACGACGTCGGGGCCTCCGAAACTGAAGGTGTCCCGGAACTCGTTGCCTCCGTCTCCTTCAATGAAAACCTGAACGTAAAGCTGACCAGACAACTCACCCGTCGTGGTGAACTGGCCCACCAAAACTTTAAGGTCATCTCCCGCAACACCGTTGGCATCACCGTTCAGTGCGTACCAAGCACCACCAATGCCATCGTCGATGGCGATGTTGCCACCGGGAAGACCTCCACCGGGATCGAAGTTGGTGAACCACGGGTTGTCCGTGGACTGCACCGTGCTCACGTTGGCCTCTCCACCCAACGCGTTGGGGGCGCCTTCCAGACCAATCGTCACCCAGGAGTCGTAAGCCAGGTCAGGATAGACCGGGAACAACAAACTGTTGATGCCGTTTGGCACACCAGCACCCAGAGCATTGTGATAGAAGTTGGTGGTGGTCTCCACAAACGTGGGGTTGGTGGCGTCACCGGAAACCGATGAAACGAAGTCAGTGGCGTTCACCGTCTCCACGTACAACCGGTAAGTGCTGTAGCCGGTCAGGTCAATGACACCGAGTGCACCGACGAGCGTACCGACGTTCTCGGTGACGACCTCATCGATGAGATCGTAGCCTTCAGGCGCCGGAGCGGAATTGACAGCAACTTGTTGCTGAGCGAAAACAGTGGTCAAGCAACAAAACAGGGCTGCGACCAGATTGATGGACTTGGACATCATTGTCAAGCGATTTGGTTAATGCGGTTTTGTGTCCTGATAAAAGGACAGTGTGAATTTATGAGAACTCATGACGAAAATCATCGACGCTCACAAACTCCGGAGGTAGTTTTATACCCGAACTTGTGTTTTCGTCTTCATTTTTATGCTTTTCATCGAAACTTATTGCGCCCTTGGTGAGCAAGGGGGTGACGAGCAGGACAAAAAATCCACAACCGAGCACGATAATTTCAACCCCACCCGTTACCCCCCCTTTCGACCCAGAAAGTTTCCCTACATTTGCCGCCCTCCATCGGGTACCATAGCTCAGGTGGTAGAGCAATGGATTGAAAATCCATGTGTCCCTGGTTCGAATCCAGGTGGTACCACAAACGACAAGCGGACCCCATCGGTCCGCTTGTTTTGCTTTCAGACTCCCCGTCTTGCATGAACACCCCGCAACTCGACCCACACCTCCACGGCCTGCTGAACTGGATTGACCGTACAAGGCCCAACCGGTTGGCCGTGGTCATGGACCCCAACACGGAGCGGCACTGTCTCCCCCTTCTTTCTTCCCTGCTTCCTCCGCACACGGACTTCCTCTGTTTGTCGCAAAGCGGGGAGGACGTCAAGCGAATCGAAAACGCTTATGCGCTGTGGAGCGGCCTTGACGAAGCGGGGTTCGATCGACATGGTGCCCTCATCGGCCTGGGCGGCGGCACGGTCACCGACCTGACCGGGTTCGTAGCGAGCACGTATTTACGAGGTGTGGACTTCTGGCTCATCCCCACCACCCTCCTCGGCATGGTGGATGCGGCCACAGGTGGCAAGACCGGCATCAACCTCGGAGGAGCCAAGAACAGGATCGGCACATTCGCCCATCCCTCCGGCGTCAGCCTCTGCCCTGACTTTCTCGACACCCTTCCCGAACGTCATGTGCGATCGGGCTTGGCCGAGCACGTCAAACACATGTTGATTGCACTCGACCCCCATTCCGTCCTCCAGCGGATCGAGCGCCTGCCCTTAGGCACTGCCCCCCTCGACGGGGACACCTTTTCCGATCTCATCCTGGAATCGGTCGCCATCAAAGGAGACATCGTTGCGCAGGACCCCACCGAGTCGACGGGCACGCGCAAACAACTCAACCTCGGCCATACCGCGGGACACGCCTTTGAATCGTGGGCCTTGTCGGAAGGCCATGACCTGCTCCACGGAGAAGCCGTGGCGTGGGGCCTCGGGGTCGAGCTGGCCGTCTCAGCTGGTCGATCCGGTTTGGAATCGGAACCCGGCCGGCTCCTGATGACACTGGCCGAAGCCATCCAGCGGGCCCTGCCCTGCCCGGTCATCCCGCCCGCCTCAGATGTGCTGTGGCCATGGGCCTTGATGGACAAGAAGAACGAAGGAGACCGCGTTCAGATGGTTCTCCTCTCGGGGGACGGCTCCCCTGAAGTCGATCAATCCGTCTCGTTCGAAGAATTCGACGCCGCATGCCGCGCGGTTTCACCGACCGGAACCACTCCGGCCTGACCGCCTCGGCGCCGTGCCGTAATTTCGACCCATGGAGGTGAACATCGGCGACGTGGCAGCCATGCTCGATGGCCGTCTGGAAGGAGCATCGAATGTCCCCCTGACCGGCTTTGCAGGCATTGAAGAGGCCGGCACCGGGGAATTGACCTTCCTGGCCAATCCGGCCTACGAAGGGCACCTTTACACCACGGCCGCCTCCGCCGTCCTGGTAGCGGAATCCCTCGAGCTTTCTGCAGATGTACAGCCGGGCACCACCCTGATTCGGGTGGCGGATCCCTATGCGGCCATGGCCAAGCTCATGCAGGCCTTTTCCCCGACATCCCCGAAGGAAACCGGCGTGGCCCCCAGCGCCGTCGTGCACGCGGACGCCCACATCGGCGAAGGCGCCAGCATCGGACCCCTCTGCCATGTTGACCAAGGCGCGTCCATCGGGGACAACGTCGTGCTCGAGACCGGGGCCATCATCGGCCGAAACGCCACCATCGGTGACGGCGCCCGAATCGGCCCCCGTGTCATGGTGGGCCATGGATGCGTCATCGGCGCGGAATGCATTCTGCAGGCCGGGGCCATCATCGGTGCGGACGGGTTCGGCTTTGCGCCAGCCGACGGGCGGTACGAGAAAGTCCCCCAACTCGGCAACGTCGTCATCGGTGACGGGTGCGAAATCGGAGCCGGAACTACCATCGACCGCGCCACACTGGGATCGACGGTCCTCGGCGAAGGGGTCAAGCTCGACAACCTCATCCAGGTGGCCCACAACGTCAGCATCGGCAAGCACACCGTCATCGCCGCCCAGACCGGGATTGCCGGGTCGACCACCATCGGCGCCCGCTGCATGATCGGTGGGCAGGTGGGCATCAATGGTCACATCCGCGTGGCCGATGGAACCAAGGTGGCCGCCAAGAGCGGCATCACCGCGAGCATCCTCCAACCCGACCAGGTCTTGCAGGGAAACCCGGCGCGCCCCATCAAGCAACACCAGAAAACGCAGGTGGTCCTGCGCAGGATCATTCGCGAATTCGAAAACAAATAAGCCTGAACCATGTCCGACTCCTCCCCTTCCGGCGCGATGAGCCATGCAGTGCGCAGTGACCGCCAGCACACCCTGGCCGGTAGCTTTACCCTTGCGGGCATTGGCCTCCACACCGGAGAGAACACCACATTGACCGTCCAACCGGCCGATCCGGACCACGGGTACGTGTTCCAACGGATGGACCTCGACGGCCAACCCCGGATTCCCGCAGACTGCGACCTCGTCGTGGAGACCCGGCGCGGGACGACCCTCGAAAAGGGCAACGCCCGCGTCCACACCACCGAGCACCTCCTCGCCGCCCTTCATGGGTGCGGCATTGACAATGCCCTCATCGAAATGGAGGGGCCCGAGGTCCCGATCCTCGACGGAAGCAGCTGGCCCTTCGTGGCCCACATCGAAGAGGTCGGCGCCGTGGAACAGGACGCCGACCGTCATTTCCTGACGCTCTCCGAGCCGATGACCTACCGTTCGGAGAACGGGGTCGAATTCCTCGCCGTTCCGCCCACGGACAACGAGTACCGCGTGACGGTCATGGTGGATTACGGCAGCCCGGTCCTTGGCACCCAGCACGCCAGCATGCGGGACCTCGACCACTTCACCTCCGATGTCAGCCGGTGCCGAACGTTCGTGTTCCTCAAGGAAGTGAAGACCCTGCTCGAACAGGGACTCATCAAGGGGGGCGACCTGGAGAATGCCATTGTCCTCGCCGAGCGCACCTACAGTGAGGAGGAGATTGCCTCCATCGCCCAACTGGTCGGCAAGGAAGGCCTCGCCGTGGAGCCCGGCAAGATTGGCGTCCTCAACAACACCACCCTGCAACACCCCAACGAGCCTGCCCGGCACAAGTTGCTGGACATCGTGGGCGACCTCGCGCTCACCGGCTGCTTCGTCCGCGGCCACATCCTCGCAGCCCGACCCGGGCACGCCGGCAATGTGGAATTCGCCCGCAAGCTGAAGCAGATGCACCGCGCCTCCAACCGCGTGCCCCATTACGACCCCACCGAGGCGCCCCTGTTCGACATCCACGACATCGAACGGCTCTTGCCGCACCGCTACCCCTTCCTGCTGGTCGACAAAATCATCTCGCGCACCGAGGACAGCATCGTCGGCCTGAAGAATGTCACGATGAACGAGCCGTTCTTCCAAGGCCACTTTCCGGGAAACCCCGTGATGCCCGGTGTCCTGCAGATCGAGGCCATGGCCCAGGTTGGGGGCATCTTCGCCCTGAGCGGGGTCGACAATCCCGAGCAGTGGTCCACCTACTTCATGAAGATCGACAACGTGCGCTTCAAGCAGAAGGTCATCCCCGGGGACACCGTCCTGTTCAGCCTGAAACTCGCCAGCCCCATTCGCAGGGGCCTGGTCCACATGACCGGCGAGGCTTTCGTGGGTGACAAGTTGGTCTCCCAGGCCGAAATGCTCGCCCAGATCGTTCAGGACCGCGTTCCCAGCTCCGCCTCCGCATGAACACGACCACATCCACCGGCATCTCCGAAATGTCCGTCGTCCACCCGGACGCACGCATTGGTGAAGGGGTCACGATCAGCCCCTTCTCCACCGTGGAGGCCGATGTTGAAATCGGTGCAGGGACCTGGATCGGCCCCAACGTGACCATTCTCAATGGCTCCCGCATCGGGGCCCATTGCAACATCTTCCCGGGCGCGGTCATCGGCGGGGTTCCCCAGGACCTCAAGTTCACGGGCGAGAAAACCACGGCCGTCATCGGAGACCACACCACCATCCGGGAATGCTGCACCATCAACCGCGGCACCACGGACAGGATGACCACCAAGGTTGGCTCACACTGCCTGCTGATGGCCTACACCCACATCGCCCACGATGCATTTGTGGGGGACCACTGCGTTCTGGCCAACTGCGCCAGCATCGCAGGCCATGTGACCATCGAGGACTGGGTCATCATCGAAGGGGTTGTGGCCGTCCAACAGTTCGTCAGGATCGGTCAGCATGCCTTCGTGGCGGGCGGCTCCCTGGTGCGCAAGAACATCCCGCCCTTTGTGAAGGTGGCGAGGGAACCCCTGAGCTACATCGGAGTCAATGCCATCGGCCTCCGCCGTCGCGGTTTCCCCGACGAATTCGTCCGTGCGGTAGAAGACATCTACAGAACCCTCTACGTGACCGGGGGCAACATGTCCAAGGCCATCAAGGTGGCCGAGATGGAATTGCCCATCAGCGACGCAAAGGGCACCATCCTCGACTTCATCCGCGCTTCCGACAAGGGCATTGTCCGCGGCCCCTTCTGAATGGTGGGGACGCAACCATTGGAATTGAGGACGGTAGGCGTGGGCAAACGCCATGGACGCCAATGGATCCTTCGCGGCATCGACCTCCAAGTCCCGGCTGGAGGAGCGCTGGCGATTCTCGGATCGAATGGAAGCGGCAAATCCAGTCTGCTCCGCATCCTCTGCGGGTTCGATGCAGCCAGTGAAGGGTCAATGGAGTGGCACGCGGGGAATGAGACCATACCCCGGGCCGAGTTGCCGGGTCACATCGCCTACGGGGCGCCGGATCAATCCCTCATCCTCGACTTGACCGTGGCGGAACACATCGCGGCCCACGGCCGATTGCGCATGCCCTGCGACGGTGTGCTGCCGGAAGACATCCTCCGGCTGGCCATGTTGGAGAATCATCCCCATTCCCGCGTCCGCGACCTGAGTTCAGGCATGCGGCAGAGGCTGGCCCTTTCGCTGGCGTTCACCACGGAAGCGGCGGCCATCTTCCTCGACGAACCGGTCTCCCACCTCGACCGGAACGGCCGGCAGTGGTACAGCGCCCTGCTGGAGCAATGGCGAAGGGGCAGAACCCTCGTCGTGGCCTCCAACCACAACGCCGAGGAGCTTCCAGCCGGCGCTTCCGCCCTGGAATTGGGGTCCTGACCCCTCGATTTTTATCGGATACAATCGCTTTGTTTTCAGGTAATTAAGGTCGCGCCTCCGATTTTTTCCAGGCAAAATCGAAACCGTCCGAGACAGCGGGGCGTAGAGGGGGGCGAATCCACAAATACCTCAAATCATGATTCGCATTTCTTTCCTCTCCCTCGCCCTTCTTGGCGTTCTCTTTTCCAACACTGCCCTCGCCACCGGCCCGCAGGATGACATCCAGTGCAAGGTGGAGCAAGACCAGGTCAACACGGCCATCTTCGTGGAAGGCATGATTACCCAGAGCTACCGTGCCTGCAACAAGGGCACCATCGCCAACCTCGAAGTGATCGCCGACATCCAGTTCAACGGCGGCACGGTCGACATGGCCATCCTCGATGCCGACTTCACGACGCGCGCCATGAAGACGTTCACGGCCGAGAATTACAACGGCACGAGCCTCACGATGGACAACCTGTCCATCCCGACGCTCAAGCACGATGGCTACACCATCATGATCAAGACGTTCGATGGCGCCTCCATGGTCATGCCGGCCACCGATGACGCCACCCTGTTCGTGGGTGAGGCCCGTCTCGGCTCCGCCGCGCTCGACAAGAACCTCAAGTTCAACACGGGCATCCGCGGCAGTGCGCCCAACTACGATGCCGTCAATGAGGGCCGAGGCCAGTACAACGGCCCGACCCCCAATGCCCAGGCCCGATCTGCAGCCGGCCTTGACCTCGCCGTGGAAGGCGACTGCGTCTCCGCCCAGCGCCTGAGCACCGGCGTCCTGAACTTCGAAGGCGAGACCTTCGTGCAACTCTTCTACGCTTGTGACCGCGGCCGTGTTGGCCAGATCAAGGTGGCCACGCCGTTCGTGGAGCCCGGTTACTCCTTCGAGTATGCCCTGCTCCGCCAAGACAACTCCATCCTGTCCAACGGCTTCTTCACGAGTGAGGACGTCACGGATGGCGAGCTTCTCCTGACCTTCGACAAGGGCGCCGTCCGCAAGGGCCAGGCCGTCCGGCTCAAGGTGGTCTGCCCGCAGGGAGCCCGCATTGCCACGCTGGCCAAGGGTGCCGACAATGCCGACTTCGGCAAGCTCTACGTGAACAACCAGTCCATGCCGTTCAACCTCTGCATGGCTGCCGGTCTCGAGTCTTCCACGGCCACGGACGTGGAGAGCGAGCAGAACGGTCGCGACGAGATTGAGATCGGGGCGTACCCGGTTCCCTTCGGCGAAAGCCTCAGCATCACGATCCGGGGCATCGTCCAGGAAGGGGCCACGCTCCAACTCCTGAACCACCAGGGCCGTCCGGTCCGCGTGGTCTCCCTTGCCGGTGGCAAGTTGGACGCTCCGGTTCGCTTCCGCGACCTCGACAACCTGCGCCCCGGACTCTACACCATCCGCCTGCACAATGGCAACACGGTGGTCAGCAAGCGCATCCTGAAGGGCTGAAAAGCCGATTGAACTCCAGCAATCCAAGAGGGGCTGCTTCCGAAGGGAAGTGGCCCTTCTTCATTCACGCCCAACGGTGGGCGGGCCGAAGCAGGTCGAAGACCGTTTTGACTGGCGCGAATGTGGCCAGATCGACCTCGACGAACACCGTGTTCCACCGCCCCATCGCTCCATTCCACAGACCGGGGTGCTCGAGGCCCCTCAAGGATCTTCCTCCGTGGGATTTGAACACGAGAAAATCGCGCGATGCATCGACGAATTCGGACAACCGATATGGATTGCCTGACGCATCGTGCAGGGCGCACACGAGGTCCACGGGGTTGAAGTGGGTCGCCCGACCCATGCGATCCTGGACCAGCGGATCCGTCGTGTCCATTTCGGCCGACTCGACAATCTGGGCGCGCAGCGTGCCCTCGTCATCCCGCAGCCAGAACGGTCCACCTCCGGGTTCCCCTTCGTTCTGGACCATGCCCGCCACGAGCAAAGGCCGGTCCAACCCCGTGCGAAGGGCATCCACCTCGTTGGGCAGGTCCTCACCCGGGTGGGCCGACGCTTTGCGGAGCCAATTCCTGGCCGGACTGATATCACCAGCATCCAGAGCCGCCAGCGCTTCATTTCGCGCTTCCACCAGAGCAGACGCCATGCCGATCAGGGCCCGGCGCCATGGCAGTACCTCGTCCAAAGCGGAGGTCGGGCGCACATTGTCGATGTTCTTCACGCTCACCAGCGCATCCCGGTGTTGGCGTGCGATGGCCGTCAGGTTGTGCAACAGGGCACCATGCCCACCGGGCCTGAACAGCGGGGTGCCGTCGGCCTTCACGAAGGGAACGCCCGCTTCATCCAATGCGACCGTATCCGTGGCAGGTTCCTGAATCGACGCTTCCACGGGGATGCCCATGCGATCGGCCAGTGTCCGGAGCGCCTCGAAGTGGTCCGCCATGTCCGCGGCGGGCAGGGTAAAATGCAGGGGGGCTCCCGGGGTATCCAGGGTCTTGGACCACTCGATCATCTGGGCCTCGAAGGCCGTCTTGACCCCATCGGGCTCCACATGAAACGGCAGTGTGCCCTTGGGGCTGGAGGGCAAATCCAGTCGTTCCATGACTGCTGACCAGCGCGACTCCGCCGTGTCGCAGGGTCCCGATGATTCCGCTGCCGCCCGGAAGGGGAATTCATCCCACCGGAGGTTCAATTGCTCCACTGCAGCTGCATCCCGAGCGAGCAGGGCCTTGAACATGCGGCTGGCGGCTCCACTGGCCGGAACGAAGCGAACAATGCGCGATGGATCGATTCCGGCCCCCATGGCGGACCAGCGGTTGAAGTCGACGTCGCTCCATCTCTGGATGCCTTGGCCCGGTGTACACGGCGCCTCGGGCATGCAGGACGATGGCGCCGCATGGAGACGCTCGAATTGGCGCCGCACTTCCGACTCGGAAATGCCGTGCTCTGCCGCGGATTGAAGGAAGGAGTCGGAGAGGGTGACGCTCACGCCACAAAAGTACCACCCCAAGCCTTGCGGGAACCGCTTCGGCGGTTGCCTGTTAGGCGCGCCTCAGTTCGGAACCGGTCTGTCCGCGTCGAGGTCCATCCGACCGGATGCCGGCTTGTGCGGCCCCGGATTCGTCCCGGAAACCCCGGTCCCGCCGAAGCGCATCAAGTCCCAGATCCAAAGCGCGACGCGCGGACACGAGCCGCTCCCCGATGTCACCGGGGTCGACTCCACTCCGCGACACCTGCTCGATGTGCAGGATGTCCTCCAAGAGGGGAGCCATGCCGAGCATGCTGATGCTGCTCCGCGCCTTGTGGGCCAAGGGATGCAGTTTGCGCCATTCTCCGCGCTGCCACCGCACCTCCATTTCTGCGAGGTATCCAGGCACCTGTTCCTCGAACAAATCCAGGATGCGGCGAACCATGGCATCGTTGCCTTGGAACACCTGCTGGAGGTAATCGAGGTTGTAGTGCACTGAGGACATGCGTGAATCGACGGACTGGATTCCGACGTGCCCTCTACGCGACTTCCGCCGGAAAGGTTACCGATATTGCCGGCATGACCGAAGCCCGTCCAGCCCAGCGCATCGTGGTCACCGGAGGCGCCGGGTTCATCGGCTCCCACACAGTGGTGGCCCTGCATGAAGCGGGCTACGTCCCGGTCATCGTGGATGACCTTCGCAACAGCCATGAATCCGCGTTGGACGGCATCCGCGCCTTGGTGGGCGAGGTAGAATGCCACCGGGTCGATTGCGGCGATGCGGACGCCATGGCTCCCGTGTTTGAACGACCGGTTCTCGGCGCCATCCACTTCGCCGCGGACAAGGCCGTGGGAGAGAGCGTCGCCCACCCCGAGAAGTACTTCGACAACAACGTGGGTGGCACGGCGCGATTCACCGCCCTTCTCCGCCGCCATGGGGTGAAGCATCTGGTCTTCAGCTCGTCCTGCACCGTCTACGGCGAGGCCGAATCCCTCCCTGTCGCCGAGGATGCGCCCATCCTGCCCGCAGCGTCCCCCTATGGCTACACCAAGCAGGCGTGTGAAGACTTCCTGAGGATGGCCCACGGTGCTGCGGAAGGAGACCTCGGTGTGGCCCTGCTGCGGTATTTCAACCCTATCGGTGCCCACCCGAGCGCCCACATCGGAGAGCTTCCGCTCGGTCCTCCGCCCAATCTCGTCCCCTACCTCATCCAGGCTGTGGCCGGGATCCAAGGACCGCTGACCGTGTTCGGAGACGACTACCCGACCGAGGACGGCACCTGCATCCGGGACTACCTGCACGTCTGCGACCTCGCCGAAGCCCACGTAGCCGCCTTGGCCTGGCTCGAAGGCAATGCCGGCGAGCTGGACACCTTCAACCTCGGCACCGGCTGCGGGTGCAGCGTCAAGCAGGTCATTGCCGCGTTTCATGCCGCCACGGGGCTAAAGGTGCCCCATAGGGTGGGCGACCGGCGACCCGGTGATGTCACGGCGATCTACGCCGATCCGGGCAAGGCTGAACGCCTGCTCGGGTGGACGACGCGCCGCAGCCTGGAAGAATGTCTCGCCGACGCCTGGCGGTGGCAGCAGCGGCTCATGAACGACGCGCACTGAGCCGTCTCCGCCCGGCCATCAGGGCGTCCACCCGGACTCGACCACCGCGCGCATCATGGTGAAGCCCACCAAGAAGCCGAGGGCCAGCTCACGCGGGGTGTGCACCCCCATGACCATCCTCGACCAACCGACGAGCCCGGCCACGAGGAAACCGAGGGGCAGCCACGCTTCGAGCCCCAATCCATGGAGCTGGTTGAATGCCCAGAGGGCGCCGAATGCACCGCCGTTGGCCATGAGGTGCATGCTCATCTTGATGTGGCGGTTGACGAACACGGCCAACACGAGGGCGGCCATCATGGCCACGACCAACCCAAGGATTTCCGGAGGCAGGTAGACCCCGGGGCGCGTGAGGGCGAAGTACCCGAGCGCCTGGTAGAACAGGACGATGAGGAAGGGCAACGTTCGTTCGGACTGCTTGGACACCTCGAGGTCTCCGAGGGCTCCCCGCCGGTGCAGCACGTAGAGCGAGACGGCGGGCGCGACTGCATTGATGACCAGAACGGACGCGACATAGGCCATGACGGCCGGCTGAAGCCTCAACCAAGGGTCAACGCACCACAACAGGCCCAGCATGATGAGGGGCGTCCACAGTGGGTGGAGCACATAGGAAATGACGGCAGCGAGTGCGCGCATCAGAGCTCCTTTCTCAGCCGCGCCACGGAGATGCCGAGCTGCTCGCGGTACTTGGCGACCGTGCGGCGTGCAATCTTGTACCCCTTGTCCTGCAGCACCTTCATCAGCTTCTCGTCGCTGAGCGGCTTGCGCTTGTCCTCCTCCCCCACGGCCTCCTCGAGGATCTTCTTGACCTCGCGGGTGGACACCTCCTCCCCGCTTTCCGTCGCCAGCGATTCGCTGAACAGGGTCTTCAGCAGGAAGGTCCCGTAGGGCGTCTGGACATACTTCGAATTCGCCACCCTCGACACCGTGCTGATGTCCATGCCGATGCGCTCGGCGATGTCCTTGAGGATCATCGGCTTCAGCTCGGTCTCGTCGCCGGTGAGGAAATACCCCGACTGGTGCTCCATGATGGCCTCCATCGTGATTTTCAAGGTGTTCCGTCGCTGGTTGATGGCGTCGATGAACCACTTGGCCGCATCGACCTTGCGCTTGACGAAGGTGATGGCCTCCTTCTGCGCCCGGTCCGGCTTGTTGGCGGCAGCGTAGCCGGCCATCATCTCCCGGTATTCGTTGGACACCCGCAGCTCCGGAGCGTTCCGGCCATTGATGTGGAGGCGGAGCTCATCGCCCTCCACGGACACCTGGAAATCGGGCACCACGGCCTGGATGGGGCGGGATGAATCCGCGCCGGAGTTCCCGGGCTTCGGGTTGAGCCGGGTCACCTCTTCGATGGCGGCCTTGAGCTCGCCCTCCTCGATGTCGAGGCGGGAAATGAGCTTGTCGTAATGCTTCTTGGTGAAGGCGTCGAACTGCTCGTCCAGCATCCGCCGGGCCAACCGCAGCGGCCCGTCTTCCGGAGCCGCCTCGAGCTTGCGGTCCACCTGCAGCAGCAGGCATTCCTGAAGGTCCCGCGCGCCGACGCCCGCGGGATCGAGTTGCTGCACGATGCCCAGCACGGATTCCAGCTCCTCTTCCTCCACCTCGATGCCCTGACCGAAGGCCAGATCGGAGGTGATCGAGTACAGATCGCGGCGGAGGTAGCCCGCCTCGTCGAGGTTGCCGATCAGAAACGACGCAAGCAAACGCTGGCGGTCCGTCACCGGACGCAGCCCGACTTGGGCGGTGAGGCGCTCCGCGAAGGTCTCCCCGGCCCCGAAGGGCAGGTCCTTGTCGTCCTCCTCGCGGTGGTTGTTGACCGCATACCGGTAGCTCGGTGTCGGATCGTCGAGGTAGGCGTCGAAATCGAAATCGTCGCGGGTCTCACCGCGGTCGTCATCGAGTCCGTCGGCCTGATCGAACTCATCGCGCTCTTCCCGCCCCTCTTCCAATGCCGGATTGGCCTCCATCTCCTCCTTGATGCGCGCCTCCAACTCCAGCGTGGGCACCTGCAGCAGCTTCATCAGCTGGATCTGCTGGGGGCTCAGCTTCTGCTGGAGTTTCTGCTGGAGACTTTGCTTGAGCATGCTGGAATTTAATGCGGCGAGGCCACCGCTTTACACTCAGAACTCCGCGTTCTGTGGGGTCCGCGGGAACGGAATCACGTCACGGATGTTCGTCATGCCGGTGGCGAACATCACGAGCCTTTCAAACCCCATGCCAAAGCCTGCGTGGGGCGCAGTTCCGAACCGGCGGGTGTCGAGGTACCACCAAACGTGGTCCTCCGGAATGTCGAAATCGGCGCACTTTTTCTGGAGCATGTCCAGGCGCTCCTCCCGCTGGCTGCCGCCCACGAGCTCCCCGATGCCGGGCACCAGCACGTCCATGGCGGCCACGGTCTTGCCGTCGTCGTTGGCCCGCATGTAGAAGGCCTTGATCTCCGCCGGATAGTCGGTCAGGATGACGGGCTGCTTGAACTTCTTCTCCACCAGCCAGCGCTCGTGCTCGCTCTGGAGATCGATGCCCCACTCCACGGGGTACTTGAACTTCTTCTTCTTGAAGGGCTTGGAGTTGCGGAGGAGGTCAATGGCCTCCGTGTAGGTGATCCGCACAAAGGGGTTCTCCGTGACGAAGCGCAGGCGCTCGATGAGGCCCATCTCGTTGCGCTGGTCCGCCGGCAGTTGCTTCTCGATGTCCGCCTCCCGCTTGGCGAGAAATTCCAGCTCGGCGGGAAAGCGCTCGAGGACCCTGGTGAGCACGAAACGGAGGCAGTCTTCAGCGAGGTCCATGTTGTCCGTCAGGTCGTTGAAGGCCACCTCTGGTTCAATCATCCAGAACTCGGCGAGGTGCCGCGACGTGTTGCTGTTCTCCGCGCGGAACGTGGGGCCGAACGTGTAGACCTTGCCGAGTGCCATGGCGCCGAGCTCGGCCTCGAGCTGGCCGCTGACCGTGAGGTTGGAGGGCTTCCCGAAGAAGTCCGCGCCATGGTCGACCGCCCCGTCTTCCGTCTTGGGGACCTCATCGAGGTTGAGCGTGGTGACCTGGAACATTTCGCCCGCGCCCTCGGCGTCGCTGCCGGTGATGATGGGCGTGTGGAGCATGTAGAACCCGGCCTGGTCGAAGTACTCGTGGATGGCGTATTGCAACCCATGACGCAGTCGAAAGACCGCGTTGAACGTGCTTGTCCTGAAGCGCAGGTGGGCCTTCTCCCGGAGGAACTCCATCGTGTGGCGCTTCATCTGGATGGGGTACACCTCGGGGTCGGCGTCGCCCAGCACCTCGATGCGCGTCACGTCGACTTCCGTGGCCTGGCCTGCGCCCTGGCTCTCCACGAGCGTGCCTTCCGCACGGATGGCGGCGCCGGTGGTGAGCCGCTTGAGCAGGGCCTCCTCGGTGCCCTCCCGATCGAGGACGAGCTGCAGGTTGCCGAGGCAGGAACCGTCGTTGACGGACAGGAACTGGTTGTTGCGGAAGGTGCGAACCCACCCGCAAACCGTGACATTCTGCCCGACCAGTGCCGTGTCGAGCAATTCGGAAATGGCGTGTCTCTTCACGCCGGCAAAGATGCGGCGATTCAGGCCGGATTCGGTGCCTTTCGTTCGTCGGCGGACACGACGCCATCCCGAAGCCGGACCACCCGGTGTGCGTAAGCCGCGATGTCCTCCTCGTGCGTGACGAGAACGACCGTGTTCCCGGCGGCGTGGATTTCGCCGAACAACGCCATGATTTCCAGCGACGTCTTGGTGTCCAGATTGCCCGTGGGCTCGTCCGCCAGCAGGAGGTCCGGTCGGTTCACCAAGGCCCTCGCCACGGCCACACGCTGGCGCTGTCCTCCGGACAATTCGTTGGGCCTGTGGTCCATTCGGTCGCCGAGTCCCACCTGCTCGAGCACCTCCCGGGCACGGGCCTCGCGGTCCATTTTGGAAGCGCCCGCATAGACAAGCGGCAATGCAACATTCTCGAGGGCCGTGTAGCGCGGCATGAGGTTGAACGTCTGGAACACGAAGCCGATGCGGCGGTTCCGGATGTCGGCCAGGGCGTCGTCATCGAGGGTCCCCACATCCTCTCCCGCGAGGTGATACCGGCCGGATGTCGGGGTGTCCAAGCAACCCAACATGTTCATCAGTGTTGATTTTCCAGACCCGGAAGGCCCCATCAATGCCGTGTACTCTCCCTGATCGATGTCGACGGACAACCCGCGCAGGGCGTGCACTTGCTGTTGGCCCACCTCATAGGTCTTCCACACATCGCTTACCTGTATCAACGCCGACATGCGTGCAAGTTAATCTGCACCCTCAGCCTCATTGCGTTAATTTCCGGTTCCCACCATGCTGAACTCCTTGTCGACGAACTTCATGAAGCGGCTGGCCGTGACCGTTCCGGCCCTGCTCTTTGCCTTTGCGGTTGACGCCCAACTCATCACGGACAACGCGGTCACGCCCGAACAGGCCCTGCTGGATTACCTGCTCGGAGACGGTGTCGAAGTCAGCAACATCACCTTCAGCGGCGACCTGAATCAGATCGGCAGCTTCGACGCCAATGCGACCAACATCGACATCCTCGACGGCATCATGCTCGCCACTGGCGACATCGATGTGGCCATCGGCCCCAACGATGCCGGCGGTGCCGGCCTTGGCGGCGGCAACTTCGGAGCGGGCGACCCGGACCTCACGGCGCTGAGCACCTTCAACACCAACGACGCGGCCATCCTCGAATTCGACTTCATTCCCTCCGGTGACTCGCTGATTTTCAACTACATCTTCGCCTCTGAAGAGTACAACGAGTACGTCTGCGGCACCGTGAACGACGCCTTCGGCTTCTTCCTGTCCGGCCCGGGCATCACCGGTCCCTACAGCGACAATGCCGTCAACCTCGCGACGATTCCCAACCCGGTGCTCGCCGATGAGTTGATTCCCGTGACCATCAACTCCGTCAACAATGGCCAGCCTGGCTTCGCCGGCACTGCCTCCAACTGCAACCAGGTGTCCGAGCAGTGGAACCTGAACACGGATTACTACGTGGACAACGAGGGCAATGGGGATCCGACCTCCGTGCAGTTTGACGGGTTCACGGTGATCCTCACCGCTGCGGCACAGGTCCAATGCGGCCAGACCTACCACATCAAGATCGCCATCGCCGATGCCGGCGATACGGCCTTTGACAGCGCGGTCTTTTTGGAGGGCGGCAGCTTTTCGTCCAACAGCGCCAACATCGAGGCATCGGCCAGCATCGGGGGCGCCCCGGTCTTCCTCGGCGATTCCGTCGTGGTGGAAGGGTGCAACGAGGCGGGCTTCACGGTGATTCGGCCCCTGTCGGCGATCGCCGACACGCTCGAGCTGACCGTCTATGGCACCGCCCTGCCCGGAGAGGACTTCGTGACCATCGACACCACGGTCATCATGGAGGCGGGCGTGAGCGAACTCCTCATTCCGCTGGTCGTCATCGACGACAACGTGGCGGAAGGACCGGAAACGGTCACCCTCGAGTACCTCTACGTCAACCTCTGCGGGGACACCACCCTTGCCTCCGCCACCCTCGTCATCCAAGACCCTGACCCCCTCCTGGTGCAGGTGCCGGACGAAGTGGCCCTGTGCCCGCCCGTGGAGATTTCGTCCCTCGTGACGCAGGGCTATGCTCCGTTCGTCTTCGATTGGAGCACCGGAGACACCACGGCCACCATCCAATACGAGGACCCGGAACCGACCACCATCACGCTCACGGTCACCGACGTCTGTGGCGATTCCATCGTGCTCCCGGTCGACCTGGTGCCCCCCGCGGAATTGGAGGTTCAAATTCTGCAACTCAGTGACCCCTACTGCCCGGGAGACCCCGTCCAGCTGGGCACCGAGGTGCTGTCCGGCACGGGCACGGTCAACTGGTCCTGGTCGGGCAATGTGGACAGCGCCACGGGCGGAAACGCCAATGTCAGCCCAAGCACCAATGAGACGTTCACGGTTAATGCGGAAGACGCATGTGGGCAGACCGACGAAGCCATGTGGACCGTGGTGGTCCCCACCTTTGAACCGGTCGTGGCCTACGACATCAACCTCTGTCCGGGTGAGTCTGCGGTCCTTGGTATCGAGGGCGGCACCCAGAGCTACACCTTCGCCGGCCTGGACGGAACGCCGCTGAACGCTGCCACGGACTCCAACGTGGTCTTCACCAATGCGACGGGCAGCATGTACGTCGACGATGTCCTCACGATGACCGTGGTCGTGGTGACGGATGAATGCGGATTGACCGACCAGGCCGATGTGGAGGTGGACATCTGTGAGATGATCATCCCCAACGTCTTCACGCCCAATGGGGACAACAAGAACGACGAGTTCCAGATTGAATGCCTGCAGTGCTACGCCGGCAGCGACCTGCGCATCACCAACCGGTGGGGCAATGAGGTCTACTTCAACACGGACTACAACGGCCAATGGGACGGCGAAGGCCTCCCGGACGGTACGTACTACTACCAGTTCGACAGGAGCGACGGCGAGCGGTTCACCGGCTCGGTCCAGATCCTACGCAAGCGTCAGTAAGCGGCCCTGGGCCTCAAACGAGGCAGGCGCCGGTCATCTCTTCCGGAACGTCCACCCCCATGAGGTGGAGCAAGGTCGGTGCGACATCCGCCAGGATGCCGTCCCGCACGGCGTCCACCCCGTCGGCTACGGCCACCACCGGCACGAGGTTCGTGGTGTGCGCCGTGTGCGGTGACCCATCCGGATTGCGCGCCAATTCCGCGTTGCCGTGGTCGGCAATGACCAGGAAGCGGTATCCGGCCGAACGGCCCGCCTCCAGCACGCGCCCGAGTTGGCGGTCCGTCTCCTCGCAGGCCGCCACCACGGCCTCGAAGACGCCGGTGTGGCCCACCATGTCGGGGTTGGCGAAGTTCAGGCAGATGAAATCCGGCGGGCTGTCGGACCCGATGGCCACGATGGCGGCGTCGGCCACACCGGCCGCGCTCATCGTCGGCTGCAGGTCGTAGGTCGCCACCTTGGGCGAGGGCGCTACGGCGCGCTGCTCCCCCTCGAACTCGGCCTCTCGGCCGCCGCTGAAGAAGAAGGTGACGTGCGGGTACTTCTCCGTCTCGGCCAGCCGGAGCTGGGTTCCGCCTGCCACACTGACCACCTCACCCATCGTCATGGGCAGGTTGGGCTTGTCGTACAGTACCTCGACGCCCTTGAACCGGTCGTCGTAGTTGGTCATGGTGATATAGTGCAAGGCGAGGGTGGACATGCCGTGGTCGGGGAAGTCCTCCTGCGTCAAGGCCGTCGTGATCTGCCGGCAGCGGTCGGTGCGGAAGTTGAAGCAGAAGACCACGTCACCCGGGCGAATCCGACCGTCCACGCCCTCGAGGACCGCCGGCTCGACGAACTCGTCGGTGATGTCTGCCGCATAGGCCGCCATCATGGCGGACTGGGCGTCAGGGAACGCCTCCCCTTGCCCGTCCACGAGCAGCGCGTGGGCTTTAGCGATGCGCTCCCAACGCTTGTCCCGGTCCATGGCCCAATACCGGCCGCACACGGTGGCCAGACCGGCTCCGGTCTCCTCACAGACGGCCTCGAGTTCCTCGAGGTAGCCGGCCCCCAGCTTGGGTGCCGTGTCCCGTCCATCCGTGAACGCATGCACCACCACATCGGGTACGTCGGCATCGGCTGCGATGCGGAGCAGGGCATGCAGATGATCCTGCTGGCTGTGGACACCGCCGCGGCTCACCAAACCCATGAAGTGCAACCGACGACCCTCTTCCTTGGCCGCTGCCAGCGCTTCCTGCAGTACCGGCTCGGTGGCAATGGACCCATCAGCCACGGCGCGGTCGATCCGTAGCAGATCCTGGTAGACGATGCGCCCGGCGCCGATGTTGAGGTGCCCCACTTCGCTGTTGCCCATCTGGCCTTCAGGCAGGCCTACAGCCTCACCGTGGGTGGTCAGGGTGGCGTTTGGATGCTGTTGCATCAGCCCATCGAAACAGGGCGTGGCGGCCACATGCACGGCGTTGTTCGCATCGGGCTGTCCGATGCCCCAGCCGTCGAGGATGATGAGGGCGGTCTTGTTGGTCATGGCGGCGCGAAGGTATCCTTCACCCCGCCTGCTTCACCCGCCTTGTTCTCCTCATGCCAACAAGGGGAGTGGAACCCGCTTCGGGCCCCTTGAACCGACCTCTTCCGGTCGGGAGACACGAAGCGCCCCCATGCGGAACAGATCCAGGGCGATCACGCCATCGACCGAGGCCAATTGGCACCACGCGCCATGCATCCCCTTCGACCACCGGATGTCGTCCACGACGACCCATGTGCCCGGCTTCAATCGCGGGGCCAATTGCGCCCATTGCGCCAGCAAGGCGGGGCCCTCATGGTGCCCATCGAGGAACACCAGATCGAAGTGCCGGTCGGAAGCGAGAAGCAACGGCAGGGTCTCCTCGAATGGCCCCACCCGGAGTTCCACATCGGCCCCGGGTGCCGCCCGGTGGAGGCGGGCCTTGGTCAATGCCGCCAGGCCCGGACTTCCTTCGAGGCCGACATAACGGCATCGATCACCGGCCCCGAGCACCATGCTCACGGCCCCAGACCCCAAGCAGGTCCCCAACTCGAGGATGTCCACTGGGCCATCGGGCCGTCCAGCGCGCTGCACCTGGGCAAAGGCCCACAGCCATTTCGCCTTCCGCCGGTCGGATGACGCCGTGGATTCCAATACACCCAAGGTGGTCAAGCGGGTCTTGCCCGACGGCCCTGAGCCCGCCCCGAAATCCTGGATTTCGATGGGTTCGGCGGCATCCGACGCGACCCAGGACTCCTTCACGACGCTCCATGGCAAACGCCCGGATCGCCGGGCGGCGACCACCGCGTCGACGTCATCGACGCCATGGGCCACAGGCTGTTGACGCCAGCGCCATGCCCACCGCACCCATTGCCCAGCCGTCCGCGTCCTGTTCATGCCCCGCAAGTTCGGCCTTCCCTATTTTTGCTTGGCATTGGGGCGGTTA
>Ga0160423_10000838_pt1 | contig 25636 bp, 41 predicted proteins | sample CRUFie14St8metaG_FD_108191 | JGI IMG/M metagenome (GOLD analysis project Ga0160423, IMG submission 108191) | Marine microbial communities from the Costa Rica Dome - CRUD Field 142mm St8 metaG | ecosystem: Environmental > Aquatic > Marine > Oceanic > Photic zone | place: Costa Rica: the Eastern...
CTTAAAGAAAATAAATCATAACGATGGTGATTATCTGGTTCAATATTATAGGCTAAGCCATTTAACGAATTAATAAATGTATTACCAGCAACAATATTAAGTCCGGTAGTATCAATATTGTATTTATAAGGCCAATCGTTTTCTATTCTATAATTTGTTCTGTTGCCATCGTTTGCTACATTAAGTCCTGTTACAGAAATAATGCCTGAATGATATTTATTTCCTAGATGACTAACTCTATTAAATGAATTATCCCAAGGTCCTGTGGTATTATTCATTGTGGTAGCAGCATCAGAATCTTTATCAAATACTATATCTATTAAGTTACCACGAATAGCATTTAATCCTGTCTGTGATATTATTCCACTGTAAGGCCATATTGTACCGTAGTCTACTCTAATGTTATTACCATATGGATCACCACTATAAGCATTCAATCCTGTTGTATGAAAAATATTTTTGTGAGGCCAAAAACTACTAATATGATTATCTATAAGATTACCTGTAGTTTGTGGTAAAACATTTAATCCTGTTACAGATATAACGCCACTATGATATTTTTGACCCATAACTCCAGGATAATAAAAATCTGCATCTGTATCTGTAAATAATTGTATTTCTACATGATTACCACCTACAGCATTAACGCCGGTTTGTGATATAATACCGCTGTAAGGCCAAACACTACTATAGTCTACTCTCATTAAATTACCATGAGGACTACCACTGTATGCATTTAAGCCAGTACTATGAAAGATGTTTTTATGAGGCCAACTAGCATGTATATGGTTATCGATACAGTTTCCAGTAGTTTGAGACAATACATTTAAACCTGTAACAGAAATTATGCCACTTAAATACTTACCTCCAACAATACCAGGATGCGCATTATCTGCATCACTACTCACAGCATGCATTATTTCAATATGATTACCACCCTGAGCATTTAATCCTGTATTATAGTAGACGCCAGTAAAAGGCCAACCAGATTCATAGTCTTTTACTATCAAATTTTCTGTTCTTGCATTTACTCCAGTAACAGAAATAATACCGGAATGATAAGGTTCTCCTAAATGTTTATCTCTTTTAAAGGATGATTCCCACGGACCACCAAAAGCATCCATTCTTAAAGCTGCTAATGAGTTATCATTAAACTGAATATCTAGATTATTACCTCTAATTATATTTAAGCCTGTTGTGCTTATAGTTTGATTATGAGGATATTCGTCAGCATAATCATACCTCATTAGGTTACCTGTGACAGGTGTATGCTGTAAAGTTAAAACATTAAGACCGCTATGATAGTATGTACTAATCCCAGACTCAGGACTAGTCATTAAATTTAATCTAACTACATATCTTCTAATATAGCTGAGTGGCATACGCGTATTATAAGGATACGCACCGTCCTCTAGATGTCCTGTGACTGCAACGATTAAATCTTTGTCTAACGCATATGGTGATAGCGGTAGTTGGGTTATTTTACTATCAGCCATAATTTATCCCTTAAATAATTTTTTCGGCTTTGAGCCAGCTGCCTTTCTTCAAGACACCACTAGTAGATGGATTGGTACTATCTGTGTAAAAAGCAAAACTAATAGTATCGGCTTCATTATTTGTGGTTTGTGCAGTAAATTCATGTACTATAGTATGAACATCTGTCAATCCTCCTGCGGCACTACCTATTTGATTAAGTATTTTGCCATCTCCTGATACAGAAGTACTGGTATGATGAACAAGAATATTACCTGCTTCATGAATTAATTTTTTCCATTCTCCATAAAGACTAGTAGGATAATTAACGGTCATTTCACCAGTAACTTTAATACGACCATAAAGATCAGTATCTTCATTCATTAAAAGTCTTGTTCCTACCTGACATAAATATTTACTATTTGCAGCTAAAGGAATAGATAAGTCAGTACTTTCTGTTAAAGTCGTATCAGTAACGGCTAAGTCTGTTTCTTGAAATTTAATAAGCTGTTGTACTTCTCCACTGACTGCGCCAGCGAAATCTGTTATCTGTGATGCTGTGTGAGTGTGTCCATCAAAAGCTAAACCAGTAACATTGATTTTTATGTCGTTGGGAATATCTGAATATATACCTTTGTTTAAAAATATTCCTGTACCACCTGTGGTAAGTTCATCAATTTTCACGACATGATTCATAATCCCTGACATTGGTAATGATTTAGTAGCTAGTGTAGATCCACCTACACCTACTCCAGTAACCACAACAATAACGTCGCCACTAGCTACGCTAGGAGCCCCTGCTAATTCTGATATCTTGCGATCTGCCATGACGATCCTTTCGTGAGGTTTTTACGATGATATAAAGTTATATACACCTGCCGTTTATAAATAGTCAACAAAACCATAATCGGGTAGTTTTTGCGGTGGAAACCCGTTAAAATCGCTAAAAGCGTAGGCTCCATTTTGTCTCAACATACCAGCAGCTACATCTGCATGAATCAAAAATGACCCATCTGGAATTGGACCCCATTCTGGGTGTCCTCCACCATTCCATTTACCCCAACTATTTTGTACTAGAAAAGCTGGTTCTTTACCTGTATCATCACAAGCTGTCCATGACATTGCATGAGCCCATGACCCACTTTTTCTTGCGAAGCCCTTGCTATCTCTTTTATTAGAAAATCCATAACTACTACACACACTTAAACCATACCCATTAGCAAGTGCATCTCTGGCTTCTTCTACTGTTTTTATTAAAGATACCGTTTTAACTTGATGGTCATCGGCTTTATCAATTACTTTATCTGGTAATCCTCTGGCTCCCCATCTAGCACCCATACTGCCATTGTATTTACTAAAGTCCGCAACACCAGGATAATTTTTTCTAACAAGAACACCACCTGTTTGACTAACAAATGTTGCAGCACGACTACAACTCATACCTTGTCCACCATGACCTCTGCATCCGTATATGGCTTCTGTAGCACCTCTAGCAATCCAGCTTTCTTTATCGCCTTTAATGTCAATCTCTACTGCTCTTGTTAAATCACAACCATTACGAGTAGCATGAGAGACACAATCTCCTGTAGTCTGTCGTTCAATGTAGGCATTTTTATCAAACTTTAAAACAGATTTAAATGGCGTAGATAATTTACCTTTGCCACTATTTTTAATTTTCTTAGCACCATCTTTAAAGTATGCATATCTAGAAGTTTCTATAAGTTCTTCAAAGATATGTTCTTCCCACAGACATCCGGCCATACCATCACGATAGTTTTTATATAGTTCATCTGGTGTGAATCTTGGCATTATTTACTACCCTCATAAAAAGCCCACGATAATGCTCTAAAAGATTCAGCTGCTTTGGTTCTAAGTTTAGGATTTAATAATACGTCATCGTCACCGATAGCTGTATCTACTACATCTTTAGCCGCTGCTGCTAAATCAGGATATTTACCTTTAACATCTAGTCTTAGCATTTTACCAGCAATACTATTAGCTTCTTTAATAGATGATGTATCAACAATAATTTTATCGTCATCTAATTCTATAAGAGTAGCCATGTCAGCATACAATGCAGATAGCTTTAGACAATCAGCTTTGCGAGTAGAATCATCAGATTCTTGAACAATACCTGTAACCACTCTAGCTTTTTCTAATAAAGATTCATCAGCAGGAGCATCAGTAACATAATTTTCAACACTACAGACAGGCTCATTAACATTTACTGGTAAAGTTATACTAGTCAAATCAGGCTTAAAAAATCCTATAAGTACTAATATTGCTCCAATACACAGTAGCAGTTTATTCTGCATCTTTAATCTCCTCTTTTGGTTCACAGATCGTAGGACTTAAATACGGGAACATTTGATCAGCAACTTCTATGGCTTTTGTACAACCACTTTTTTCTGCTAAATCTCTAGTTTGTTTCCAAGAAACTACGAGGTCAAAAAATAGCTGACTATCATCTTCAGACTTAACTTTTTCCTTAACAAAATCTGGTAGCTTGGGTACGGCTGGAGTATTTTTCTTCACTTTGTCTACAACATCTTTAATAATCTTTTGCACTGGACTAAGTTTATCTTTAAATAAAACCCATAGAATAATACCTACACCAGCATAGAGAGCCAGATCCATTGGCGCTAAACCACTACTAAACTCCTCAAAACTTTGTGTAAAATTCATTATTTATTTCCCCGTGATTGATTTAAGATTATTAATAAAGTCTTGGACTACGCTACTGCTTTGCTGTACGCTAACAGGTTGTTTCGGCTTAAAAACACCGACTTGTCTAAATGTTGCAACCATTGCGTCAATACCTGATCCGACAAGTAACATTAAGAAACTCTTAACATGACTATGAATGATAGGCTCTAATACAGATGGAACCCAAGGCAGGTCTACATGTACAAAAATCTTATCATAGAATCCACCGATTAATTCTAAAGCCAACTTTTTCTTTTCAGGACCACTAAGTTCTGTGGCAAAGTTTTCGATTAATTGGATGATAACGGCAGTTAATAATTGTAAAATCTTCCAGACTTCACTAACAGCAAATTTCTTAACATCAGAAACAGCTTTTTTAGTTTCTACAATTAAATTTTCTACTTCCTTACGAATTAAATCTTTAGTAGTTTCATCACTCATTGTTTTACCTCATAGTTGAATGTATGGCTCAATATCTTGGTAGCTGGATTCTCCAACTCCACTTATGGTTTTTAATTCATTTAAATTTTGAAAAGACTTATTTCTTCTATACTCTACTATTTTTTTTGCCGTTATAGGACCGACATGAGGAAGTTGTATAAGTTCTCCAATATTAGCTGTATTTATACTAATCTTATTGTAAACTTTGTCAACCCCTATATAATCCTCCAGCTCTTTACTTACTTCGGTATTTTCCTGTTCTTCTCTTCTCCTTTTAGCAAGATATCTGGAAAAGAAAGCAAATTGTCCTCCGATCAATATAATACTTTCCACCACATGAGTAGACACACTGATTAAATCATCTTTAGTATCTGCCTCTGTAATTACTCCAAATATAAATAGTCCACTAATAATAAAGCTTACTAGCGTAAACCAAAATTCACTAGTTTGGTATCCTTTAGTTTTCATTTAATTACCTTAATTAGCAGTGTCTCCAGCATAATATCGAGGATCGTCAAATCTTGCATCATATTTGTCTTGAATAGTTGCTATGGTTGGTTTATTAGAAACCTTATCATTATTCTTAAACTTATCAGTTGGCCCTGTTGGTAGACAACCTACAATAGCAGTACCGTTTTTTACAGGATTTGCTCCGATTGCTTCATCAATATCATTTGCCATTATATTTACCTTTCTATTCTATTCTCTAATGCTTCTAAAGTTTTACTTAACATTGCTATCTGTACTTTAAGTTCACTCATTACTTCAGTGTTTTTACTTAAAGCCCTAAATAAAGTACTACTGTCTTCTTTATGATCTTTCAGTCTGTCCATGATAAATTCTCTATCTTTCATGTACTGACTTTGATTTTGTATCATCTCTTGCACTTCTTTTCTATTGACTAAATTTTTTACAAATGTAGTCCAGAAACCGATAAGTGCAATAACTACACTTACCATAGATACAGTAAAATTTTCAAAAAAATGACCTAAACTATTCGGATCTGCCATGTATACATTCTCCAAAAGTACAAGAAAAAAGCCAGAGATGCCTTAACATCCCTGGCCTCTCTAAATATTAATACACTAAAATATTAAGTATTCTTACGTGAATAATCAACACTCTTAGGACCTGAAGCAGCACCGTGCTGGAATGTCAATTCACCCGGTACAGCCCTAGTTGGAGTAGCTGCTTCATCACTTGAAGTTGCCTGTAAAGCATCAGCAGAGATACTCCAGAACTGATCTGTGCTAGATGAAAGCACTGGATCAAATTTACCAGTTGTAGGATTCCATGCTCCTGCTCTAATCTTGGTAGTTAGATCTGTAGTCTTGACAAGTTCTTGACGAGCAATACTTCTTGCATTTGATGTGTCATCAGCAGCGTAAGTTAAGAAATCCTTACTTACACCAGCTACAGTATTTGTAACTCTTTGAATTAAACCTCTTTGAGTATTTGTCGCAAAAGTGCCAGCAGATAGAGCTTTGTCAGAAACTGCATCATCTTTTACTGTAGAAGCAAAAACTTGATTGTCTCTGGAGGCATTGTTGGATTCTTCTTTTGTTAGAAGTGTAGAACCACTTCCAATATTCATTCCAACCCCACCATTGTTTTTAGTGCTTGATGCTGTAACTGCACCGTCAGCAGTTGTTTTAGTTGCCATTAGATTCTCCCTTTAAAGGTAAACTGTAAACGTATATATACGCTCTTTTTTACCCCAAAATCATCATTTTTGTAAGATTTTATTAGTAATTTTTTCTAAGGTATATATATTGTTAGTTTTATAGGCAAATAGATTATCATTTGACAATATTAAATCTACATGTTCATCAGTCCATGCTTGACCTGTTGAAATAACATTTAAATTACTATTACGTTTTTGCAGCATCATAGATACAATAATATTGTCACTAATACTATCTATAAAAAAGCTGGTAGATGGATAAATAGTAGGGAGTTTTTTAGTATAAAGTATATCAGCCACTTTATGCATAAGTGAAAGATTATATGTTTTATATTCAATAATATATTTAAGGTCTATCCTTTTTTCTTGACAGATACGTTTAATACAATCTATCTCTAATCTAAATCTATCGTATTTTCTATTTACCAATGCGTGATTGGGTGCTACTATTTCGATAGAATGTACACCTTGGGTGATAGCAGATTTAACTGCATTTTCTCTATCCAAGTAGCCTGTTAGCCCAAAGGGATAATCTATAATAGTACCTAATCTAATATGGTCTGGTATTAGTTTTTTGACGGTTTGTACATAATGAGGTAGTACCGATATGGTAGAAGGAGCATATTGAACAGCTTCTTCTACTACAGATTTAGTTTCTTGGGAATTGCTATCAAAATCATAATATCCGTACTCGATATATTGAAGCATATTATCTTTTTCTATTTTTTAGTTTATCAATTGTTGTAAACTTTCTATCTCCTAATACACCGTCAGCAAACCCGTAATATACAGCTTCTTCTGCATTTAAAATCCAATCGCTCTTATTATCAAGCTGAGACATAATATGTTTTTTAATAATATGTTTTTTCCAATTTCTTTCTTTTGCTATTGGGCTGTTAATGCATCTGTCTGTAAATATATTAATCATTTTTAGTGATTCTTTTTCGCTCCATTCAAAACTACTTTTAGCAGCTTTGTGGTCGTTATCTATACTTAAAGAACCATAATGTATAAGCATATGAGTATTAGGCATTAGGACTCTAAGATTTGCGTATTGAAATAATATGCTACTAGCAGATTCTACTTTACCATAAGCTAGTATAAAAATTTTTGACGCAGAGGCGTTTATAGTATCCATAATACCCATACAGTCTTGCCAATCACCTCCCGGTAAATGCATGTGTACTAAGATAGGCTCATTAGATAAAGTATTAAGATACCTAATATTTTTTTCAAACATAATAGCAGATCTAAACTCTACTCCTGATTCTTCTTCTGAATCAAAACTAGAATGAAGATATACTTCTCTATTTTTTACATCTATACATAGATTATGTATGTCAGCAAGGCTGTTATCTGTAAAATTATTTACCATATTATTTATTTAAAAAATCGTATACGTTTTTGTTAATATCTCTCATTACGGTTTTAGCATCAAATAGTTTGCCAACAGCAATTCTAAATCTATATCTTGTGAAAATATCTAAAGCCTCGATGCCTTCTTGTTCTTCTATAATATTACAAACAGGTAAATTCAAATTAAAATTTGTATGACCTACCCAAAAATTAAAAATTTTATTAGAAGCCGTATTATCTGTATAAGGTATTATACCCATAGGAGTCATTATAACTCTTGTAGGTCTTTTATAAAATTCTTCTTCATCATCTTCTATATGTTCAGGAACTTCATTTTCATCTGTGTAAAATTCAGGTTCTGTGGCTGATTCCATATCTTCCATCTCATCGAGATCGTCCTCTCCTAATGGATCGAACCATTTCTGCCATATAATCAAATTTTCAGATTTACTAGTCATAGTATATTATATAAAAACACGTAGAGATTGCAATCAATTTTCCGACTTGAATACATCTAAAGGTGAGATTACAGGTTTTTCTAAGTTGGTATTCTTAGATCTTCTTATTTTTTCTAAATTAATTAATTCGACTAATGTAGAATGAGAATATAAACTATTAAATGGATTAGAATTATCATAATTTTTTAATGTATCAATAATATCATATTCTAATAAACCAGAATTTAAAGCATGTATAGCTAATGCATAAAATTTAGCAGAGCCGTTGATATCTGATGCGTTACTTTCATCAAAGTCAGGCCAGTTACAAAGTATATTTAGACTACCATTATCATTAACCTCTATTGTGATTGAAGGTAGATCTTGAGTGTCTAATTTATTAGTTTTTTTGCTAAAAATATTTTTGATATATTTAAACATATTCTCTAATCTTGTTAAGACCTTTTTGGATATTCTGCCTCACTGCTTCTCTAGTAACTCCATACTCTTTACCGATTTGTAAGAGAGTCTTTTTCTCAAAATAATATTTGTAAATTTGATTACGCTGTTTTTCTGACAGTAGTTGACAATTAAGCAGCGATCCTATTGTATTTTTTAGATTTTCTTTCTGTTCTTTTTGAATAGCTATTTCTGCTGGATCACAACAAGAATTATCAGGAATATTTGAGGCATAAGTTTTCATATCATCGTTTGATATATTGTCAATAGAAAGTTTTCTTTTGCCTTTCTTATATTTGTTGCTGATATAAGTTTTAATAGCCCACAAACCACACTGATTTCTATAAGAGTATCTGGTCTTAGACTTACCATTAAATCCTGTACGATTCCTATCCCATTTCCAATCAGCTGTCATTAAAGCTGAAGCAATGTCTGAAATAGCATCTTCATTATTTAGTAGTTCTTTAGCTAGTCCACTATAAAAGTTAGGTCCAAATTTAGATATAACTTTCTTAGCTAGTAGTACATACGTGCTTAAATCTTCAAATTTTCTAGTTTCCATTATCAAAAGTCCTTTTCTAAAAATTATTTATTTCTTACTTTTCTTCTGAGCCCTTTTTAAAGCCTCCGGTGATGGTCTATCTGGATCTCCAGGTTGAGCTGGTTTGTAGTTTTTACCTTCACGAAGCTTTTTCTTTCTAATATTTTCCCACAGACTTGCAGGACTCATATCACTATTATCGACATCAGCAGGACTGTACTTTACAAAATCATGAATAGTTGTCATGTAGTCCTCTGTTATGGCAATTTTACCCTGTAACCAACTCTCTGTCAAGTTCTCTTTTACTTTTGGATCTTCCATAGAAGCTAGAATACGTTCGGCATTTTTCATAATAGACATTAAAGAGCCAACATTCATTTCTAAAAAATCATTTTTATATTCTGTTAAACTTTTTTCTGCTTTCAATACTTCTTCAACACCTGATAATATTTTTTTATAGCTCATGACCTACTCCTATGTAGTATTTTTTAAGTTCTGGGTAAATAGTTTTAATAATTTTAATAGATGCTACATTATCAGAAGGATAGTGTACACCTTGTAGTTCTCTAGCTTTGCCACATAAATCAACTTGTTTTTCAAACTCCGCTTTATGTTCTGGGTATTTATCAGATAATATCTCTGATACTAATGCTGCATACATTGTATGACCACTAGGATATGCAGGAGTCTTATGAGTTTTGGTTATAATCCTATTAACTCTTAGTTCATAATGTTCTGCCAGTTGGTAGGGTCTAGGTCTATTGTAAAAATGTTTAAGGTGATCTACAATAGCTATGACACAAGTATAATATACAGCTACAAAAAACTTTTTTGGAAAATCTAAATTATGTTTTTTTATAACTTCCTCAAATAGATGTAAAGGATCGTCATCAACACTATAAATTAAATCCATTTGTGGTCGAGTGCGACTTGCTGTAATTCTTTGCAAATACATTAATTCATTTTTAGTAATCTGACTAGAGTTCTTCGGTGGTTCTGAGACTATATCAAATAGGTCTATCTTGCCTACTTCTGGGAACTCCATAGACGCATAATGAGAGTCTTTATAATTAAACCCAGGTGAATATACAATATTATCTAGATTAAGTTGAGAATCTATTTTACTTATTAGTCTAGTCATTTTTCTTCTTACTATTTTTAAGTTTTTCAAAAGCGGGTTCGTATACTTTTAAAGCTGCTCTTAAATCTTTTAACTTATCTTTATCTTTAGTTCTTTTAATAGCAACTTTTAATCTCTGTACCATAACAAGCATTGCTTGTACTTTATGTGCATGAGTTCTATTAGCATTATTTATTTTCTTTATAGATTCCAATGCAACTTTTCTATTTTTAAATCCTAGTCCTGTGATAGTTCCTTTGGGATCTTCATCAGTGTAAAGATCACTATGTTTACTATCTGGCCTTTTCTTTCCAGTTTTAGGATTTACTTGCGGAGTTCTTTTTTTCTCAGCAAATGTTTTATCTATTTGTCTAACTAGCTTATTATAATACATATTACCAAGCTTTACAAGACCAATATCTTGCTTTCCATTTAGGGCCGGGATTACTGCAATTATGTCTTGCACGAAAACTCTTACGTCTTGCTGGGTCTGACTTCTTAATCTTCATATTAGGATCACCGAAGTTAACCTTGACTACGTTACCTTTTTCATTTTTTACATAAACACTTCTTTTCTTTGGGCCTTTAGGCGTTAAGAAAGGTTTATTAAGAGTAACTTTTCTTCCTTGGTATTCGGCTCCTAGCGCCTTGCCATCTTCATCATATATTTCTGATGCTTCGACCTCCCATGTAAATTCATCCCATTCATCATCCCAAGTGGCATTGGCGAGCATCCATTCGTCTTGTACCTCTTCTATTAAAGAACCCTTACTGTCTTCTCTGGCTTCTTTAACACAATAGGCTATACGCTGTTTTGTATCCTTAAATTCTTCTTTAGATTTAGGATCACTCATGCAGCGAGATACGAATTTTTGTCTGTTTTCACCGGGACTTTGTTTAGGTAATGGCATTATATTCTCCTTAAATTATAGTCTATAATTATGACATACACCCTATCAATTGATGACAAGAATTTTTCCAAGTTAAGTTTTGAGCTGTTTTTAAGCCTTCGGGATTATCTGTTATACGATTTTCATAGCATTTTCTCATATGAGAGATAGTTTGTTCTATTTGATCTGAGCCTATTTTACCCCAATTAGAATTACCATGAAACCATTTACCATCTAGAGCTTCTTCAGTTTCGTCCATATCTACCAAAAAACTATTTTGATCATTACAATATTCAGTGTGTGCGGAATAGTTGGACGCTATAACAGGTTTGTTAAGTGCCATAGTCTCTAACAATTCCATATTCCAGCCTTCTCCCCTAGATATATATATCCCACAATCTGTGTAGGACATAACTTGTGCGACACTCTGTTGATTTGGCAGTCTAGGAAATAGTTTAATCTTATCTCTTAGAGGTGAACTCTCAACCAAATTAGTCCATTTTTCTTTCTCTTCAGGTTTCAGAAATGGGTTTTCAGTAACCAGCCATAATTCTACATTATCATTTTCAGTAAATGCTTTATTAAAACAATGTATGATAATATCATGAGCTTTTCTTTTTTCCCATTTTCCAACTGTTGCAAATGTGTAATTATCATGAGGCTGATTTGATAATGGATTAAAAATCTCTGAATCAACTCCCATTGGGACTACGTGTATAGGTTTATCTATGTTATTATTTTCCAAAACATTTTTAGCCCAACCACACGCTACAATAATTTCATCTACAGTAGATAAATGATATTTTTCTGTATCGTTAAAAGTATCAACTTCAAAAAAAGGAAAAGCAAAATACTTACCTTTGCCCGGTCTAACCAGTAAATCAAACTGATGCCAAATTTTAAGTGCTGGTGCATCTGGTTCTATTTCATGTACTAATTCAATAGATTTTTGAATTGCATTAGCTTGTTCTTGAGTTTCTACATTGGGCTGACCTATTAAGGATAATGCTGCACCATGATTATATGATAATTCTTTAAGAAGATGTAAAGCAACATAACCATAGCCTGTGCCTCCGATAGGAGCCATAAAATGCATATTCATGAATAAACCTTGTTGTGAGTATTATTGACTTGTATAAATGTTGTATTCTTTCCCATGTCCTTTAATGTTTTTGCTCCAATATATGTGCAGCAACTTCTTAGACCCCCTAAAATATCTTGAATAGTATCTGAAGTTTTGCCCTTATAAGGTATCGTTACACACTTACCTTCGCTAGTTCTATAGTTTGCTACTCCACCGTTATGTTTTTCCATAGCTTGTTGACTGCTCATGCCATAAAATTTTAAGGATTGTTTTTGTTTATCATTATCGTAAACCCAATCACCATCACAGCAATCTGTCCCAGCAAGCATACCTCCAAGCATAACAAAGTCTGCGTTAGCACAAAATGCTTTACATACATCAGCAGGAGTGGTACATCCTCCATCGCTACAAACATGACCTCCTACGCTGTGTGCAGCATCAGCACATTCTATAACAGCAGATAATTGAGGATATCCGATTCCAGTTTTAAGTCTAGTGGTGCATACACTACCTGACCCTATACCTATTTTAACTATGTCTACTCCGCCATGAAATATTAATTCTTCTGTCATCTCAGGAGTGACTACATTACCTGCCATGATAATAATGTCAGGATACCATTCCCTAATTTTTTTGATTGTAGATACAAATTTTTCGTTGTATCCGTTAGCTACATCAATACATAAGTTAGGTTTCTTTTGTAAGTTATCATATACAGTACTTAGTTTTTCTATATCAGGTTCAGATATACCCATAGAATAGAAAGCATACTGTCTAGGAAATTCAAAATGATCTCGTAGCTTGTTAGATTTATAATGCTTGTGCAAACAGGTTATGCAGTCAAAGCCTGACAATACTTTATTCATTTTCATAGAACCAGTAGTGTCCATATTAGCAGCTATAATTGGAACACAATTCAATTCTCTAGAAGAATGTGGAAATTTAAAAATTCTATTTAGTGTGACCTGTGACCTACTAGAAATATTTGATCTTTTAGGCTTGATAAGAACATCGCTAAAATCCAATTTTTTATCTTGGAGAATCTTCATGATTTATTACTTCACCTTGAGGAAAATCATAACTAGGACCATACCACACAAAAACTTCTTCATCTATTTTAATAGGTCTTTTTGCTTTTACCGTACCATATAATTCTTTCCAATTTAAAGTGAACATTGCATTACATTTTTCAGCAGGTTGGTTGTTATAGATATTAGCATATCCACTACTTAGATAAATCTTATATCCGTGCGTTTTGCATTCTTCACTATCACATCCATCATTTATAAAACAATAATGTATAATAATCGGATCTCCTTGATAATTTGTTCTAAATATTGTTGGAGTTAAAGGGAATTTCTCTATCATATCTCCCGCGTCTATAGGTTCTTTAGCAAAAACTCCTCTACCGTGTACATCAGAAAATTTGACATACACTTTAGAACAATCAAACTTATCATCAGGCTTTGTAATATCTTCCATCATTTCCTCATATATTAAAAAAGTACCATCTATTATACGTATTGATATTTTCAGAACTATTAATATGTTCTAGATATCCATAAATATCGTTCCAATCTGAATAAATCATTTGATGAGGCACAGTACCGAATAACCAATCCGGAGTGTGTTTCTTACCTTGCACCATATGTATTATAATAGGTTTCTTTTGTCTATTAGCCCAAAAGATTTCTTCATAAGTGCCACAAGGATGTATATCTAAATCTAAATTTACTATTAAAAAATCACTGATATCAACCAATCTTAAATCAACAGACCTAATAACTTTCATCATAGAACTGAGTTCGTCATATCTTTTATTAGTTTTAAGTTTGGTTTTAACTATGTGACTATCATGATCTTCAAGACCAGTATCAGTAGGTTTTGTAATTGGGTTAAAGACTACAATCCCTAGAGATTCTAGAAATGGAGTAATCTCATTTCTCCATCCTATACCTCTGTCTCTCACTCTATCCATAGCACCAGCAAGATAACAGCGTTGATTCTTCAAGCGATTCATTAATCGTACATCCCTGGAAAGAAAAAGTCTATTAAATTACGAGAAGGTTTATATCCCGGTACAGAATTATCTCCAAATATACCTTGTACTAAACCTATAATCACACAAAACAAAAAGAAAAAATACCACATACCAATTCCTATCTACTGTAAATAAAAGTGTTTATATTTGACCAAGAATCCTCAATAAGTTGTTTAATAATTTTCCAATCACCTCCCGCAGAACCTGTTCCGAATTTTGGAGCATGTATTTCTATCCTATTAATTTCGTTGTTGCTAGACACCAACAGTTCCTTTACATGATATTTTACCGTACTCATACAAAAACACAAGGCCGCATAATTAATAGATCGTATTTTTCTTTTGCGAGTTTTTCTGTCCTGACAAATCATATTTGCAAAAAAAATTCTATGACCATATTCTTTATTTGTTTCTACAGGGAATATTTGAGTTTTACCTAAAGCCGATTGCTGAGAGTACAGGTGGAAGTTACTTTCTACTATCGGATATTTAATACTAACTTCTTTAGCAAACATACCTGAAAAAATGTCATTGTTATTACAACAGTGTGGAACTATAACAGTAGCCCCTAAATTTTTAGCATTTATTCTATCTTTTATAGCAGTAAAGATATTCTGATTGGATATTAGAATATTATTACTAGTTTTTGTTTTAGTTTTCATCGGACTATCTTTTCCCATTTGCCTATAGGACATTCCTGATCAGCCCAAGCCAGTTTATTTATGAAAATCTTTTTTTGACTAAGATTGCAACCACAAACAAGACACGAACTGTCTTCTTTATTATACATATCGCAACCTCCAGTGCAAATCTTAAATCTAAAATTTATTTCTTCTTGAGTGCTTTTTGGAAATCCTGCCCAAACATGAAACCATAAAGATTTAAGGAATGTTTTTATCTTTTGAAGAGTCATCTTTAAATTCCTTAACTAAAAGTATATTGCCTTCTTTATCTCTATAAAATAGTTCAGCTACTTCTACAGCTTCATCTGATGCGAACCATTTACATATACCATTTTCTATAGAAATAGACATATGGCGAGTCCTATTATTTTTAAAAGGTCTATAATCCGATGACAATACATATCTTTTTTCTTTCCAGATAAAGATATCGCCAGGATTTATTTCTTCAATATATTTCATCCTGCCATTGTTCCCAGATTTCTTCTTCTTCTATTTCCATTTTTCTATGCTTAAAAGCCTGCTTGATTTTATGTTTATCTTTTTTATCAGCAGTATGTTCTTTTATCTTTCCATTTTTCTTGTACTTAAAATTAGTTCTTCTATATTCTTTTCTATCTTGTTCCATTTTCAACCTCAAGTAAGAGTCACCTATATATGATATTACACGATCCAATAATGTCAAGACTACTTTTAAAAATTTTTCACCTTGACTTGATCTGTGGTTAGTATATATAATTATGCAGGGGGTGAGACTAATACTTAGGATTTATAATACCATTAGCCTCATAGTTTTCCATACCTCTGTATCTAGGATCTTTTAAAGGTAAAGCATTTTCAGAAAATTCATGTATAATCTCTTCTCTTGTAAAACCCCGTTTCCTTAGCGATAGTAGTAATGCTGCACAAGCAGAAGCAAATGGTGTTGCCATACTAGTACCTGAAGTTTTAGAGTAGGTATTATTAGGAGTACAACTAATAATATCTTCACCGGGAGCTAAAAAGTCTAATGTTTCTCCACAGCAACTAAAATTAGAAATATTTAAATGTTTATCAATAGCACCTATAGCTATACTTTCTTCACATTTAGCTGGATATTGTATGTCAGTGCTATTACCATCGTTACCAGCAGCACAAAATATTAGACATCCTTTACTTTCAGCATATTTCATAGCTTGTATTATTAGATTAGATTTTTTATATGTTCCTAAAGACATAGAGATAATATCTGCTTTATTATCAGCAGCATATTTTATTGCTTTAGCTATCCATATCGTAGCACCAGAACCTTCATCTGACAAACATTTTACTGGCATGATTTTAGCTCTTGGTGCTATTCCAACCATACCTTTATTATTGTTTGATGCTGCTATAGTTCCAGCTACATGTGTCCCATGACCATTAACATCTTGAGGAGTTTGATTATCTTCTACAAAATTATATCCAGCTATTAAATTTTCTTTTAAATCTTCGTGCTCCAAATCACAACCAGTATCTAGAACAGCTACCGTAACACCTTCTCCCTGAGAATGCTTCCATGCTTTATCAATATCAAACAGTCTAATATTCCAAGGATAAAACTGACCAACATTAGGATCTAAACCGTAAACAGGTTTCATTACGTGGGGTAATAATTTGCATTCTCTTCTTTTTCTTATTGACATTACTTATCTCCTTCAAGGATTTGTTTAATTAATTCTTTTGTTTTAGCTATCCATTCAACATAGTCACTAACTCTAGTGCTACATCCTACATCTCCATAATCGGAATCACTCTTACCGTCTGTTGCATAAACATACGAATGAATACCTGCTAATTTTTGATCTATAAATAATCCACCACCACTATCTCCAGGACATATTAGAAATTCTAATTCTGTTTTATCTGATGTATGAACTGAATATTGTAATACATTTTTATCTACTCCATCAATAATATTCGAGCCAGCTCGTCTAGTATTATCAAAAGTGCTGATCCATCCACTATTAAAATTACCATGATGACCCCAGCCAGATAAACCACAAACTTTATCTGTTTCATCTTTATCAGTATATAGTTCTGGATAATAATCTAATTTCAGTGGTCTTGCTAGTCTTGCTATGGCTATATCATTATATCCTATATTATTACCTTCGTACTCACCATGAACAGCTACTAGAGAACAAGGATATGCTTTATTTTTATATAATACATGTTGAGTTATTGTGTTATGAACAATGTGTGCAGCAGTTAAAATATGATATTCGTCTATGACTACACAGGATGCTCTGAATTGACTATTTAATTTATCGCCTAAAACACCGACGATAGGCAGCACACATTCATATTTTTTACCATATTCGACGTACTTAGCATCAGATACAGAAGGGTCGATAGTGCCGCAATATGCCTGAAAAGGCAATAATAACAAGAGTAATAAGACAAGGTATTTCATAGCAATACCCCTTTCATTTAAAGGGTTTCTTCTTTATCTTATTATAATACACCTTAGAATCTACTATGACATTACTATTCCAGCTTTTATAATTCATTAAATGTCCGAATATAAAATGACAGTATTTATCACATAATGTAATTAAATTATCTGGATCTAGCTCTTTTGATGGATCGACATGAACCGGCACTATATGATGTACTTCTGGTCTTTTATAAGAACCACATGCTTGACAATATGGTTGCTTTTCTATATGTTCATTACGCAATTTAGACCATCCCGGCGATCTAACTGCATATCTAACTTTTTTATTAAAAGGCCACATGATCAACGTCTCCCAGCACATATTTTATGTATATTATTCAGATTTTTTATAGTTTTTATTTCTAAATCATTACCAAGAAATACGCTAGTCCACAATCTTTCCCAATTACAACTTGCTATTTTATTGTTGGGAGCACCGGGTGCAACATTAAAAAGTTCAGATTTTATGCACTTATCAAAAGTAGATGAAGTAATAATGAAACTATTAAATTGAACCATTAATAAATTATTAGGATGTACATAATTTGGATGATTGAAAAACTCAGGAAACTCTTTTCTGCATTTAGTTTCATGAGTCGTCCAGTTGCTCCAACCCTTTCTAAAATCACTAAAAACTAATACAGACTCTTCATCTAAGATACTTAAATCTATTTCACCTTCTATGTATATAGAATCTTGTATAAAAAAGAATACATCATAGCTATCTTTATTATTCTTAAAACCATAAAGGATTGCTCCATACTCATAGTGTTTATTTTTATAATCAGCTAGTAACTCGGAATCTCTCGCTATTACAACATTTTTATATTTTCTTAATCCGTCCATATAGCTTTTATCTTTTGAGTCTGAATCTACAACCAATATATCATCTTCTGGATAATGAGCAATTATCTTTTCAACACATTGTTTAATATAGTCACCTTCTTTGGTACATACTACAAATAATTTCTTATTTAGCATAATAATTAATATTTAAAATATCTCCTGTAGATTCAATATGATATACGTCTATACTTTGCTTTACACTTTTATCAATATTTTCTATTACATATCTATTATCTTCAAATACTGAAATTTTTTTATATGTATTATTAGAAACAATATCTTTTATATATTCTATTTTTTTCTTAGGATCAGAGTTGGTCAGGCCAGTGTAGTTTATGTTTGTTGTATTTACGTCACAAGTTTTTAGGAAAGATATAATATCTTTTTCTACAGACTGTGGACGGGCCGTGACTATGTATACTTTATACTCATAACAATCAGATAAATAATACTTTAATAGATTAATGGTTGGAATGATAGGTTTTGCTTTATTAATATTTAGACTATAAAATTCTTTAAAGCTATCATCACTTATAGATTCGTCATCACCTAATTTTACCTTAGAAAGTAAACTAGGATGAACAGGAATATATTTCTTACCTTCATATTCTCTAGTTCCTCTGGGAGACCATACCCATATACACTCTGCTGTTTTAGCTAATGTATAATCAAAATCAAAAACCACAAGCTGTTTATGATTCATTGATTCTAGCCTTTATTTCTGTAGTACTAATTCCTTTCGTATAAGGAATATATACTAAAGTAATATTATGATAGTCCAGCCATTCTTGTGTAAAATCCATTTGAGTATAGTAATTTTTATGACACCAATCATCTCCAACAGCTATAATATCAGGATTCACAGAAAGTATAGTGGGCTTACTATCTGATCCAAATAAATTAGGAACTACTTTAGTAACATACTTACATTCTAATAAAGAGCTTTCTCTTTCTTTATAATTTAAAACAGGTTTTGATTTATATTTTAAAACAAATTCATCTGTATTTAAAGAGACTATAACATTCTCACAAATACTATGACATTTTTTAAGAAAATTTACATGACCATAGTGGAACAAGTCAAATGTTCCACCAGTGTATAAAATTTTATCCATAATTTTACTCTAATATACTTGCAGCTATTAAACAGCCTTTGGAGACAGAATGCAGTGGGTCGTCAGCATGTTTGACTACTTCAATATTTAGTGGAAAATCTGCTTCTAGTAATTTTTCATGTAGCTTTTCTACATAACCATCAGCTTTAGAAGTACCACCAGCAACAACAATTTTTATATCATCTTTAAATTTAGGTAAAGATTTATGTCCAGACAATGCTGAAGATAATTGTTTAGCCGTATATTCTATTAATCTTTCATAGTATGAAGCTACAGCACTAAGGACAGGACTATCATTAGCCTCACCTACTTTAAAATTACCACCTTCCTTTTCTACTTGCACAACACTATCAGGTTCTCCTGTAGCTACAGCACTCATGCGGTCTACCCAATCACCTGACTTCGTAGTACTAAAGACTACTGTTGGTTCACCATTAAGCATAACGCATACATTTGTCATACCAGCACCACAACTGATGCCAATGCCAGTATAATCGCTATCTTCTAGTTCAGCATAACATAATGCTTCAGCTTCATTTACTGAACGAGCATCATAACCGACTTCTGATAAAATAGTTTTGACTACATCTTCGTGATAACCTACGTCAAAATCATCGTCTTCTTGATCCACAGGTTGTGCAGGAACACAGAATACTAATTTTTCGCCAGCGTCCTTAGCCTTGCCGACTACTTCTTTTAATATGTATGCTAATATTCTTTTAGCATCTTTTTCTTTAACAGAAACAACACCACGATACATAGGACGACGAGCAGTTTCATTTCGTTCTACTGCTTTTTCTATTGCGTCTTTACCTAATATTACGAATGATCCGTCTGTATCTTTAATAAATATTTTACCTTTTAAGCCTTTCTCAACCATCTTTGCTGCAATAGGTGTTGTTGGCTTGATAACATAAAAAGCATCACGGAAATCCTTGAATACTATATTATCTCCTTCATAAGAAGAAGCTATAATAAAACTTGTGCCTACATCTAGTCCAATCATATTATTTACCTTTCATGCTTTTTAGTTTATTTACTGAACTTGATATGTCGCTTTTTACTTTTTTAGAGTCAGCTATTTTATCAAATTTTTTCTCTAGTCCATCGGTATCAACCTTCAAGACTACTTTAGTATCGTCTATTTCTATCGAGTTATTTTTCTGTGCTGGTCTACCTTGACTTTTCAAAAAACTAGTAGGTGCTGCGGAATCGTGCAGACTACTACTGTTTGAAACCATTATATAACCAACGGCTGCACCTATGGAGAATACAGCAATATGACTACATACTAATACAGAACACAGAATAATTATTGAAGTATCCATAATTACTTTCTATACTTATCCATACTAGAATACCCCGTAACTCTTTTAGTTTCCTTACCTTTACTGTAAAATATAGAATAAGGTACTTTATTTACCCCATATTTACCAGCAAGATTACGGTCTTTATCTATATCTAGAATACAGATAGTGGTATCTTTAAATAGTTCAGAGTATTTTGTAAGGTCTTTTTTAAGATTTTTACATGGGCCACACCAACTAGCAGTAAAAATTAAGATTAAATCTTGATCTAGTGCAGCTGATACTTTCACCGCTTCTTTATAGTCCGTTTTAAATATTGGTGGATTAGCATAACAATTTATGCTTATAATACAGCATAATGCTGCTAATAATATGTGTTTCATAATAATCTCCTTATTATCATATACACTTTTTAGTTAACTTTACCGAGTATCCTACCTCTTTGTGTTCGTACTACATATCCCATGCGAACCATGTACGGTTCTATACTATTTTCTATCGTTTCCATCGCTATGCCGGTCATACCAGAGAGGCTTTTTAAACCTAAAGGGTTACACCTGTTCTTTTTTAATACGTCGATATACTTGATATCGTTGCAATCAAAACCGTGCTTGTCAATACCCTGACTGTTAAAAATAGTATCAATATCTTTTTCGTCAGGATAACTATCTATATAGTTTTTATACCATTGTAATCTAGCGTTTAAAATCCTGGGAGTACCTTTACTACGTCTAGCAATTTCAACCATGTCTTCATCATTTAAATTTAATCCCATCTTATCTGCATTCGACCTTACCAGTTTAGCTAGAACATCAGGGGCATAAAAAGAAAGATGTTCTTTAATTGTAAAACGATCATAAAAGGGCTGACTCAAACTACCACCGCTGGTTGTAGCACCAACCATAGTAAACATAGGAATGTCAATAGATTCTGGTTGATTTTCTATTAACATATCTATTCTAAAATCTTCCATCACAGGATACAAAAACTCTTCGACTAATTTAGGTAGTCTATGAATTTCATCAATAAATAAAACTGATCTGGGTTCCATACCCATCAAGTAAGGCATTAGATTCTTAATGCTCCTAACACTAGCAGCATTGACTGTGTAAAGATTAACATCCATCTCATTAGCTATAGCACTCGATATAGTGGTCTTCCCTAAGCCGGGAGGCCCGTCTATTAAAACATGAGGCAATACTTGACCTGAGTTTTTACAACCGTTTGTCATTATCCTCAGACGCTTCACAACTTCATCTTGACCCATGATCTCATCAAACGATGTAGGTCTTATAGTGTTAGACATAACTTGCTCCAAAATTCTTTAAGGCACACTTAACTAATTCAGAACAGTTCTCTGAATTAACTTTATCAAAAGATTGTCTAATCATATCTTCTGCTTCAGCAGTTTGATACCCTAGACTACATAGAGTTTTAACACATTTATTCAGCGTGTCAACGGACAGACTATTATCAGTGTCTACTGGTTTGTCCTGACTATAAATTATATCTATCTTTGATATAGTATGTGGCTTAATAACTTCTAGACATTCACAGACTACTTGAAAGTCTGGACACTGTGCTTCTCTTAAAAATAACCAATGAGAACAACCACAATTTTCACAAATGTATTTAAAGCTAATATCATATTCAATCGGTTTCTGGATTCTCTTCTTCATCTTCCGCTTCCATCTCTTCTTCTGTTTTTACCCAAAATATAAAATCATTCTTCTCATTATCAAAAGCAGTATGTAATACGCCTTTCTTAACCAAACCTTGAACTATGTTAGAGATCATGCGTCTATTCATTTGCATCAGGAAGGTATCATAGTCATCATCTTTAATATATAAGACTTTATCTTCCATAAAAGTAAAAGACATAAAAATTATTTCACATTCATTAAACGGCAACAACACATCCATTTCAGGATCATAATCTAAATCTATTTTATCAATTTTATTCAGAAATGTGATGTCATCCATTAATGCTGTTTCATCATCAAAATTATAATAAACAAGTTTTCTACTAAAGTCTATTAGTTTTTTTGAATTGCTGACTTCCATCCAATCATCTTTTTCCATGTGGACACCTTTAATTTAGTATGTCGAACATACCTCTATAATGATTTGGCTGTTTTAAAACGTGTGCAGCATTTGATGCTAAATGTTTTTTATATTCTTGTTCTAGTTCATCACTCGCAAAATATTTTGTTTTCCAAATACCTTCTGAGTAATGATTGCTGCCGAGGTACATAAAATACTTTTCAGTATCAGATGTACCTTTCGACAGCGCATCACTCACAGGAAACTTTTTGGACTTGTCCTTATCTGGTGTGTTACTAACAACCCATGTGTTAGGATTTTCTTCATAGATTTCTTTGAGTGCTTGAGACAACCATTGTTCCCAAGTATTCCAATCAAATTTAAAACTCTTAGGGAAACCATGCTCATTATATTCTTCAGGATAATTATTGTACTCGTCATCATCATATTCGTGATGTTCAGGATCATTATAATAATTAGACATAGTTTCTCTCCACAAAGGACTGCGGGATACAATAAAGTCATTATATTATACCCCGCAATCCTACTAAGACAAGTTATTAAAATTCTTCGTCTTCTTCGTCTTCAAACTGATCCCAATAATCTTCATCATACTCATCATAAACCGTAGAGTACTCTTCATCATCAACATAAGAATCAGCTTCAAATTCAGCCTTATACAGAGGCTTTGGCAATTCGCCCTGATATAAACCGACTACCTCATATTTACAGGTGCGAAGTTTTTCGCAGTCACAATCGCTAGGAACACTAACAACGTCTTGAGGATTGATTTTAACAATCACAATATTGTCACCAGCATCTACGCTACCGTAATTGGCTACATAGTTTAATGCTCCAGCATGAAGCCCTTGTGAGCATCCAACCTTACGGTTATCATCTACCTTTGCTCTACGCATCTCGCAGACCTGACCAACACTATTGTCGAATGTACCTTTCCACTTATCCTTGAAGTCGCTACGGACTGCTTTATATGCAAGGAAACATCCATCCTCAGTGACAGGCAGGTTCTCATGCTCCAAGAAGTCATAGAGTTCTTGCTGACTCTGCATACTTGGGTTTTCCATAAGATTTTCCAAGAACTTTACAAGAGGCTCGAAAGGCAAACCCTTGCTCATAAATTCTAGGATTCTCTTACTAATACTACCATGAACTTCTTCACCCTCAAACATCACCTTGCCACTTACGATTGATACTTGTCCCTGACTAAAAGTAGCAACCGCTTTTTCAATGTCTACCAGTTCTAGCAACTCATCTTCTGTTGCTGTTGGTAGTGCCTCCAGAATCAGCTTGTAATTAGTATGATCTGGAATTACTTGGTGAGCCTTATTCTTTAAGATCACCGTCAAGTTACCGTCAACCCACATAAAAGGAACACTCATAATTTAAACTCCTGTGAAATAAAACCTAAACCAAATTTCCTACTGTTGTTCTCAGTTCGCTGAGTTCAACATTGTCAAACCATTTGTCTCGACCATAGTAACCATTGTTGTGAATATTTGTAGGATCACTGTCCTTGATCTTCTCAATATCCAACTCGTCGTTACTACTAAGAATATACTTTAGTATCGGTGAACTGTCAATAGCACCTTTAAGAATTTTTCTAAGAGCATCCATTTTAGGCAGGGTCTTAATGATTGCCTGACTACGTGATTTCTTACCAGATGGCAATTCTTCGTAACCATATAGTTTCTTAAATTCACAAAGCATATTGTCTAGTTTAAGAATCTTGGTATGAATATCCTTTGCATCTTCTACGATGTTGTATTCACTGGCTATGTTATTAACATGCTGTTCAAGCTGTTGCCTACTAAATACTCTAAGATTAAAGTATTCACTATTTGCAACTTTAGCAAAGTAGTACATAAGTAGCCATTCATCCATAGCCTTAGTGACTGTCTCGTTTTTAATATAGTCTTTGTAGTCAAGACCATAGATATTTAAAAGATTAGCCATTACAACTCTATCTGAACGCTCAGGAGTATTAGACCAACGTGCTTTCTTTGACAGGTCGGAAGTACAGTACTCTTTGTCACAATAGTTTATGACTGCATCATACTTACCTACTTCTTCTCTTAATTTCTTAGAGATTTTTGCAGCTTTAGACTTAAACCATTTGTTAAAGCAAACTAGATTGATGCCTTGCTTTTGTAGTTTAGATACTGCACCTTGCTTGATAGCATAGATATTATATCTCTTAAACAATAGATTACCCAAGACGTTATCTTTGGTTGCTAGACTATGAATCTTACTCAAAGCAGGATAAGGGCTTACAGAAGCATATCTAGTAATAGGAACATAGATTACCTGTTCGGCATCTTCTAGTCCTTCAACCAGACTATCACTTAGTTCGCTAAGATGGGTAGAGTCATTTAGATTATTGCCACTAAGATTAGAACACTCACCTTTCTTATAATCCTTAGAACTTTTTAGTAGAAAGATTTCGTCCTTACTAATCATACCAGCACCAGTACCAGTTCTTCCCTTGGTGCTAGATTGTAGCAGACTACGGTACTCAGAGATATTCTTGATGTTCTCTTCGCCACCAACATCTTTAATAAGTTTAGCGAAACCCTCACCAGAATCTTCTGCTGGATTTTGAGTGTCAATCATAAGATATGCCATACAATCATTCTGATTACAATATCTAATCGCAATCTTCTTGGCAGTCTCAGGACTTCTAGTGTCGCAGACAAAGAAGGCTAAAGGATTGCTCTTACGAGTTTTGTCCCAATAGTTTGATGACCTACCCTGTAGAGTCTCATGGTGGATGTGGTCTGTAAGATACAGCATCCTCTTGGAACGATGACTAGCGGTACGATAATTAATAACATATAGCTGCTTATGCTTACCTAGTTTATAATCTAAGTCTTTACCAGCAGACAGATCATGCTTCTTACCTTCTAGGTCTACCCATTCTGCACCAGCAGTATATCCA
>Ga0160423_10000839_pt1 | contig 25629 bp, 18 predicted proteins | sample CRUFie14St8metaG_FD_108191 | JGI IMG/M metagenome (GOLD analysis project Ga0160423, IMG submission 108191) | Marine microbial communities from the Costa Rica Dome - CRUD Field 142mm St8 metaG | ecosystem: Environmental > Aquatic > Marine > Oceanic > Photic zone | place: Costa Rica: the Eastern...
CCACTGCATTCCCGTTGACCCGTACTACATGATTCAGCGAGCCAGCGATGTTGGCGTTCCCGCCGGCCTCATCACGGCCGCCCGTGCCGTGAACCGTTCAATGCCCAGCCATGTTGCTCAGGTGCTCATTGATATCTTATGGAAGGCTGGGCTTTCGGCCGAGTCGACCAGGGTGCTCTTCCTCGGCTGGTCGTACAAGGCTGAGGTGGGCGACCCTCGTGAAACGCCCGCAGAACCGCTGGCGGAAGCGCTCCAGCAGCGCGGCATTCAGGTCAGCGTCTACGACCCGCACATCGACCCTGATACCTTCCCCGATTCGGTTGAAGTCGTTCACGATCTTCCCCAAGCCTCGGGCCACGACCTTGCTGTGCTTGTAACGGCTCACAAGGCGTGCGTTGACCTTGACTGGTCGGCGTTGGCAAAGACCATGGCGACCCCTCGAATCTATGACGGTCGGCGGGTGCTTGATTTGGACGCTTTGAGCGAGCAAGGCTGGTCTTGTTATGCCGTTGGTAAGCCGCTGTAAATCCACAAGCATAGACGTCCTTCTCGAGAAACTCGCCAGTGAATGAATCACCGGTTTCGGGCGCAGGTTCAAAGAAGGTGCGAAGGCACGGCCTCATGAGGCGTGAACATGGTTGAGGCGGCATGGATTGAGGCGGAGGTGCTGAAAGCCGTCCCTGAAGCTCATGTCGAAGTCATCGACCTTCACGGTTCAGGCGACCATTTCCACGTACGCGTCATCTCCGAGACGTTCGAGGGCGTTCGCCCGCTTCAGCGTCAGAAGCAAGTGCTTGCCGTCATGAAGCAACATATCCCCCATCCGATTCACGCGCTTGACCTCAAGTGCATGACCCCCGCCCAAGCCGAAACGGCTGGCGATACGGCCTTTGACCCGCACGGCGGCGGACAAGGCATCCACATCCGCCGAATACAGAGAAACAAGGAGTGAACCCCATGAACTGGACCCCAGAAGAACTGCAAAGCCTCGTCGACGACCACCCCATCGTGCTCTTCATGAAGGGCAGCCCCAACCAGCCTCAGTGCGGTTTCTCCAACCGTGCTGCGCAAGTCCTCCAAAGCCTTGGAGAAGAATTTGCTTCCGTCAACGTCCTTAGCGACGCACGAGCCATCCCTTCCATCTGCGCCTGGTCGGACTTCCCGACCATGCCCCAAATCTTTGTCCACGGCGAACTCATTGGCGGGTCCGACATCGCCCTCGAGATGCTCCAAGACGGCAGTCTGCGTGAGATGTTTGACGCTGGCCGTCAATGATGTGTCCGCTTTGAAAGCGCTTCATCCACCACGCTGTTTTGTTCTGCGTTGGGTGCAACGCCCCTCGCTTCTCGCCATAATTTTCCGGCCAGTGCTTCCCATACGGGTCCTTGGGGTTGGCCTGAACGGGGGTAATTGGTGAACTCTCCATAATACACGGTATCGCCGATGAGAAACAAATCCACTCGGACATAGTCCATCTCATGGCTCAACTGTTCGGCGACCTCAATCAATCTGGACATCCGTTGTTCTCCAAGGTGTGTTCGCAAGTTGCCGAACGAAGTATCGTTGAACCATTTGGTGGCGTCAGCCAGGGTGTCGATCAGCGACCCGTCGGGAAGGTGGATGTTCTGTTTGATCTCTTTTCCAAACCGTCCTGATTCAATCTGGACAAAACCAACCTTGCCTCCAAAACAGTGGAATTTGATGTCGGTGGGCGCACCGCCGTCATCGCCTTCAAGAAATTCCTCAATCATGATGCCTCGTTCCTTGATGTTGTACGCCCCCCATTCCAAGGAAACCGGGAAATCCTTCTTCAGCACGCGCCGAAGTTTTCTCTCAATGCGCCATCGTGGCCACGGTCTTCCATACTGGTCACGTCCTTTGCGAATCACATAGTAGCCGTGCTGCTTGCCCGAACGTAATTTTGGAAATCGGGCTCGTGGGAGGTGAGGAAGAGGCTCTTTGGCGTTGTCGATGATGAAGATTGAATCACCGGACCAGTGATTGGATTTCAGGACATACCGCTCTGGTAAATCATCCCAAGGGATGTGAAAATCCTTGCCTTGAACAAAATGATACAGTTCGGGAAGTTGGCAGTCTGAGTGCTCCTGGACGTAGGCGCGGCTTGCGAATTTATCTTCCAGCGTGATCAGAAGTGGATTGCGATTGTTATGCATTCGATGTACCAGATGTTCGGACAGCGTTATGGGGTCGTCCACGAGGTTGAGATGCCAGGGCATGACAATGTCCTTCTGTCTCAATTGCACCCATCCCTGTTTTGGTTCCTCAGAGATGTTGATTTAAACATGTTGCGACAGCCAGAGCCATGAGCGAGCGGAAGGTGTTTTCGATTCCCCTCACGCGCGTGGCTCCACTGCCACAGAAATCGCTTGATAATGCGATGCATGTTCTCGACTCCGGTCAACTCTTCCGTTATGGTGAAACACGGGCAGACGGTCAATTTGTGGCGCAGTTGGAAACAGCCTTTGCAGCCTATCACGGGAAAAAATACGCTATTTGCGTGAATTCTGGAGGTGGCGCCATCACCCTCGCCCTTCGCTGCGCAGGGGTTTCTTCCGGGGACACGGTGTTGCTCAATGCGTTCACGTTGGCGCCCGTGCCGGGAAGTTTAGCGAACATAGGTTGTTCAATTGAACTGGTGGAGATCACAGAGAACCTCATCGTGGACCTTGATCACCTTGCCTCTCAAATCGAGACCCATCGCCCGAAAGCCTTCCTTCTTTCCCACATGCGAGGTCATTTCGGAAACATGGAAGAAGTCGCAAGCCTCTGCCGCAAACACGACGTCTTGCTCATCGAAGACTGCGCTCACACCCTGGGGGCGCGCTGGGACGGCCGCCTTCTCGGTACCTTCGGCATTGCTGGCTGTTTTTCCCTTCAAACTTACAAACAAATCAATGCAGGCGAAGGAGGCGTGATTCTCACCGATGACGACCATTTGGCAGCCAGAGCGGTGTTGATGAGCGGCTCGTATGAACTTCATCAGCAACACGGGTGCATTCCACCCACCGATCTTTTGGACCATTATTCACCCACCACCCCAAATTTCAGCATGCGTCTTAACGAGTTATCCGCTGCGGTTGCTCTGCCACAGTTGGAAGATCTTGAGCAACGAAACGCAACATGGAGGGCCGTTTATGCGGCCATCGAATCCGGGCTTAACGGCGTCTCTTGCTTGCTTTTACCTTCTCATTCCTCTCAGGTTGAGCTGGCACCGACATCGATACAATTCATCGTCAAGAAGCCTCGAGAAGACATCAAAACCTTCGTCGCTCGTTGCGCAAAGCGGGGCGTAATGCTGAAGTGGTTTGGAGCATCTTCGCCCAAGGGCTTCACGAGTGTTCACCGCCACTGGAAATACATCGAACCGCAATCCCTTGAGTCCACCAACCGTACGTTGGCCGGTCTCTGCGACCTCCGACTGCCCAGTACGCTCACCCCGGAGGATTGCCGTTTGTTGTGTGAAATCATGATTGAGGAACTTCAAGCCCTTGATGCTTGAAGTCATGAATTTTCATTTCAATACATTGAAAGTAGACAGCGATTCCACAACACCGGAGGGAATGGCATGGAATCGCCCAAGCAGCAACGAAAACTCGTCGTTGAAGGTGGCGAAAGCATCGTTGATTTCGATAACAAAGCGTTCAAACCCATTCCCCAAGCCGGCATCGACCTTGCCGTGAACGCCATGCAGGCCGGCATGATGTACCGCTATCAGCCCAAATCCAAGGAAGCCTCCATCACGGCAAATCTGGAGCATGACTTTGCGAATTACATGGGCGTCAAGCATGCGGTTGGTACCAATTCCTGTGGTTCAGCCATGTTCATCGCCCTCAACATTGCAGGCGTGCAACCGGGCGACAAAATCCTCACCAACGCCTTCACCTTCCACGCCGTTCCAAGTGTCATTGAACACGCTCGAGCCGTTCCTGTTCTGGTGGAAAGCAATCGAGAGTGGGGCATGGACGCCGACGACCTTGACCGGAAAGCCGCAGCATCCGGGGCGAAGGTTTTGCTGATGTCCTACATGCGCGGACACGTTCCCGACATGGACGCCGTGATGGAGGTGGTGCGGAAACACGACTTGGTGTTCATCGAGGATTGCGCCCACGCTTACGAGACGCGCTGGGACGGTCAATTGCTGGGCACGTTCGGCGTCATCGGTTGCTTTTCCACCCAATCGTCCAAGGGGTTGAGCGCTGGCGAAGGCGGGTTGTTCATCACCGATGACGACGAAATCGCAGCCAAAGCCGTGCTTTACGCAGGTTCCTATGAGCGGCTGTGGCTGAAACACTTTGATCTCGATCACGAAATGATGGACTCGTTGCAAAATCAGATTCCGGGTTATTCCATGCGTATGCAAGAAGTCACGGCTGCCATGTTGACGCCGCAAATCGCTCGATTGCCCGTCATCAAAGACATTCATGTCAGAAACTGGCATCTTCTTCACGCCCTCATCAACGACCACCCCAACATCGAGATTCCGATGCCGCTTCCGCAGGTGGACAGCTTTTGCGATACGATGCAATTTCACCTCGTTGGGCTGAGCCGAGAACGTGCTGACCGTTTCATCGATGTCATGAAGCAAGAGGGCATTCCAATGCAAATCTTCGGAGCCAAGCGCAACGCTCGTGACTTCCGACAATGGGAATACATTGAAGCCCACAAAGACGAACTCAAGGACACCATCGACAACATTGAATTTGCCTGCGACCTTTCGTTGCAACCCCATCTGACCGAGGAAAACATTGGCGTCATCGGGCAGGTTGTCCACGAGGTCTTGGACTACATCAACCGCACCTGAGCACAGCCGGTTGAAACGACTTGCAGAGGTGGCCACAAGGGGTTGGCTTGTTAAGTGAGGATTTTTTGGTCGAGGTGTTCACATGTCCGAATCCACCCAACCGTCTGTGTTTCGCAAGTGGGTCATGCGTCAATATTGGCGCATGCAGCAATCTCAGGCCGTGGTCGGTTTGTTGCTTTGGGGCACCACCATCACCCTGCTCGTTTGGCCGTACGTACGCTGGCGGTTCAGCCCAACATGCTCGGAGTCGCTTTGTTTCAACGATTCTTTTGCAGGCATACCGGCCACCTATTTCGGTTTGCTGACAATATTTCTGACCGTCATGCTCGGCGTTCTCACCATCGGCTACCTTTACGACCAGGTGTTTTCGCTTTGGACCGAATGGCGCAGCGTCGACATGGAGCGAAACCCGTACGTGACCTATGCGCTGACGCCAAATTGGATGATGATCACCGCTCTACAAGCCGAAATGCTCCGTCGCCAATCCGAGGGCGATGAAGCCATGCAGGCTCAGGCCGAATGGTTCCTGAACTGGTGCAAAGAATACGCCGATGGCGAGATGTTTGCGAGAGCCGTTCAGCGCTGGGACCGAGACCTCGGCCCCACACCCACGTTCTGGTTCACCGACGATGCTGCCATGGAGCGGGCACGCGAACTCAAGTTTGACGACGAAGACTGACAAATCTTCATCATCCGTTGGCCGAATGTTACCGTATGGCTCGCCCGTCCCGATGGAGTGATGAGCGGAAAGCAAATCGGGAACAAGCGGAGTGGATCGTCGGCTGGCTGCGCGTGAACGGTCCGGCCACCACGCCCCAAATCATCGAGGCCCTGGAAGCCGAGGGGCGAGAGGTACGGGCTCACATCTTGCAGCGTGCGCTTCGCAAGTCGCCCTTTGTTCACCGCATCGGCTCTCAAGCGGGTGAAAAAGGAACGGTGAGCCTGTGGGCTTGGGGCGTGGAAGAGGACGACCTTGTGTAACTTCGGCGGAAGTGCTTGAAACCTCGGACGACCTCCATACTGCATGAGCGAGGACGCCCATCGCCCCCCTTCCAGCGGGCGCGATGCCTCGTGGCTTGTCGGCGCCGACCTGCTGGCGGTCGCCCTTGCGTTCATCGGGCAGATTCTTCTCACGCATGCGTTGCTGGAGGAACACTACGGGTGGATGGTGCTCGCCATTGACCTCTACGCCTCGTTGTTCCTGATCGTCGACTTGGGTTTACCCACGCTCATTGCGCGGGACGGTACCAATGCCCCTTCCATGGTCTCCAAAGCGGTGTGGCGCACGTATCGCTGGCAATGTTTGGCGGCGTTGCCCTTTGTTTTGCTCGCCGCGTTCGCTCGGCCTGAAACCCTCCTCAACATCGACGCCCCTCTTGCCCTTCTCGTCTTGGCCGCTTCCATCGCTCTCGTCCACGTGGCCTCGTACGCCCCCCGATCTGCGCTCCGGGTGCTGGGGCAGGCTCGCCTCGAGGCCATGACGAAGGTGGTGGAGCGCGGCCTCACCGTCGCCGCCTATGCCGTTCTTACGTGGCAGGGTTCGTCTTCGGCAACGGCCTTCACCGGAGCGTTTCTCCTCGGGGCTACGACGGGATGGTTGTTGGCCCTCTACTGGATGATTCGCACGGCTCCGGGTTCGAATGCCTCACCGGACTGGGCCGGCCTCGGAGCAAGTTGGTCATCCTCCAAAGCCCTCTTGTTCTCAGCCCTCCCCTTTGCCATCACCCTCGGCATCCTTCCGTACGTGGTCCGCATCGAGAAGTTCATGGTCGCTGCCTCCGGTGGTGCCACGCTCGGTGCTGTTTTTCACGTGGCTCAACTGGTGTGGCTTGCGGGTCTTGTGGTTCCCGCTGCGATTCGTTCAGCGCTTCTTCCGGTGTTCGGTCAAACAAGGGACAACGCTGCGCAGTTCCGGCGGGAGCTTGACCACGCTACGGACATGTGTTTTGGCTTGTTGCCTTACGGTTTGTTCGGCGGATATTTGGTGGTGCAAATCCTCGCCCCTCTCGCTTTTCCAACGGCGTACCTTGACGGAACCCACGGCGCCTCCGCCATCGACCTGTTCACCGTTTTGCTGGCGGGTTGGGGGTTCACGCTGTTGGCCACGCCCGCGTACGCCAGTCTGATGGCAGGGCATCGCCCGTGGCGATTCACCCTGTTCATTCTCCTCGTCTTGCTCGCTGCTCTTGGGTTGGGGGCGGCGATGGTGTTGAACGGCCCGTCAGATGCCGGGACGAAATTGTATGCGGCCGCCACTGCAAGCAGTTTGTCAGCTGGCGTTCTTCTGCTTCTTTCATGGTGGATGAGCGGCCAAGGGTCCGTCATCCGAGAACGTCGGGATGAATGGGCGCTGGTGCTCTTGTGCACGGCGTTCATTGTAGGCGGCCTGACCTCACAAACGCTCTGGTGGGTGTTGGGCTTGCCGTTGTTCCTGTTTACGAAACAAGGCTGGCGAGCAGTTCGCTCCACGCTTGAGTGACCACCTCTCTTGAGGCAAACCGAAGCCGTTCGTCGACCGATTCTTCTTCGGTCCAACCCGTTCGCAGCGCCGACTCAATGCCGTCGGCCAAGGCTTCGGGGTCCTCTCCTTTCACCCACGCCTCGGGAAGGTAATCGATCACTTCGCCGACGTTTACGCTCACCACAGGAGTGCCGCACAGCAAGGACTCGCGAGCCACCAGGGGGCCCGCTTCGCGACGCGAGGTGATGAGGGTCACGTCCGCCGTCAGCATTCTGTCGTAGACGATGTCGCGTGGTTGATGGCGCAGTGAGGTGATGCCCACCATCCAACCACGAGCCTCCAGTACTTCGCCGGTTTGAAGCGCCAACAGGTGGCGTTTTTCCGGACGTCGCGGGTCAGCGGGGAACAAGATGTCGATGGGCTCCTTTTGCCACGCTTTTTTCATCGGGGCGACCGGTCGACGCCATTCTTTGTCAACCGTGGTCAAGCAGGGGATGGTTTCCGTTCGTTTTGGGCGAGTTCGCAGGTCGTCAGCGATGAATGCGAGACGTTTGGATGAACAGACCAAAACATCGCAGCCCGCCGTGGCCTCCTCGATTCGCGAACCGACGCCTCGCAGGGCTAAGCCGACATCGAAATCGTAACCGTGCACGACGCCCACCCACGGGCACCCCCATCGCCGCGCGAGCCGCTCGGCAAGGCCGGCGACGGGCCACAAGGTGTGGCAGACAATGACATCGGGGCGCCACGAACCGAGTTTTTTCTCGACCCACCCGGCTCGGCGAGCGACGCTGCTGGTGGTCATCCTCGGATACGGGTGGTCGGGCAACGCGAAGAAACGCGGGACCAACACCTCAACGCCCCGGTGCTTCCAAGCGCGAGGTGCTTTGGAGACGCCCATCATCGTCGACCTTCGGGCCTCAGCGTATTTCGGCATCCGCGGCAACGGGTTGACCACTTTTACCTCATGGCCCATGGCTTGGAGCAGGTGGACGTGGTCCTCGACGAAGATACCCCTGGTGGGGTTGCGCGGGACGGGGTAGAGTAAACTCACGACGAGGATTTGGATGGAGACCCCTCCTCAACTGAGCGCTTGATGAATTTCTGCGAGGTTGTCGGCGACGTTGGCACGGTCGTTGAACAAGCCAGAGCCCACCACGCAATTGGTCACACCCCAGTCTCGCAGCATGGCGATGTTGTGGGCTTTGACGCCGCCGTCCACTTGGATTTGGACCGGTCGTCCGCCGGCCGCAACCTGAGCTTCGATGGCTTGTGAAAGTCGACGAATCTTGCTCTCAACGTTGGGGATGAACGACTGTCCACCGAATCCAGGGTTGACGCTCATGATGAGGACCATGTCGACTTCGCTCAGTACTTCGAGGGCCGCTTCGACCGGTGTTGCTGGGTTGAGGACGATGCCGGCCGTGGCCCCTCCTTCGCGAATGGCGCCCAACAGGCGATGCAGATGTTTCACGGCTTCAACATGGACCGAGAGGTGATTGCAACCGGCGTCAATGTAGTCTTGAAAGCACGTTTCGGCGTTTTCAATCATCAAATGGGCGTCAAAAACAGCGTCGGGTCCCAAGGCCTTTCGAAGACTGCGGATGACAGGGGGCCCGAAGGTGAGGTTGGGTACGAAGTTGCCATCCATCACGTCGAGGTGGAGCCAGTCGAGACCGGCTTCAATCGCTTCCTTGCAGTCGGTGGACAGGTCGGCGAGGTTGGCCGTCAGGACGCTGGGTGCAATGATCATGTCATCCCTCATGTTCCTCCAGCGGTCGCCATTTGAAGAGACTTGCCATGTTCATCAACCAAGAAAATGGGCGCAAACGCCTATAATGCCCCTTCTCGACCGTGTGATAGGTGAACCCATGGGTGAAGTGAGGAACGTCAGCGACAGCGAATTCAACGATACCGTCAATGAAACCGAGTGGGTCATTGTCGACTTTTGGGCGCCTTGGTGTGCACCTTGCAAAGCCATTGCTCCCGTGTTGGCTGCTGTCGCTGAGGAGCGCGAGATCCTCGTCGCCAAGGTGGACACCGAACAAAACACCGCAACGGCTGCTCAACTCGGTGTTCGCAGCATCCCTGCGCTCTTCATGTACCGCAACGGGACCGTCGTGTCCCAAAAGACGGGAAGCATGCCAAAGGCCAAGTTGCTTGCATGGATCGACGAGGTCATGACGGCCGATGACTTCTGATTCAAGCCAGGCGTTCTTTTCGGATTTCGCTGGCTTCGCCAACGTCCCTTCGCAACCGTTCCCGTAGCGCCTCGTGAAGCCACATACCTTCTTCCAATTCCAGCAACAAGCCGTGCTTCAGCAGGTTCTCAGGTGGTGTACCGTTCCAGCCGACACCCGCCGCTAAGGTTTCCCATTCAACCGGTGCATCTGCGACGGCCAGGGTGGCGAGCAACTCCTTTTCTTGGTCCGGAAGACGAAGCAAAATTTCCTCGTCCAAAAAGCGGAGCCAATCTTTGTGGGTCGGTTGGCCGTAGAGTTCGAGGAGTTCCATCGCCAGTGGATGGCCACCCGTTGCCGCATGCACTTCTTCTGCGGGTGGGGAATCACCGCTCTTGAGCGATGACAGCCAAGCTTCGGTGGCTTCGAGGCTCAGGCCCTTGAGCGCCAGTTCGCGCACGTTGTCCCGAATGTGGACGTCTCTTCGGTCGTACACGCTGAGTTCGGTCCGCGAGATGAGCAGGACGCGAAGCGGTCCCCGCTGTGCGAGTTGCAGCAAGGAGCCGAGGAGGTGTTGTGCTTTTTCACTGATGTAGTGCACATCGTCCAACACGATGAGCCAGTAAGGGGGCGGACCTCCTGCGCTGTCTTTGAAACGTTCCCGTATGGTGTTGGCGTCGGTCATGTAGGCCATCAGGCGACGTCGCCAAGTGTCAACGTCCATGTCGGCGCCGGGGGTGAGGGGCAAGGTCTCGATGATGCGGTACGGATCGTGCGATTCGTCAATGCCGAATCGATGCAGCAAGCTGGTTGCAAGACCGAGGGCACGGTCCCACGGTTGGCAGGTGTACCAGCACACCGAGAGGTGGGGATCGTTCTCCATGTGTTCGTGGAGCCAGTGAGCAACAAGCGTGGATTTTCCAATACCTGCAATACCGTGAACCACCATGCAAGGATGACGGTCGGCAAACCAATCGTGGAGGGTTTTCAGTTCGTCGTCTCGTCCATAGACGGGTCGTGTCGTGGGTGGCTGATTGGCATAGGTGGCGTGGACGCCGACCAGCGGCGTCAATCGACCGGGTTCGGGTATGCCGTCGGCTTCCGAGGTTTTTCGAATGCTTCCAAATCGTATGTCGCCGTAGGTGAGGACACCTTCATGCTGAGCGTGGAGAAGGATTTGGAGCAGGCTGAGTTCCGTTTCAAGCAATGCAGGTGCTTCCGCTGCTTTGACTTCCAACAGTTCTCCGCCCATGTTGCGAAGCAGGACTTTGGTTTCTTCCAACGCAGTTTGCCGTTGTGCCGCCTGCAAGCGCCCTTCATCGGTCAGCTGCCAGGTCTTTTGGCGACGTTCATCTCCCTGCACGGCACGGGTGTGCTCTTCTACCAAGAGCGCTTTCAGTAGGTCCCGCATGGTGCGACTGACGTTGGGTGGGTGCTGCGCGCACGCTTCGGCAATTCCGGGGCGCGTCATTGAGGGGGGGACCATGTAGCGGTCGGCCCATTCATCGTTGGCGAGCAGATGCAGGAGAATGCGGTCCTTCGCGGCGACATTGACCTTTGGTATGTCTCCCGCCATGCTTCTGGGGAATCTTTCCATCTGTTCAAAACTTCGTGTCTTCGGGGCGTTTGCTGTTTGAGCATTTTTCCAAAAACCCCTTTATATGGACAAGGGTCCGTGAATCATGGCTCAGTCTGCGACCGCCAATCGTTGGTCCAAACACGGCGCAGTCGTCCTCTCCGTTCTCTTTCTTGTCTCCTTGACAAGCATGGTCGCACAAGCAGCAGACTCCGACGGAGACGGTGTGCTCGACAGTGCCGACGATTGTCCCTGGTCGGCCGGGACGTCTTCGGTCGACAAAGACGGGTGCCCCGATCAAGACGGCGACGGAACTTCCGATTTCAACGATGTTTGGGCCATCAGCAACCCGAACTATCAAAATGAATTCACCACGAGTTCCAGCGACGATTACTACGCAGTGGCTTACTCGCCGGACGGCGAATTTATCGTCACCGGTTCTGAAGACGGCTTTGTACGCATCTGGAATGCGAGCACGTGGACCAACGTTCGCTCGTACAACACGGGAACCGATATCTTCGGCGTTGATTGGTCTGCAGACGGCGACTACGTCGCTGCAACCCGCAACGACGACAGCATCGAAATCTTCCACAGCAGCAACCTCACGTCACTCCACGGGTCTATCAGCGTCGATGTCGGCGGTGGAGATCAGGTGAACGCCATTGAGTTTTCACCCGACAGTTCGACCGTCGCTGCGGCCATCGGACGGTCCGGAAACAGCGGCACCAACGGTGAGGTGACCGTGATCGACGTGCAGATGGGAACGGAGCTCTACGCCGTGAACCCCAACGGCGAAGACCGCTTTTACGACCTCGCCCACTCACCTGACGGCCAGTACATTGCGATGGCAGGAAACGGCGAGATTTACATCGTCAACACCACATCACGGGCGACCACGTGGACGTTCACCAACCCTCCAGCAGCGGTCAACGCCCTGGCTTGGTCCCCGGACGGGAATTACATCTCAATGTGCGGTGGCTGGGAAGGCTCATCGGCCAGTTTTGACATGTACCAATACGCCAACGGCGCTTGGGGCCGCATTTGGCAGAAGACCACCACCACCTCCTGTGCTTCGACGACGTTTTCCGCCGACAGCTCTCAAGTGATTTCGGCCATGTACTGGTACCAAGCCGACGGCAACACTGCACGGGTGTACGAATCTGACACGGGAACGCAAATCGATTCGTTCAGCGGACCACGTCCCGGTGGATGCACGTCCGGAAGCAACAACCAGTGCGGCGTGATGTACGGCGTCGCTTGGAGCCCGGACTCCACGCACATCGTCACGGCCAACGGCCGCAACGACGAGGGCGTTTACTACTGGTACGCTGATATCGACGAGGACAACGACGGCTACAACACCACCGACCAAGGCGATGGCATCGTCGACGCCTTCCCGTCCGATGGAACGCAATGGAACGACTCGGACGTCGACGGCTACGGCGACAACCCTGCGCCGGCCAACCAGCCTGACGCCTGCCCGAACACACCGGGGGCCTCGACAGAAGATCGCTATGGCTGCCCTGACAGCGACGGTGATGGCTGGTCGGATGAGGGCGACTGGGATCCTGACAACCCCGATCAGTGGGTTGATGCGGACCAGGACGGCTACGGCGACAACTACCTCTTCGATCTCGACGAATACCAGTACCACGTCAACCAAAGCGGCGACGCCTTCCCCAACGACCCCACCCAGTGGAACGACACGGACGGTGACGGTTATGGCGACAACTACGAGAACGCCTCGTGGAACTCCTACCGCCCTGCGACCTGGCCGGGCCTCCTTCTCCCTTCGGCGAACGCACCCGATGCGTTCCCGCTCGACCGAACGCAGTACGTTGACAGCGACGGTGACTGGATCGGCGATAATCAGAACAGCGACAGGGCAGACGCATGCCCCAATGCATGGGGGGACTCGCAATACGACCGACTCGGATGTCCCGATTCCGACAGCGACGGGTATTCGGATCCCACGCCGAACTGGCCCAGCACGCCGGACTGCTACGGTGCTGACGCTTTCCCTGACGATGCTACGCAATGGTGCGATGAGGACGGCGACGGCTTTGGCAGCAATCCCGACGGTAACCAACCCGATGAATGCCCCAACAGCGCTGGATCGTCCACCGTCGATCGCATCGGTTGCGCTGACCGTGATGGCGATGGCTATTCCAACGCTGGCGATCCGTTCCCCGACGATGCCACGCAATGGTCCGACCGCGACGGCGACAATCGAGGCGACAACGCCAGCGGCAACAACCCCGACGCCTTCCCTGACGACACCAGCCAGTGGAAGGACAGCGACGGTGACGGCTACGGCGACAATCCGGGCGGCAACAACGGCGACGCTTTCCCAACCGACCCAACGCAGTGGAGCGATGAGGACGGCGATGGTTACGGTGACAACACCGACGGAACCAACGGCGATGTGTGCCCGCTTCAGTACGGTGAATCGCAAGAACCGCTCAGCCGCGGATGTCCTGATTCCGACCTTGACGGGGTGACCGACCCGCTCGATGCCTTCCCCGACGACCCGTTCCAGTGGGCCGACGCTGACGGCGACGGCTACGGCGACAACACCAAAGTTCCCAACGGCGACGACTGTGTCGATGTCTTTGGCAAGTCCTACGAAGAAGGGCGACAAGGCTGTCCCGATGCTGACCTCGACGGCTACGCCGATGTCGACGATGCCTTCCCCGAAGACTTTGAACAGTGGGCCGACTTTGACGGCGACGGTTATGGCGACAATTACTACTGGGAAAACATCACGGAAGCGGATTCAGAAAACATTGGCATGTTCATCACGCTTCGTGAGCAGCGCGGCGATGCGTTCCCCGAAATCGCCACGCAGTGGTCGGACATTGACGGCGACGGGTGGGGCGATAACCTCAGCAGCTCGAACCGCGTCGACAATTTCCCTCTCCGTGCCACGCAGTGGAACGACTTTGACGGCGACGGCTTTGGCGATAACGCCGTTGCCGGCTCTTACCAGCCAGACGCTTGCCCCAAGGTTCCCGGAACCTCCACCGCCAACGACGAATTCGGTTGCCCTGATGCCGATAACGACGGTGTTTCCGACGATGCTGACCCGTGCCCGTGGGACCCGGCGGTTTCTGAGGGCGCTCGAAGCACGGCCAACTGTGGCATCACGTCCGACCCCAGTCTCAAAGCCAACGACGGGGATGGAGGCATCTCCCTTCTGAGCGGTGATAACAACACGCTGCAGTTGATGGGCGGCGTCATCATCTTCCTCCTCGCCTTGATCGTCGTAGCGCAAGTGGCTCGTGCAGCCGGAAAGCGGAAGGCCGTTGCTGCCAAGCGCGAGGACCAACTCTCGCAAGCATCGGTCGCTGAAGAGGAGGAACGTCGACAAGCCTGGATTCAACACTACCTCGCCGAAGGGAATTATGCTGAGGCACGGGCCCTTGGTTGGGAAGGGACCGAAGGCCTCCCCGAATGGAAGCAATACGAGATGCAACAACAAGCTGAACAAGATGCGGCCATTCCAACGATGATGGACCTTGAGAACCTCTGAAAATTCACGCAGGTTTTGCACCGCTGACCTTTCAAAGGAGAACGCACCATGTTTTCACATGGGCGAGAAGCCGACAGGCCGATTGTTGATGTTGGCGGGGTTGCTCCTGGCCTCACTCTTCATCGGTATGGTTTCGGCCGAAACGGGCGACGTAGCGCTCACGGTCGAAGAGGAAACGCCTTCACCCGATGCGTGGTATTCTCCTGAGCATCCGCTTCTGTTGACGCCCACGCTGGTGAACAACGGACCGGACGTGTCGATGACGGTCAATCCTGCTTGTCTCTTCGTTTACAACGTGTACAGCGAGAACGGTGGCATGATCACCAACGGTTCGGAGGCTTGTCCTGCTCGGGAGCAAGGCATGGACCTTTTTGCCGGCGAGGAAGTGGAATTCGAACCCGTTGAGTGGTCCATGAAGGGCGCCGATGGGGAATGGCTTGAAAGCGGTGTTTACACCGTCGAGTTGCTTCATTCAAGCGGCTTGGCCGCCGTTCGAGACGTGATGGTCCAAACACCGATTTCCATCCCCGAAGGACTGACGTACACGGTCGAATCCACCCAGCGCCTCGGCGAAAGCGGTCCCGTGCTCCACATGGTCAACCTTCACAACCCAACCTCTTCAAGTGTGGATTTGTCCGTTCTTCCAACCTGCTTTTTGGAACTCCAAGCCGACGCCCACACCCGCCTTGGGTCGAACTGCTTCGGTGAGGCGAACACCTTGATGCCCGGTGAAGTGGTGGTGGTCGACCAATTTACGGCCCTTGAGGGCGCCTACGTTTCCATCCGAACACCGGGCGGCGCTTTCACCTACGCCACCTCAACCACCCCCTCGGAGGAACGCACCGCATCCCCGATGACCATGGGGCTTGAACTGAGCGGCAATCAACTCCCCAAGTTCGGCCCAGATGATTTGCTTCAGAGCGAAGTTCTTCTCAGCGCCTCCAGCGACGCCCCAACGGTGATCGAGTTCACCTCGTCCTGCAAAGCAGAGATGTGGATCGTGGACGACCTTGGTGCAACCGTGTTCGATTCCCGCCTCGATAAAACGTGTACGGACATCGATTTGGAGGTCACGCTGGGTGAAGAACCCGAACGCCTCACCCTCCCGCAATGGAATTTCTACCTCGAGGACGGGTGTCGGGCCCAACCTGGAACCTACACCGTCATCGCTGAGGTGCCCGAGCACGGGTTGGTGACCAGCCAGCATCTTGAGTATTACTCCATGGAAGCCAACCCCTGTGCCGAGGCCAGCTCTGCTGAACTCGAAGCCTCGTTGACGTGGAGCGACGACACCACAATGGAGGTCGCTGCTTTGGTGTCCAGTGATGCAAACGAGTACATGCGGATGGCTCAACCGTGCACGTTTGAAGTCGAATTCCTCAACGCAGCCAACGAGGTGGTTCACCAGTTCCAGACCCTGTGCGATGCTTACGACGGCCGCAAGGTTCTCCTACCATCCTCTGAAGCGCCGTTGGAGTTTGACATGCTTGAGATCAGCATGGTGCAAGACGGTGAAGCCCTCCTCCCTGACGGCGAATACACTCTCCGACTCACGGTGTTGTCAACCGCAAGGGCTGCCACGTCGCTTCCGTTCGCTTGGCCGCAGGGCTTCTCCGAGGGCAGCGTTGACGAATCAACCGCTCCCGTTGTCCCGGAGCGATTTGAACTCGTTGGAACGTGGGCGGGAATCACCACGGAACAAGGAACGTGTTTTGTCATGGACCACGGGGACGAGACCCACCTGCTTTCCAACGCCAAGACGCTCCCTGCCTGGACGCCAAATCCGGAAGTTCAGGGCTTGTACGTCGTTGTGCTTGCTGAAACCTCTCCTGCCTGCGGTGGGTTCCTTGCCCCCTCGGTCGAGATCGTTGAGGTCCGTATGGAAGAAACCCTCCTGTCCGAGGAAGAACCTGCGGTCGCTGCGCCTGTTGAAGCCTTGGCTCCTGAAGTGGCTCCAACCCCCGTGATTGCGGTTGTTTCCGTCGTCGTGACGGCCTCGATTCTCTCGCTGTTCGTGGTGGCGGCCACCACCAACGAGGCGATTCGCCTCCCGGCGACGATGGCCGGTCTGTGGTTCCTTGGCCTTCTCGGAAAGACACACGAGACCACCGACGGACGCTACCAACGCGGCCGATTGATGGGGTATCTCACAGCGAACCCGGGCTGTCACTTCCGTGCCCTCATGAGCGCACTGGACATGAGCAACGGGCAAATCACGCACCACTTGCGCGTGCTCGAATCCGAGGACCACGTGTGGCGCAAAAACGACGGCCGACTGGTTCGTTTCTACCCCCTCACCAACCAACTTCACCCCAACACACGAGAGGAAGACCTTCCGGTCCCGCCCCTCTCTCCCGACCCGAACAGCCTGCAGGGCAAGATCCTCAATCTCCTCGACCAAGACGGTGGCATGGGTCAGTTCCCCACCCAAGCAGAACTCGCAAAACGTTTGGAAAAGAGCCAGCAATTGATTTCCCACCACCTCCGCACGCTCCAAAAATTCGGCCTGGTGGAACGCCGAAAGATGGGCGTAAAGAACCGATACAAACTCACCAGAGAGGCTGTTTTCCTTTTGGAGACCAGCGGTGATTTCGCTCACGAAGACATCGTGTGATGTGCGGTCCTTCGGGTCGTTTCAGGCGTGGATTTCATAGCGTGTTGGCGAGTCGGGTGGCATGTCCAGTGGACGGTGAACCCTCATGTCAGCAGAGACGACCCCCATAGACGAGGTTGGCTGGCAGAAACAATGGGACGAAGCGGGGCTTTTTCACGCCGATATTCACGGCGACCGTCCCAAGTTCTACTGCCTTGAGATGTACCCGTACCCTTCGGGAAAAATGCACATGGGGCATGTTCGAAACTACTCCATTGGAGACGCAGTGGCCCGGTTTAAACGGCTGATGGGTTTCGATGTCCTCTATCCGATCGGTTTCGATTCGTTCGGTATGCCCGCAGAGAACGCCGCCATTTCTGAGGGCGGCCACCCTCACGAGATCACCGAACGCAACATGGCGTCCATCACGTCTCAAATCAAACGCATGGGGTTTTCTTACGATTGGCGCCGAACCCTCAAGAGCCACGACCCGAGGTATTACAAATGGAATCAATGGTTCTTCACGAAATTCATGGAAAGCGGATTGGCTTCCCGTGAATTTGCACCCGTGAACTGGTGCACATCGTGCAGCACCGTCCTTGCCAACGAACAGGTCAAGGCCGGCCGATGTTGGCGATGTAACGGCCCCGTGATGCAGAAGGAAATGAGTCAGTGGTTCCTCAACCTCCCTCTCTATGGACAAGAATTGCAAGACGGACTCGAGACCATCAATTTCCCTGAAAACGTGAAATCACTTCAGGAGGACTGGCTCGGACGCTCCGAGGGCGCCAACATTCTGTTCAGCATCGCCGATTCCGACGAGGAGATTGAGGTGTTCACGACCCGTCCGGATACCCTTTTCGGAGCCACTTTTGTCACCCTCGCACCGGAACATCCTCTCGCAGCATCCTTGGTGGAGGGCACCCCGTACGAAGAGGCATGGAAAGCACTGCATGACGAGGTTGCGGTGACGTCTGAGTTCGATCGAATCAAGAACATGAACAAGAAAAAAGGCGTCTTTTCAGGACGTTATGCGGTACACCCGTTGACGGGGAAAAACGTCCCGATTTGGTTCGGAAATTTTGTCATCGCCACGTACGGTACCGGTGCTGTCATGGCCGTACCCGCTCATGACGAGCGTGATTTTGATTTTGCAAAGCAGTACGACATCCCCATCCATCGTGTGTTGGTAATGTCGGAGAACGGTGACGCAACGGCCCCCCTCACGAAGGCCGAGGTGGAACTCGGCTGGATGGTCAACAGTCCTCTGGAGGGTTTTGACGGCTTGTACGGTTCAGAAGCCAAATCTGCCGTGTGTGAGGCCTTGGAAGCCAAAGGCAGGGGCCATCAAACCATCAATTGGAAAATCCGACCCTGGCTCATATCTCGCCAGCGCTACTGGGGCACGCCCATCCCTGCCATTCACTGCAAATCCTGCGGTGTCGTTCCCGTTCCTGAGGAGGACTTGCCGGTTGAACTGCCTCGTGATGTCGTCTTTGGCCAGGGGAATCCGCTCGAAACCTCAGCCTCGTTCCTCAACGTCGCTTGTCCGACGTGTGGGGAAGATGCGAGGCGCGAAACCGACACCATGGATACGTTCATGGATTCCTCGTGGTATTTCCTACGATACACCGATGCCCTCAACGATGAGGTGCCTTTTTCCAAACAGATCGCAGACCATTGGATGCAGGTTGATTTCTACTGCGGTGGCATTGAACACGCTCAGATGCATCTCATCTATGCTCGGTTCATGACCAAAGCCCTGCGAGACCTGGGTCTGACCTCCATCGACGAGCCGTTCAATGAACTCCTGTGTCAAGGCATGGTCAACAAGTCTGCCCCGTTCTGCCCGTCCTGCGGCGTCACGCTTTCAACCTCTCACGAGGGCTCGCCGTGCCCGCATTGCGACGGCGAATTGAGTTCACGATCGGCGAAGATGAGTAAATCCCTCGGCAACACCGTTTCACCTGAGGAAATGATTGACCGCTACGGTGCCGACACCGTGCGTCTGTTCATTCTCTTCGCCGCCAATCCTACGGCGGGCATGGATTGGTCGGACGCTGCCCTCGATGCCAACCACCGCGTGATGGTGCAGATGCGGGCCATGCCCGAGCAACTCAGAAGTTGGTCTGCAGGGCCTTCGCCAATGGACGATTGGTTGGAGGCCCGTTTCACGCAACGCGTTCACGAGTTCCAATCGGCCATGGAGGCTTACGATCTTCGTCGAGCTGTTGAATTGTCCCACTACGATGTTATCAAGGACATCAACTGGTACGTACGACGAGGCGGAGGCAACGTTGAGATTGCCGAGCGTTGGCTCCCAACGTGGGCGCAAATGGTCTCCGTTTCGACGCCTCACCTCGCCGAAGAGTGGTGGGCATCATTCTCCAGCACCGCCGGGTTGGTGGCGGGAAGCACCCTCGCGCTTCCAGAACCGCTGCGTGAGGAGCAGCAATTGGTGCTCTCCGGTGAACAATACATTCGTGACCTCCTTGACCAAGCCCGCAAAGTTCGCAACGTCGCCGAACGACATCTCGGTGCGCCTGCGACCAAAGCCACGTTTGTGGTCGCTCCGACATGGAAGCGCGAAATGGCCGTCGCTGCGCTCTCCTTCATCGGTGAGGGCGGGCATCCCAAACAGTTCATTCCCGTCCTGCAGGGTCTGCCTCTGGCTCAGGGTGAACGCAAGGGCGAAATGATGGGTTTTTGGGGCAAAAAAATGCTCCCACAGGTGTTCAAGTGGGACGATGCGTCACGAGAGGTCATCTGTTCGGCCATGGACGAAGAAACGGTTCTTTCAGCGGCTTCGGACTTCATTGCAGAGCAACTCGAACTGACCGATGTTCGTGTTGTGATGGGCGAAAGCGACAACGACGAAACTGGACGAGCGGGTTCGGCCATGCCGTTGTCGCCTGCCGTGGTGTACGCCTGATCATGCCTCTTCCATGACCGGACGTTCAGGCGGCGTTTCCAAATCAATCGTCATTTTCGGGAGCGGTGGGCCCGGTCGCTTGTTGTAGAGGTAAACGGCGTACACCACCACGACTCCCGTGACAAGGAACAACATGCCGGCCAAACCGATGCCGTTGCTGTCCGAATCGCTCGAGACGGTCAGGCTTCCCGTTCCACACCCGCGTTCGTCAACAACGGCATTGAGAGGGGAGTCCAAACAGAAATCAAAGGCGTTGTACACCCCGTCTTGGTCATCGTCCAGTTGATACTGACTGCACCCGTCAGGAGAGACTCGCTCTGAAGGGTCCGTGTTGCTGCATCGGTCGAGCGGGTCGAGCACGCCGTCCTGGTCGTCATCATCGTCCTCAACCGCATCAATGCATCCGTCACCGTCGTTGTCCTGTCCGGCTTGTGCTGCACCGATGAGGCCTCGAGGGCACCGGTCAATCGGGTCTTTGACGCCGTCTTGGTCGTCATCATCGTCTTCTAAATCGTCGTGGCACCCATCACCGTCGTGGTCGAACGTTGCGGCGTCATCGCCCCAGTTCCTTTCACCCAGGGGACAAGCATCGTTCGTGTCGACGACCGCATCATCATCATCGTCCTCATCGGTGTCTTCGTCAAGACAACCGTCGCTGTCGTAATCGTTCCACGTGAAGGACACCCACGAATTGATGTCATTGGGACAGTTATCGTCCGGAATGGAAATTCCATCGCCGTCCTTGTCCACGTCGCAAGCATCACCCACGCCGTCGTTGTCCAAGTCGGCTTGGGTTGGGTTGGCCATGCTCGGACAGTTGTCCGCTTGGTCCACAAATCCGTCGCCGTCGTTGTCTTGGTCTGAGCAACCGTCGGATTCGATGTCATTTTCCTCCGTGGACACCCATCCAACAGGGCCTTTCGGACAAAGGTCGTACTCGTCAAAAATACCGTCCTCATCATCGTCCAAATCCTCAGTTGCGTCTCTGCATCCGTCTTCATCGTGATCGGCGATGCTGTTGGTGACCCAGCCCACATCGCCGGTGGGGCAATCATCGAACTCGTTCAACACGCTGTCGCCGTCGATGTCGTCATCGCACGCATCGCCATATGCATCGAAATCCAGGTTGGCCTGGTCGCTGTTTGCAAACTTGGGGCAGTTGTCCACACCGTCAAGCACGCCGTCAAGGTCCAGGTCAGTCTCGTACAACCACAACCCCATGTCGTATTGTTGCCGTTGGTCAAAGGCGTGGGTGCCAAAGAAAGCGTCCCGGTTGGAGATGAAAGATACGACCGGTGAACCGGTTGAACTCATGCCGAGGATGTCGGGGATGTCATCGCCCGAGCCACCGGCGAAGATGGCCCAGTCCCAGTCGCTGTTGGCTTGCCGTTGTCCAAGAAACACATCGTGGTGATTTCCGTCGTTGATACCGTCAATGTCGGTCAAGGTGTATTCACCAAGGGTCAGCGAGCCGGTTGATTTCCCGACCACAATGGAATCGCCTTGTTCGGTCATGTGGAGGGAAACGGCGTGGTCTGCACCGTCGCCGCCAAAACCTGTCGCGTGAAGCCACGTGCCGTTGGATGAAAGATGTGCTTCGTAAAAGTCGACCCAGACGGCAGGGGCCACGTCAATTTCGCCGAAGGTTAGGTTCTGGAGGAAGTCGCCAATGATGGCCACACCGCCATCACTTCGACCGCCGCAATCGGTCACGGTGGCATCACCGGGACCTCCGGCACTTGCCGCCCACAACCAACCGCCTGAGTTGTATTGGCCAACGGCGATGTTGGAACCACCAACACTTGTCAATGCGTGGTCGCCGAAGTTCACCCAGTCAACGAAGGTCGTGGCAAGGTAGGTTTGACCCCAATAATCGCGACACAGTGAGCCGGTCGCGTCAAGATTTTCGCTTGAAAACACGGTGTTCATATGAAGATGATTGCCGTTTTCATCGAGGACAAGGACGGCGATGGAATCCTCCGAAATACTGCCGGGGGCCAAGTCACCTCCCGAGGTCAACGAGTCTCGGTGGAGAAGTGCGAGATGGATGTGGTCGTTCTGGGCCACCATGAGGTCAATCACCGACATTTGGAACGGGTTGGAGAACGACGTCGCCCACATCCATTCGCCAAAGGGGTTCATCGCCGCCAAAAACACCGCATTTTCATGGCCGTCTTCGGTTTTGTTCAACGGCTCCAATCCACCCAGGGTCATGTTGCAAGGGTCGCCCTTCGTCATGCCACAAAACGTCCCGGCCACCAACACGGTGCCATCGCTGAGTCGGTCCATGACGTCAATGCCGTCGAGCCCCGTGCTCGTTCCGGATATGGTGTTGGTCCAGTTGCCGTTTTCGTCCAACCAAGCGATGAAGAAGTCAATGCCAAAGGAAGAATCTTCACTTGAAAATCCGATGACGTCACCGTGAAAATCAATGGTCTGCTCAAACATGCCGCCGACGATCATGCTTCCGTTGGGGAGCGGGACCATACCGCGGATGCGCTCATAGCTTGCTCCTCCTGCGCTTGCCAACCACCCACTCTGGTTTTCTCCGGAACTTGAGGAAACGCTGCGTGGCTCCTCCAACGAAGTTTGTGGTTCCCATTCCACCGACGTCAGTGGGAAGAACAAAAGCATGCAAACGGCCAATCCGGTGAGGAACGCCCTGAACCGCATGGGATTCCATCGCCCTCTCTCATAAGAACCCGCCGCGCAGGCGATTACCGGGGGAGCCTTCATTGAGTGTCGCCAAAAATTGGCGTCTATGGGTGAAGCACCTCGGTCGCACCGACGACCCAACCAGCGCCGAGGCTCATCCTCAAAACGTCGGTACGGTGGTCCGAAGCGTGAACACCAAATCGAGCGCTTTTCCTCGGAAATTGACGCCATGAATAAGGCGGCCGAAAAGCGGTTTGATCGGGACCCTCTGCCCATGGCGTTTCCAAAAGATTTGGATGCGCCTCGCACCTTTCACCTCTCATGGAAACCTGAACCTGTGCCGCTCAAGGCCGAGGAGCGCGTTGCATCATTCGTTGTCAAGCGCGGAGATTTCGGTTGGCTGGAAGACGAACGTGTTGACGAAATTGCAACGTCGTTGCGTGATGAGGCGATGACCCTTGATCAGGCGCTCTCCCTTCGTTCGGCATTGCTCCAACAGAAGACGGTTTACTCGCATCACAAATTAAAATCCAAATCACGGGAACTTGCCAAGCACTACCGCTCAGGGACCTCGGTCGTGGCGTTGTCCAAAAAATACGATTTCCCACCGATGAACATCTTCAGGGTGGTGTTGGAGGCCATGGGGTGGTCAAAGAAACGAATCAAGGAGAGTTTGCGAAATCCTTCGTCGATGAAGAAGCGGGAACAGGAGGAATTCGAAGCTGCCGAAGCCGCTGACCGAGTCTCGAGCGTCGATCAATCCGAAACGCAAGTGAAGGCCGATTTGTTTGAAGACCTGCTCGCCGATTGGTTTGAAGCCCAAGGGATAAGACTCCGCCGTCAACCTGAGATGGTGAAGGAGCAATCCGAACTGCTCGGTCGGCCGGTTCGTACGCCTGATTTGCTGTTTCTCGACCACGTTTACATCAACGATCAGCCCGTTGCGTGGATCGATGCCAAGCATTTCTACGGAGCGGATGTTGAATTTCAGCGTAAGAAGATGAAGAAGCAGATGAATCGATACATCGAGGAATGGGGCAGCGGGGCGATCATGTTCCGTCATGGCTTTTCAGAAAATCTCTTTCTTCCAGGTGTCCTGATGTTGGACGCCGCACCGATCGATCTGTCCGCTCTCACGGCTGAGGATTGAGTTTCGAAATCGTTGAAGACATCGTTGCAAATCCAAAGGTGTCAACGTTCCTCGCGATGGCGTCCAGGATTTCATCTTCCACCGGTTCCTCCAGGCGCCGGGGGGTCACCACGACGGAACTGCCCAACATGCACAGACGAACCGCGAGGGTGGCTTGGGCGCCAATGGATTGGATGGCCTCAAGCACGCAACGGTAGAGTCTCGCACGCTCCTCCTCCTCCAACATGCCCGAGGCCGTTGCAAACATTCTGGACTGTGTCAGTAAGTCAGGCCAACGGTCTGCTTCCCATGCGCCTGAGGCCAAGATGTCAACACAAGCATTGCCCGCTGCGGTGATCGACCGTTGCCATTCCGGGTCGTCGATGTAAATTGAGGTGTGCCGTTCTTCGTGAGGATTCCAAATCAACAACACCTTGGCATCGCATGCAAAACCCACCGCTTCACCCGGCCAACCGGGTGCACCAGGTGCCCGTCGAAGCTCGACGCCACCAACCGAGGCGCCGAGCACATCACCGAGACCCGCACCGTGGAGGCGTTCGATTCGGTGTGCAATTTTGAGGTACTGGACCAGCCGTCCACGCCCGGTTAGGGCGTGAACCGCCTTTCCGAGACCAATCAGGCCTGCTGCAGACATCCCGAAGCCCTGACTGGTTGGGCACTCCAATCGAACCTCCACCTCGATCCATTCTTCTGGGCGCAGCAAGGTGGCTGCGCGGCATGCTTGGAGGAAGTCAAGGTAGAGACCGGTGTTTTCGATGTGCTCACCGTGCATGTTGACCACCGAAATTGCAGGAGGTTTCGGTGCTTGCAGCGGGCGCGGACGGTCGGGTGCGATGCCACTCATTTTCCACGAATCGCCGGGGTCGGTGCGATGAAGCGTCGCTTCAACCTCCACACCATGGTCAATGGAAAACCCCGCCCCTCGGCTTCCTTGGCTTCGCATCAGCGTGTTTGATTTGTCAACGGTAAACAGAAGCGTGATGTGTCCACCGCAACGCTGAACGGTGGTGGACGTCATCAGGTCGACCGAGGTGTTGGTGGCTGATGAACCCCGCGCTCTCGCCTTCAAAGGGCTGAGGCCAAGTCTTCACTGAGACTTTCAAAGCGGCTCTTGAGTTCGTCAAGTGCCATGTTGAAGGCCGTGACGGGGTCGAGACTGCCGTCGGTTTCGTAAGAGAACACGTAGGCACCGTTAACGGGCTCAAGGGAAATGGCGTCGTCGAAGTCGTCTTCACGACCGGTGCCCGGGCCAACTTGGTGGAGGGCCTTCTCGAGATCCATCACGTGGTTGATGTCGGTCAACTTCTTGTCTTTCCCGAAGAGTTTGGCATCGATGGGCGTGCCGTCGGTGGTCGTCAGGCCGAGGTTAAACAGGACGCTGGCTTTCTTGGGCTTGTTGAGGACAGCGATCTGCTGCGGCTGGAAACCGACCGCAGCGACGGGTGACCACTTGGCGTGGTCGCGACCTCGTCCGAGGACTGCGAAAGCGTAGAATTCCAAGAATTGACCTTTGGCAAGAACGGTCAACGGGATTTGCTTGTGCTCATCGCGAATGTCGAACACCGGGTCCGAGATGGTTGTAATGTCGCCGGCGTAAACGGTTTTGAAATTCTCCTCGGCATCGGAGGCTGGGCCACGAGCAGAGAGCGTGTACAACACCTGGCACATTGGGCAACCCTTGTCCTTCTCAACAACGTCCATGCAGTTTTGGCATTGGTCGGGAAAAAC
>Ga0160423_10000840_pt1 | contig 25583 bp, 42 predicted proteins | sample CRUFie14St8metaG_FD_108191 | JGI IMG/M metagenome (GOLD analysis project Ga0160423, IMG submission 108191) | Marine microbial communities from the Costa Rica Dome - CRUD Field 142mm St8 metaG | ecosystem: Environmental > Aquatic > Marine > Oceanic > Photic zone | place: Costa Rica: the Eastern...
AGGAGCATCAATCCCTGCTGATCATCAGACACCAGGAGGTTTGGGTGAATCTTGTAGGTAGCGGGTTTAGCCGACACTTTCTCGAGGAATCCATTGGCTGCCAGGAGCTCACACCAGTAGGTGATGGACTCGATTCCAGTATCGACCTTCCTGGCGTGATCGGGATTCACGACATTCAATCTTTCTTTGATGAGGATGAGCTCTCCCTGCACCTGGATGCGCGTCCTCGAGAACCCATCGAGCATCATGTCGATGATCAACAGGTTCGAACTCGGACCCAGAGAATCTGCAAAAGACATCAGCTCCCTCCACCAATCTGTTGACGGAACATTTGACTTGTTCGCTTCCGGCGTTCATGATCATCTGCAGCATCTTGCTGTCGAGCTCGAAGTGCTTCAGATACCAAGAGGCGTAGTGCCGAACTAAGCGCCAAGCCGTTTTCGTCTGCGAACGCCTGGAGCTCTCGAGCCAGTTCACCCTTCAATCGAACCTTGACGGTTCGAGCATCGGGATCTACCTGGGCCATGATGGGTGTCAAGGGGTTCAGCCGTATGAGCGCACCGATGCCGAAGTGCCACATTGGCCCCGTAAGTCCCGAAAAGGGACACGAAGGGACAAAACGCCCACGCCCCATTATATGCTGTGCCTCGATAGCCCAACCATCGGAACAAACACCCCGACACAACAAACCAAAGGAAGCTGAACACCATGATGTTGACACCATACTACGATCGCCCACAAGCTACGCTGATTGACTACCTCGACCAGGTGAACTCGTTTATCGGGTTCGCTTACCCCAATTGGGGTACAACCAACCGTGGCGTTTGGGCCAAGGGCGAATTCGGCCGAGGAACTCTCCGTGCTGACCACTTCTCCATCCTCGACACCCAGGGTGTCTGGCAAATCCCCAACACCTCCATTGGTACCTCCGGTTCCAAGACCGCTGCATCCAACGGCTGGATCGACAAGGCACTTTCATTCAAGTCCTTGGAGGAGCTTTATACGCTCCTGACAGGCTTGCAGTACCAAGTTTCTCCCCTGAACATTGTCGAGACCCAGTGGGCAATTGCCGGTATCACCACCCCCGTGGTCGAGAACCAGGTCCTTGCTGTCCTTGAGGAACCGTTCGTGTTTTACGAGGAACCCCTGGTCGTCGAACCCGAGAAGACCATCGACTGGCATGTCCGCATCAAGACCGGCTCTGGCAGCCTCAGCGCTGAGAAGATCCGTGTGATCGGCCTCGTCGTCGGACAGCACCACGAACTCATCCAGCAGACCACCAGCAGCGGAGAGCTCAACTGAGCCTCCTGTCAGGTCCACACACACACAAGGAGGACAAAGACATGGTTGACGCAGGAATCTCAGGACAAGCCGCTGTTGGCGGCTTCGAACTTGCTCATGGTTCCAAGCCACGCTTGCTTGGAATCTCACTCTTCGGACAAACGGCATCGTCTGGTGTCGCATCGTCCTTCACCGATGGTGAAGGCGTTACGACGAACAACGGTACGGGCTTCACCGCCACGGTTGCTTTCGGAGCTGGATCCGTCACGATGGCGGCTCCCTCTGCAGGCGCCATCGCAGGCACTTGGATTCTCGGTACTGGAAACAACGACGATGATCTCGACATCTTCGCAGCGCACGGCGACTTCGCCGCTCGAGATGGTGCAGCCTATGTTGCAGCAGGCACGGGTGCCCTTCCAGGGACGCTGAATGTGACCTCGATCAACGGCGGCACGGTGAGCTTCATCATCAGTTGCCCTCACGAAGACACGGACGACCTCGTAGCAGGAGATGGATACTTCATCAACTTGTTCGCCTACGCCCGTGGTGGCGTCTGAGGAGTGATCCTCATGGTGGACGCAGGAATCTCCGCTCAAGCCGCCATCGGTGGCTTCGAGCAAGCATTTGGTTCCAAGCCTCGAAGCCTTTGCATCTCGATTTTCGGGAAACTGGCATCGTCTGGTGGCGGTTCTTGCTTCGTCGATGGCGAAGGCGTCAAGACAGACACCGGCACGGCGTTCAGCAGCACCGTTGCATACGGCGCTGGCTCTGTTGTCTTGCCCGCAGTCGCTAGCGGTCGAATCGCAGGCGAATGGGTCGTTGGAACTGGTGAAGACGATGATACGCTCGACATCTTCATGGCTCACGGCGACTTTGCCGCCCGTGATGGTTCGGCTGGCGCCTATCTCGCTGCAGGCACGGGTGCTGTCCCAGGCACACTCAATGTGACCTCGATTAACGGTGGTACGGTGAGCTTCCTCTTGAGCTGTCCTCATGAAGACTCAGACGACCTGGCAAACGGAGATGGATTCAAGATCACGCTCTGGGCATACGCCAGGGGTGGAGTCTGATGTCCTCGATTGTTCCTGGACTCGGTTACCCTGGCGGTCGCTCCGGCTACGCTGCTCAATTCCACAATCACGCATTCCGTGGTACGAGCGCCCTCAAGAACACCTTCGGCGGTGGCGTCGCAGGTCAGCCTACTCCAGGCATGTACAACAACCTGGGCTACGCTGGAGGACGAACTGGCTACGCTGCTCAAATGCCCAATCACGCATTCCGTGGAACTGGCCTCGCTGGCCTTGGAAAGGCTGCTTCTGAGAACACCCTCCTTACGGTCGGCGGCGTCCTGTTCTTCTCCGTTTTGGTTTCTCACTGGAGCACCCGAAGGAAGATCATCGGCGTTCCGATCGTGGATGATGTGATCATTGCAAGCAGTAAGGTTGCAGCACCGGCCACAAAGGCCGTGACGAAGGCCGCCAAGAAGGTTCCAGTCGTCAAGGATGTGACCAAGGGCCTCGAGAAGATCGCAAAGCAAACCTTCTGAGGTGAATCACATGCGTCCGTCGAGCTACACGATGCAACATCTCCAGCAGTCAAACAACATGCAACCACTTGCTGGTGAGCTTCAAGGCTCCTTCGGTGGCTCTGACGCATACCTCACCGTTTCTACGATCGCAGTAGTTGGTGTTGCATTGATGTACATGGATGTACTCGACTCGAAAAAGTTCGCACCAATGGCAGGCGCTTTCCTTGCAGGACACTTCTTTGGAGGTACCGTCCTATCCGTATGAAATTCCCCACATCACACAAACAGGGGGAGGTAGAACAACATGGCACGAGTAAATTTCGGCAGATCAGCAAGCACACGAGGGTACAACCCTCTCGAGAACATGGTGAAACCAGGTTACATCCTGAAGAAGGGATCCCACTACTACATGGTGGACTCGATTGAAGGAATGAACTACCAGGTTCTCGTCACCGCGAACGGCAACACGGCAGGAACCGAAGTTGGCAACGGCTTCGACTCCGGTTTCTTCGAGGACAAGGACCTCGAACCGTTCCGCAACCACATGTACTTCCTGATCCCCGCATTGAGCCGTCAACCAAAGTTCATCTCCCGTGATGGTTCCTACAACGGCACGGGCTTCCCAGACGATACGGCCGAATTGACCCTCTCTGCGGCCCTCAAGACCGTAGGCGCTGCGAGCCGTGACAAGGTTGGCGACATCAGCGGTCGTGTCTTTTTGCAGCATCCTGCGGGCATTCCGCGTTGGAGCGCAGACGAGAGCCCTGGTGACGACAAGACTGGCTGGATTGATGTGAACAACAGCCCACAGGACGATCCAAACCCTGCTTTCGGCATTTGGATTTCCGAAGGCGAATCCAACCTGCCCAACTTCCGATTTTTGAATGTGACAGGTGAGACAATCTTCGATCCCGTCATTTATCTCGAAGGGTACAAGCTTCGCGTGGTCCCACTTTCGCCTCAGCGTGTCGAGCAGATGCGTGCTCAGAACGGTGGCAAACTCCACTACCGGATCATCAGCGAATACGGATTGCCACACGCAGGAACGATGCAAGACGACTTCACCATCTGAGGGTGGTGATTTCAGATGGCTGGAATCAAAAACATCTCAGTGACCGCTGCTGGCACAGGTTACACCTCGCCACCTACTGTCACCATCGCCTCAGGGTTCATCACAGATCTTGAGATTCAAAACCCTGGTACCAACTACATCGGCTCGCACTCGCACGGACGAGCGCGCGCTGGGGCGAGCGCAGGAATCACTCTCGCTTCTGACGCAGACAACACCGATGACCACTACAACAATGCTGCAGTCTACATCACAGCTGGAACAGGTGCTGGACAACTCCGAATCATCAGCGACTACACTGGTTCAACGAGAGCAGCAGTTGTGAGCGTTTCCTGGACAACACAGCCCGACAACACCTCTCGCTATGAAATCGGACCCGCAATCAGCTTCTCAGGTGGCGGAGGATCAAACGCAGAAGCCTTTGCCACGGTTCGAGGCGGAACCATTCAACAAGTGTTCCTCACCAACGCAGGTTCTTCGTACACGAGCCTTCCTACCGTCACCGTCACGGATGCAAACCTTTCGTCTGGTTCAGGTGCTGTGCTTCTTCCAGGCATTGATGTGGGCGGAGGAGCCACAGCCGAGGCCATTCTCACAGGAACCTCAATCGCTTCGGTTGCAGTTACCAACGCTCCGCTTCCAACCTCAGGCGGTCCACCTGCTGCGCCAACTTACACGGCACCACCAAGCATCGTTGTCAAACCTTCGAACGGAGATCAACCAACAACGACAGCTGTATGCACGGCTGTACTCACAGGAACGACGATCAAGAACATCGTTGTGACCAGCGGAGGTGCTGGCTACTCAGGAACCCCCACAGTCACCATTTCAGGTGGTGGAGGTAGCTCTGGAACAGCCACGGCGACTGTTTCCGGCGGTGCCGTAAATGGAATCACGATTACGAACGCAGGCAGCGGGTACACCTCGACGCCGACAATCACCTTCTCTGGCGGAGGAGCTACAACTCAAGCGACTGCCGTTGTTGTGTTGACGCCAACCTCTGTGGCCTCTGTGACCGTGGACACGCCCGGGGCAGGTTACACCGCAGTTCCCCTCTTGACTGCCTTCCCAACACAAGTGTACGGTGACCTTCAAGCTCAGACGCCTCCTTCCCCTGGAGGCGTGGTTTATGCGAATACTACTCGTGTAGGCTCATCGGGGACACCTACAACGCTTACGGCCACGCTGACTGCCACAACGCTTGCATCGGTCAAAATCACTGCGACTGGTGCAAGCTACGGGGTAGTTCCTGCGATCACGCTCTCTGGGGGTGGTGGTTCAGGCGCCACCGCAGAAGCAGAACTCTCTGCTTACAACCTTAACGCAACTCGTGAAAAAACCAAGAAAGGTGTCGAGGCTGTGATTACAAAGCGCGCGCCATCAAACCAAATCGACACAACGGGAGCATACGCAGCCTCCGGTGGCCGTGTTGATCAGAAGCTCAAGGTTGGGCAACTGGCCATGATGAAGGGCGGCCTTTTCCGTGTTACGGGTGTTGAAGCCCTGTCTTTTGGACAACCTCTTGGTCTTCAAGGCACCGTCACCTCCCACAGCGCAGGTGCAACGACATTTGTGATTGCAATTGATGAGTCAGACACGGATCTGCAATCGATCACAATCCCTGGTTCAACGAAAATTGTGTTCGGAGATGGAGACAAAGCTCGAGAGGTTGGACAAATGACTGCATCCAATGTGACCCTTAGCTCAGGTTCAGCGACCTTCACGCTCACGGGCGTGCTGACGCGAGATGCAGACTTCGGTGTTGGTACTGAGGTCCGCATTCAGTACATCCCCGGCAACTCTGGTTCAAGCACGAATTACCTCCTCGAGGAATTCACGATTGATGGGCTTGATACGCTGTCTGTTGGGGACCAGGAGGTTGTGTACCACCTTGGTTTCGGTTTGAATTACACGCCAAAGTACATTGCCGCTGACGGTTCATTCGCAAAGGCAGGTCGTTCCACAATCGGCGAATCAGATTTCACCGATGTTGAGAACTCAGTTGCCTATCACACCAACTTTGGCGGTTCGATGGCCGACGATGAGGGCAAGCTCATCGACGACACGAACCATGCGGCTTTTGGAGGCACGACGGCCTCGACATGGGCTGAAAGCACTTTCCTTGCTCGCTCCACGGGCGGAGCTTCTCGAACCTTGGTTGGTTTTACCAGCGCTCGAGTTCGAGTTTTCCAACCCAAGGGCGTGCCGAAATTCACGGCTCAAGCAGTTGGCTTCAGAGACGACACTTCGGCCGATGAGAATGGACTTGCTCACAACGATGACCTGATGATCAACCCCACGGGCTTCATCACGGCAAACGAATCACCAGCCGTTCAACCAAACCCGACCTACATGCTTTGGATTGGTTCTGGCGAGGAGAACCTGCCGCAGTTCCAAGTTGCGGCCAACGACGAAGACATCATCGACCCGCGAATCGCCTTTACAGGGTACAAGTACTCGTTGCGTCCTGTACCAGAGGCAGAGGTTCGTCGGATGCAGCGTCGCTCTGGAGGCTACAAGTACGAGGTCATTCCGTATGCCCTTGATGCCTATGAATCTGAAACACTTGGCCGAGGAACTGCTGGACCTGCAGGACCTCGTGATGGTTGGCATGTTCATGTCCGTTCTCACAAGGGCACCCCGATGAACAAGACAGAGTACGACAACGCTACAAGCCAGGCTACACCAATGACGAACAACATGCTGAACGGAGCTTCGAACCGAAGGGCTAATCGTTCTCGAGATCCTAGGTCCGCACATCGGAGGGATTATTGATGGACGAACCAGACGGCATCACAGACATCGTTGACCAAGAGCCTGATTTTGAAATTCCCTTGATTATCGACCCGATGATGGGGCTCGGCCATGGTCGAGCGGATCAAGCTGATTTGCGGGACATCACATTCCGCCGTCGCAAGCTCATCATTGAGCCAAAGTCTTCACTCACCATCCTCGACGAGCGAGAATCAGGCGAATTGAACTACTTGATGATCAAGGCGACTGCTGACTCAGGAGTCCTTCCTGATGGGACAACGCCTGCGAACCCCGAGGACATGGCTGTGTTCCTCCAGCTCGATGGTTTCGCCCAGGGTGGACTCGAAGGACACTTTGATTCAACCTTGGGCATGTCGTTCCAGGGAATCACTCTGAAGGAAGTCTCTGATCTTGGCATGCCCGAGCAATACGGGAACTTCTTCCTCAAGAAGGACACCTCTACGCTCAAGGTTGCCATGTTCCGTGGTCTCCGGCCCTACCGCCACCGCATCCGCTTTGTGGTGACCAATCTCAACGCTACGACCCAGATGTTCATTGAATTCTGCGAGATTTCGCGTCGTCGCTACACGGGTCTTGATGGGCATTCCAATGCCCGGGGTCTCCTGGGCCAGCCATACGGCTTCTGAGGTGAAAAGATGGCAAAACAAGGCAAGTACTCAGGCAAACTAACCAACACTGACCTGCTGGTCGGAATGGCAGTCACCTACGCTTGCTACCAAGCCAGCGTCGACGCCCAGTCGAATTTCCTACGGGTCTGTAGCGTACTTTCGGGTGGCGCAGTTGTGTTGGGAATTGTTGACCGATACCTTGGCGATGGGTTCCCATGAATAGACTAGAGGATGATTGAACATGGCGTATGGGCGAGAAGATGCGTTTAGGCAATCAGCGATGACCTTCGCTATGGGCATGAGCATGATCATCATGGGAGAGAAGATGAAGGCTAGCCCATCGCTCCCAGGAGGTCTGCTTGCAGAAGGATTGAGCCAAGCAGGACGCGCTCTAGGATTTCTATCCCCGGCTCCGATGTTTTACGAGCTTGCCAAAGCGTTGGAGAGGTGATGAACATGGCGTCGAGAATCACCGTCTACTATGTCCGTTTCAGCGACTACCAAAGGAACATCGGCGCTATGAATGACGAGAAGCTCGAGGAGGTTTTGGATCGAAGCAAAGTTGCCCTCAAGCTCGACCGCAAGGGCTTGTCTGCGATCGTGGCCGAGAGCTTTGAGATTCGACCAGGTAGTGGCAAAAAGGTGTCCATCGCTAAAGGAATCAAATTCAGAGGTGCAATCACGAAAGGTCTCCACCTTGCCGTGCAGGACTTCGCAGAGAAGAATCAACTCTCCATGCCCGACATCCATACCCTCACAGGGTCTGGATTGATCATCGAGGCTTTCAACCTGAAACCAGGGAACAAGATGTACGGTGGCTATTTCGTCGTGTACGCATAGGCGGGAGGCACTCGAATGATTCGGTTTTCGGGCGGCTTGCCTCCTCATCGTTCTCGATTACACAGGCTGTACGAGAGGGCCTTTCCTCATCTCGAGTACGAAATCCTCGACCGCTACACCAGGGTCTACAACTGCATCGCTTACACCATCGGGGTCACCAATCGTTGGGTCTGGAACGAAGTCGATTTCAACAAAGACGGCACGGCAGCGTACACAGAGTTCATCCGATTCTACGATCTACACGGCTTCGAGCCGACCCCCGACGAAAGCCAGGCAGAAATCTGCATTTACGGCTTCATCACCAATGGAAACATCGATGTAAAGCACGGTTCAAGGAAGAATGGTGATTGGTGGTACTCAAAGATGGGGAGTGGCGATCTGCTCCGCCACAAAGAGATGGATGTGTTCCGTGGTTCTTCGTATGGTGAGCCCCTGTTGATGTTCAGGAGGAAGTAAATGCTTCGTGAGCTCCTCAAACCCCGTTCCTACAGCGCCGCCCAGATGGTGAAACAAGGTAACCTCGCGGGCGGGCTCGCGCAGGTCACGCTCGCGACGGGCCTGCGCACGGGGATTGCCTACCTCGGGATTCTTGCTGCTGGTTTTGATGCCAAGCAAGGCCTGAAGGCTGCTATTGCCGGCAACCTTGCGATCACAGCAAGCGTGTTCACCTACTACTTGACTGAGTGACTTTGACTTCCGCAGAATGGACATTCAGAATGGTACCATGCAGTCATCACAAACACGAGACAGGGAAGCCCCGTCGTGACGGTACAATACTGCACCATGTACTCAAATTCACAGTCAATCTCCTGGTAAGCTTCATCATCGCCGAGGGAAGGCATGATCATCTCCATTGTGTCCAGCTACATCAGAGCTTCCGCTCACCATGTTCTCCTATGTTTCCTCAAAGCCACCCATGTTTCCTTGATATGTGGGTGAGTTCCATGGTGAACCATGGTTGTCGGAGATGAACCTACCGTGGTTCAGCAGATGCCAACCACGCTCCTGAGAAAACCAAGGTTGGTTTGATTTGTGTTGATTTGAGATGAGATGGGATGGGTGGTGAATTGGTGTTATCGAGGGTGTTTTTGCTACGAAGGGCGGGGTGTGGATTCCAAAGGAACTCCTTCGTATCGCTACGCCCCCCCGGCCAAAAGGGCGTGTGCCTCCAAAGGGGGGGTTTTTTGCCATGATTCCCCAAAGGAGGAGATTCGTGAACCCACGCCTTGATATGGCTGACCTTCGTAGCGTGGGTCGTCCGAGGTTGGTGAATCCGAACCATGTCCCAAATCGAATTCATTTCGACAATCGCACTGATTCTGTTGGTATTTGCCCTACTTCAATTTCGAATCGGCCAAATCTTCCGAGTCACAGACCAGATGGGATTCATGCTGGCATTGACGATGGACCACCTCGAGGTCGAGGATCCATGCCAGGAGCTTTGTGACCAATGCTGGCCTGAGGACGGATGCCAAAAGCGACTGGATGAGCGTCTGCGTGAAGAGATGAATACATCTTGGGCTGTGGAGGAAAACATGAACGCTGTGATGGCGTGGGACGGTGAGGAATGATGGACGCAGTCTGCATCGTGGGTCTGTTTGGCTGCCTCTTCCTGTACCTGCTGGGCCGTGTGCTTTACCCGGACGAACAAGCTGGCTTCCGACCGATCATCCCCGAACCCAACAACATGCTCAAGGAGGAAGAATGATGGGGCATTTCATCGTGAAAGTCAAAGCAGAACTGTACCTCGATGTGGAGGCCGAATCAGCGATTGAAGCGGAACGACTCATCGAATCGTTCAAACCTAGGATCGTCGGCGAGGACATTGATTTTTCCCGATATGTTGCAAAGAGCATGAAAGAACCATTTGCAGAGGTCCTGAAGGTCAAGCGGTTCGTGCGTTTGTGCGAGTTGTGCGGAGCTTGGCAGATGAGGCGTTTCAGGAACCACATTTGCGAGAAGTGCGAGGGGGAACAAGGATGAGAGCAGTGATCTACACCAGGGTATCGACAGAAGGACAAGAAGCAAAAGGCCACAGCCTTGCTGAACAGGAGCGATTGTGCAAGCAATTCATTGAACTCAATGAATGGGAACTGGTCGGAATCTACACCGACACCGGCTCAGGAGGCGGCATTGACCACCGAAGCGGTTACCAGGAACTCGCCAACGACATGGGAGAAAAATGGGACACCGTTGTGGCCTACAAGCTCGACCGATTCCACCGCAATGTGATGAACGCCATTCAGTTCGCAGAGGAACTCCGTGTAGCTGGATGCCATATCGCAACAGTCTCAGGGAAGATCGACACGACCTCCGTTCACGGTCTGTTTCAGTTCCAACTTTTCGCAGTCTTGGCCGAGTTGCGCCGGAATGAAATCAAAGAACGAGTGAAAATGGGAATGCAAGGCGCCAGGGCGAAAGGACTGTGGCTTGGGACGCCGCCGTACGGGTACGACATGTCGGTTGAAGTTGATGATGCAGGCAACCGTAAGCAACGGGGGATCCTTGTCGTCAATCCGAAGGAGTCAGAGGTAGTTCGAGCTATGTTTCGGATCATCGACGAGGGGGGGGACATCACCGACATCATCAATTGGTGTGCTGAGAACGGCCACAAGTCAAGATCGGGCAGAGCTGTCTGGCACAGGTCTTCAATCACCAAGATTCTCGACCGTCGCCAACTGTACGAAACGGGTTCCGTCATGGTTGATGGAGAGCCAATCCAAGGGGTGCAGCCATCCCTTCTGAACAGCAACGGTGATACGACTGAGGAGGAGTGAATCATCATGGTCAAAGACTGGCAGGTGAGCGTGGCGAAAGCCTCGCTCGCAGGTTTCCTGGCTCTTGTTGCCGTGTACTACATTGCGGAACCAACCTCAAGTACAAACTGGCTGGGTGCTTTGATGGTGACAGCGTCAGTCGTGTGGTTTGTGGTGGAGGTCTTTGCTGGACCGGAAATCATCGACGATCGTATTCTTGATGAGGAACTCTACCTGGAGGTCCTGAGAGGTGATGAAAAGTGATGTACTGGGCGGTAAAGGTGGCCGAAGGTCAATCTGCTGAGGAATTGACAGAAGAATTGACCCGCATTGTGACTGAGGAACTCCAAAAGGGTGTTCCAAGAGGAATGTCTGAACTTGCCTACCTCAAGCGAACATCTCAGGCGTTCGGGCCTTTCCAAAAGCATTCTCACGCCATCGCCATGGCACCTTCCGAGGTTGATGAAGCAGGGCAAGACTTCTACGGGGAGCATTGGGCCTTCATCGAACTGCCGATGATTTACCGTGAATTTGAGGAGCCGATCTGGACTGTCAAAAAGTACTTCGTTTGCTCAAAAGCAGATGCAAGGACCTCAACCAAAGGGTGCGATTCATTTCAACGATTCCCAGGCTCTTGCTCTCAATGCAAAGCCAACGGGGAGGCGCTCGTGCCAACCGTGCAAATCAGAGACTGGTCCGGGAGGTACGACTGATGTTGCTTCAGGACACCGAGTCATTCTACAAGCGGTCAATCAGCAAAGTGGGATTGGCCATGATGGGCGCGGGGCTGTTGGTCGATGAGGGCCTAGGTCAGCGATTCCTTGTCGTTGCAGGTGCGAGCTTGATCATGCTCACGGTGCTCGATTGGTGGAACAGGAGGTCAGTCAATGGGTGAGAACAGGTCAGAGGGAAGGAAGAAGAAGCAGCGTGAGATGAATGAGGGGAAGCCCCTCATGGTCCAACCACAAAACCTCGAAGTTGAAATGGAACTTCAGCGTCGGGATCAAGAAATCAAAGAACGCTATGAAAAAGACCTCAAGAAAATGCGCGAAATGCACCAGCGTGAACTCCAAAACGCACTTGACGGATCAGAAGTAGCTCCTAAGAAAAAGGGGCTTCTCGCTCGCATCCGGGCGCGTGTGCGAGGTGACCACGACCTCTACATCGTGTACAACCACAACCAAGCTGTTTATTGCCACATGAAAGAATGCCCTACTCGTCGCACAGGCGTGAACTACGGAATCGAAGCCGTGACCAGAGATCTTGCGACTGCGTTTGACTTTGTTGAGGCGTACTTCGAAGAATTCGGCAAATACCCTTGGTGCCATGCCAAGTTGTTGAAAGTCAAGATCGATGGGAGAACCAGGGCGGGCGCCATGGTCAAGGATTTGACCTGGAAACAAGGCGAATGGGACTCCATCCAACGGTACGCTGCAGAACAAGCGATGCGATCGGCATGAGGTGTCCCCGGTGCGAAAGCTCGGACACAATCGTTCGGCCAACGGTCGACAAAACATCTGGAACAGAGGGCGTCATCATCATGTGCCTGAACTGCTCCGCAAACACATGGAGGCCCGATGAATGAAGAAGTGTGCAGTCTGTGGAACTGGTTGGAAAGAAGGGCAGAAAGCTTGCCCTGAATGCGATAGCGAAGAATTCTTGGAACTCAATGGCAAGTTAAAATCAAGCATTGCCGAGGTGGTGGAGGAAGTTGTTGCTGATATGCGCTATTGGATCGTGGAGGTAGAGTTCGAGGTGGACGAAGGGACCGATGCTGAGACAATGATGAAGTGGTTGTTGGATCAGGTGAAGACCTTCGAGGACAACTACGAGGGGCACAACTTGGAAATTGTCCCCGTTGTGGGTGGCGGCTCGAAGTTCAACTACATCACGATGTACTGGAGGTTCTCCCTGGACGATGGCGTGCTCGCTGTGGCAATGACCCAGCGACTTGTCGAGGTTCGCGATGATGATCAACTGAACACAAACGACATGGATTTCATTGTCGGATGCCGTTACGAGGAAGACGCAGATGACCTGGAATGACGGCCTTGTTTGCGCAGAGTGCGAGGTGCCGCTCCACCCCAAGAATGCCTCGTCGACGGGACGAAAGCCAAGAGCTCGTAACCGTTGTGGGAAGTGCTACCTCGAATGGAAGAGAAAACAGCGAGATGGATCTCAATCCTAACCAAGCAATCCGTCCTTGAGTGCTGCAAGCGTGTCTGCGTATGCCATTACTTCGATGGCCGATTTGCCTGCTGGCGAGTCATCGTCGTACCAGCCGATTTCGTCGAGGTGCCGCTCGTAAATTTCATCTTCCTTGTAGAAAGGTTCGACAGAGATGGTTTGGAAGTCCAGCGCAGCGTCAATCAACAGAACAAGAGCGCCGAGACCTGCCAGACCAACGGCGACATTGGCTATGGGTTCTCTGAACACGGGAATCGTCAGCACGCGATCACCCTTGTAGTCCAGCTACTGCCAGAGCTCCCATTGCAATCATTCCAGCTGTGCCCTTCTTCCAATCGTTTGGTGATTGGTACATTCGGTACGCGGTGTACAGCATGAGGGTCGCTGGCAAGCCAACCTTGATTGCCTTGGGCATGCCAAAACTCATCTTCGAGCTCCCGAGCACGGATCCAAGACCTGAAGGTGCCTGGTAGTCTGGTGGAGCAGGAGCATCGACGAGATTCCCGAACTGCACAGGTCCGTTGGCCACATTGAATGAATTGAACATGATGAAGCCTCAGTAGTCGATGTTGAATGGTGCGATGGCTGCGAACATACCCAAGGAGGCAATGCCAGCAACGGTAGCCGTCACAAGGTCACGGTCCTTGCCGACCAGGTTGTTGAGTGCAATGTAACCAGTTGCGGCCCCTCCCGCAAGAAGGGCAACAGAACTACCAATTGCAGCAGCCGGGGCAGGGGTCATGCGATAACTGTCTCCAGTAGGTGCGAGCTTCGGGCGCTTTGCATCGAAACCGACGGACATAACGACCTCGTGACGATCCACGGTTGGTTGGATTTCATCCGGAACAGCTCGGCGAATCGTAACTCCTAGATTCCTTGCGATGCGTTCCGCTTTGCGTACTCGACCAATCCCTTCTTGCACCGTCATCTGTAGACCATCCTGTTGTAGAATCCAAACATGCCCCCTACGAGGACCATGAAACCAAGGACAGCCAGGAGCAAACCTTCGCTGCTCAGTTCATCGCCCGATGTAACGAGCAGGAAAAGGGAGACAATGAAACAGGAAATCATCTGGATGATGATCACATGCTTCATGAGCTCAGATTTTGGCTGGAACCAGTCGTCCATCAGATCGTAGACGCCCAACTTGTTGCCACGATTGCTGTTTGATTCTGCGACTTCAATGGACATTTGTTCAAGCAAATCCTCTATGTCGCGTGTGCTTGCAGCCATTCATTCAAACCCCCGGTGGTTTAGGGGCAGGTGGAAGACCTGCGGCTGTTCGAAGTCCCGAACCAACCATGCTCCCGACAGCACCGAGAACCCCACCGCTTTTGCCTCCAGCGGCTTCCTCAAGCAAAGAGCCCATGACTCCTTGCTGTGCTGCACTTGCGGCTGCTCGCGCATGAAGATCGATTCGAGCGTCGGCATCAGCAAGGAGATTTTTGTTGATGGCGTTCTTGATTTCTTCAATGCGTGCAGTCAAGTCGTTATCTGTGAGTGTGTGGAGTCTTCGCCCTTCCTCAGTAGGTTGTTCGGCTGCAGGCTTCAGGAACATTGCTCCCTCGCCGCCAGGTACCTGGTGCAGTTCAATCCGGTAGTTGCCAAAGAAATGAGTCAAACGGAAGTCAATGAGGTGGCTGATGATCTGGGCCATGGCCAACATCCCGCCTCCGACTGCGAACCTTGCGCTGTCGTTGGAATCCTTGATGAGGTCACGATTGACTTCAATCATGGTCGGTTCTATCATGTAACCAAGTTGCGCCCACAGTTGTTGAGGCGGGACCTGGTAAGCTCCGTATGGACTACCCTGCATTGGCATTCCAGGTGGGGCAGGCATGGGAGGTCGTGCTGTGGGTTGAGCCGCAAAAGGAGATGCAGCAGCAGCAGGAGCCGCCGCATTTGTCCCGGAATAGAAGCTCATGAAATCACCTGCCCCGCACCTTCCGTAGAGGTGGTCGCAATTGAAGGTTGCGCTTTAAGAGCATCGATGCGCATTTTACGCAGGTCGAGCTGGATCGTCACGAAATCAACCTCGCCTGTTTCCGGGTTTGGTGTCTCGATGATGTCGACGCCTCTTCCTTCATTTTGCTTGCACTTCAGGTAGAATGGCTCAAGCTCGTCGACCAAAGGTGGCCGAAATTGGTTGGCTTGGCTCTTCCGACGCAAAGGTTTGATTTCGATTCCACGGCTTCGAAGGAACGATGAGTTCGTACCCTGCTTTTCCATGTCTGCCTCATATGACCATTGGGTGTAGAGCCAGTAGATTTGAAGCAAGCCAGGACAATACGAACTTCGAAGCGGCATCCCCGCAGTGACCCCGGCCATGGCTGTGAATTGGGTTGGGTTTCCCGTCATGTGGTCTTGGAAGAATTCGGCAATCAGCGTACGGCCGTCATCAACAGGCTGCAAGGTGTGTGGGTCAAGCAGAACGCGGTTGTAGCCGTCATATCCGAGCGGCTTCAAGTCAATTCCTGTCACGCAACATTGACCCGGGTTGTTGAACTTTGGACCCCAAGGGGGCATCAATGAGCGTTTAGGTTTGAGCACTCGAAGTGCGTTTTTCATGTTTTTCTTTCTCCGCTTGTACGGATCAGGGTCGTCGTCAAACTGGAAGCGAACATTCGGCATGAAGTGTTGGTCCAGGCGGCCTTCTGAAGCCTCATCTCCAAACATGGACATGATACGGGCAGGGGGTTCAGCCGTATGAGTCGTCCGATTCACGATTTGGCTTTCAAACAGTCCCAAACCAAGCGCTCAACATCATAACCATGTAGGGCAGAGATTGTTCGCTTGATGGTTGGCACGCCCGCACGCTGAAGCTTGATCATGTGCTTTCGATACGGCTCAAAGATAGGATGATTGCCGATCCTTTTGTGCGCAGCCTTTTCCTCGTCGGTGAGCCAAAGATCAGATTTGTTTGCCACCAGGGCAACAACTTGAGGACGGTAGCCTTTGGCCAGCTTGCGCTCCTTTCTTCCTTTGGTCGGGTATTGGCTGCTTGAGACTGCTTGAGCGAATTCACCAAACAACTCAACTTGTCCTTCGACATCCTCTCGATTGTCGATGAGGTACACAACGATCTGCACTTGTCGCATCACCATATCCCTCAGCCACAGCGGGAAGTACTCGATTTGACCACCAAGGTCAGTCGACAAAATCGTCCTCCGGAAACCTTGGTTAGCTTCGGACAACACATGGACCCTTTTTCGCGAGGCTTCAGGCAGCACATATCGTCCTTGCTTCTTGTCGTATGGATGGACAGTCGATGTTTCCATTTGAGAGTCTTCTTCAAGTTCACCTGCCGTCCCGAGGTAACGATTCAATGTCGTCTTTCCTGTACCGTACATTCCGTAGATTCCAATCTGGTGCGTCTTCCATGACTCCCAAAGGTGCTTGAGGTAGAGGAAGCCACCCCAGGCGAGGCCTGTCTGGAGGTCCATCGTTTCACCAGTCGGTGATCACATCGACGCCTTCATCGTCGTCGTCTTCGTCTTCGTCATCCCAGCTATCCCAGTCATCATCGTCGCCCCAGTCATCGTCATCTTCATCCTCGTCTTCTTGCTCTTCGGGAGCGAGGGGGACGAGCTTGGGCGCTGGCATAATCTCTTCCTCTGGCGCGGGCGCAGGTGCGGGCACTGGGGCTGGTGCGGGTGCGGGCGCGGGCGCGGGGGCTGGTGCGGGCGCGGCCTCCTCGAAGGAAATATCCGGTTCTTCATCGGGAAGTAGATCTTCTCCCTCGTCGCTTCGAAGCTCAGGGAACAACTCACGCATGGTGTAAGGTTGCTGCGGAATACCCGTTCCCGCATCAAGCCAAACCTCTCGAGAGCCCATTGCTTCAGACACGGTCACGAGGAGTGCATGCCACAGAATGTAGTTGTCGTCAGTTCGATTTCGATGATTTACCGAGACACGAACTGCCCAGTTGTGGTCCCATCCGACATCTTCGGGCCATTCCACCTCGCTGTCTCGGAGATCTTCTCTGAAGTCTACGACATCGACACGGAACCTGGTCTTGCCGAACACCCACTGGGCGGCAGAGGAACCTTTGTCTGCGAAGCCCATGGCTTTGAGAAGGCCAGCGACTTTGGACTTTCCAGGCTTGCGAGCAGTTGCGATGAATCCGGTCAGGGTCATGAACACACCAAGGGGTTCAGCCGTTTGAACCTACAGGCCGAAAAACCACGCAAGAAGGGAGATGTTGAACAGCCATTCTACGAAGGTTGTGCCGAGGACGCCAGAGAGAAAAGCAAGTCCAGTGTAGACCATGAGCTTGAACCTGTACCAGCGTAGATCCCAGATGGACTTTGAAGCGAATGCTTCGGCCATCACCTCTGCTTGACTTGCAGACTCCGTTGGAAACAGAATGCCCCTCATGCTATCACTGAAGTTCAATCATCATCTTTTCCTGAGCCGAGGCAGTATCCTCGTCACCCAGGTGAGCAGCCTTGAGTTGTTCCATTTGCTTCGACATCTGTCGCTTCTTGACCTCCATCTCCATGCCAAGCTGGAAACGCTGCATTTCAGCGTTGATCTTCTTCATGTTGCGACGGCTTTGAGTCATGAGATTCTGAACATAGGATTGGTCTTCGAGACGCTCCTGGAAGAACAACTTGTAGACCATGAACGCAACCATCTGAACGAAAGTTGCGGCCATCATGTAAAGGCCACCAATGCGGGCCCAGTTCTCTTCTTCGGGAAACCAGAGCCCTTGCTGGTGGATTCCAACCGCCGAGCCGATCAGGAAAGAGTTCACGAAAAGAAGCGTGAAAATACGCAGGGTGTGGCTATCGTCTTCAGCCGTCATTGACCTATCGCATGCGGTTCAGCCATTTAATCACGCCCAATGTCGAAAAGGGCAGAGAATACGCCCGTCTTGTAGGCTCCATAAGTCCCAACGCCTGTGACCAACAAAGCTCCGGGAATCCCATTGCGTGGTGCCTCGGGATCCCCGGCGAGAGAATTTGCAGTGTAAGCTATTCCTGCGGATGCAAGTAGGGCGCCTAGCAATCCAGCCCCCATGTTGGCCAGCCCGAAGGCAAGAACGCCGGCCTCCAGCACAAGAGCTCCAGGTAAAGACTCAGCTACGAAAGAACCTCCTGGGATGCCGTACAACGGGGTTCCGTCATCGTCGTCGTCCACATGAAACGCTTTGTGTGGCATCTCAGTCACCTCCCATCAGATTGCGTCCTCACAGGTTTTCACACATTCTCCCCAAAGAGGTAAGAAGCGTAGCCCATGGCGAGTACGCCCAACATGTTCCGAATCTGCTGTTGCCCCTCGACAGTAAATTGACGATTTCTAACCAGGGTGCTTGTGATCACGGCTCCTGAAGCAAACATCAAACCGGCGCCGACAACGCGCGGGAGGTCGGCGAGGTAATCAAACAGGTCGTAATCTTTCAGCAACTTTGCCATGGCAATCACAACTGAATGTCGGTAATTTGCCTTGCCAGATTGCGCAAAGGTCCCTTGCCGAAACCGATCCGGAACATTCGAGCTCCAACAAAGGTGCCGACGAGGCCTGCGACGGAGGTCGTGAGCAAAGTAGAGTCTCGATTGTTGAAGTAAATGACGGACCCAGCAGCGACGGCTCCAAGGCCAGCCATCTGCGCATTCCTTCCTACCTTGCGGCGAGAGGCAGCAGTAGTCTTGGTAAGAGCCATGAGGGCAACTCCAGCTCCAAACGCAGTGGCGGCAAGGCTGGAATCAAAGAGAACGGTCTGCTGGGTATCAGTCAAGCCCAATGGCTTGTTTGTGTGCGGCAAACCGACTCCATTCCGGTTGGCGTTTTGAACAGCGATCATGTTGCGAACACGCTGTTGCTTTGAAATGTGATTCTTGGCGTTGGCTGCGGCATCGGCAAGCGTGTGAGATCCAATCGAACCGTAGTTCGTCTGATTCACAGCACTATGAGCCTGAGGCAGCATCAGTCAGTCCAATGGGTTCCTCGTCTTGAGCGTTGCGCTCAAAACTTCACTCAGGGTTCTTCAGAGAAGCCAAGAGCTTGTTGAGGATCTCGTATGCTCCTGTAACCTGGTTCTCAGGGACATCCAGGGAAAGGGTCACATCGTTTCCGTTCACTTCGCTACTCAGCACTACCTTGATTGTTGGGTCTCGCATGAAACAGTTCATGCGTCACTGCCGTATAAGCGCTACCACCACTTCTCTTTCTTCCGCTTTCGCATAGATCGTGGCTTGGGTGTCTTGCCGTTGCGGCCCTGTTGGAGGGGGTTGTCGTCCAACCCAGCGTTGCCGATAGCCTGGTCGTTCGACCACTCATAGAAGCGACGCATGATGTCGGTTCGCTCAAGCGGTCGTACGCCGTGACCCATTGCATCCCATCCGTCATCGAGGCACGGAAAGTGATGAACCCGGAAATATGCCCTGGCAATCAAACCGAATTGAAGCAGCCGGCCAGCCTCCTCGTCTTCTTCCCCTCTTGCAGCGGCCTCTGCGAGCTTGGTCTTTACCGCCTCGAGGGATTGACTTGAAATCTCATCGGGAAGGCGTAGTGCAATTTTGGGCTTCCCTGAAATCGCTTCAAATCCATCATGGTGCGTCCCCATACCGCAAGACTCGCACCAAACGATCATGTTGTGGGTGAAACCACGACCATCCTTTTGTGGCAAGGTCAAGTAGTTGTAGTGAATGTCCTCTTCCGATCCACAAATGATGCAGGGCGGGAACTGCATCTGATCCGTTTGCTTCAAAGCCATGGGGCGCGGCCATTGTTCCTCAGTAACGATCTCTTTGCAAATCGGACATTGATCATGCCAGTCGTCATGCTGTAGCAGGCCTTCGACCACTTCAGCGCCTCCGAGGTCGCTTTGACCGCTTTGGCGGCCCCTGGCGCTTGCTTGCTACCGGCTTGCGGCGTCCAGATCTGTTTCGGTTCCATGCGTCCATCGCTCTACGGTATCTTCGGCTGTTTCGTTTCACCATTTCATCCTCCCTGTGTTCATGAGTGTTAGCTTGTGGCGGTTGTCGTTGAGCCACCGTATGTGACCGCCGTCAAATGATTTTGGGACCTTGGTATCATCGAAGGTATCGTGGTGAGCAGAATCCCTGACCTGTAGCACCCTACAATCGGGTGCGAGACGGATCACTGCTCCTGAGTTGAACATACGGATGCCAAAGTCGATGTCCTCCCAACCGTAGGTGCCATCAAATGTCTCATCGAAGCCTTTGACTTTGGACCACGCCTTCTTTGTGAAAGCCATGTGATAGCCGTAAAAATGCTGTCCAGCGAATCGGCCATGCGAAGCACCTGGCACCGCTGCCCGCTCGTCTACCTTATCGGGTTCTTTCTCGGCATACCGGTCCTTGTGAACGAAATCCGAGAAACCAGCGATGGCGTCCCACCCTTTCTCAAAGAATGAAACATGCATCTCGAGCGTGTTTGGGTACAGAATGGTGCGATCATCAATCGAAACAATCCAGTCGTTTGTGGAGGCAGATACGCCCTTGTTTCTTGCCGATGAAATGGAAACATGGCCCTTTGGAGATGTGTCTTTCATGTAGCGGAGTCGGCCAGCAAAATCCTCGTCAAATTCAGCCATCATTTTCAGGTAGTTCGGCTTACGCTCATCGAAGGCCTTGTCCACCAAGATGAACTCAATCAACTGATGGTCAAGTGTCTGCTTCTTCAGGCTGTTAAGCAAAGTTGCCAATCCTGCGTCAGGGCGCGCTGTGGCCATGATCAGGGTAATCATTCCTCTTCACCTCCAAAATCCACAGGTTCCGGCACGCCATCAATCACTTCAGGGTATGGGTCATCAATCTGCACCTTCACAGCATTCCGCATCGGCTCCGGGATGATCGAGTGCAGAGAGCCGACTTTGTCGTACAAAGCTTGGTGCTTCGCACCAATCACTGCCCAAGAATCAGATTCCACGAGTTGCATGATGTTCTGGGACATCCTGGTGTACCTTTCTGTTCCGTGGGTATGAACAGCGTCGACGATTGAACTTGCGAACGAATCAATGTCGTATTGTCCAAACTTCCATCCGTGGATGCCTCCAGCAAGGTCTCGCAATCTACCTTCGTCGGTCACGAGAACAGGTTTCCCGTGACCGAGCACTCGACGAACAGCTCCAGACGCAGAGTAAATTTGCGTTGGGAAGCGGTAAGCGAACACCAAGTAGTCTGCTGCAGAAGCATGGAGATCAATGTCTTCTTCGGACATGAAGCCATCGATTATCGTGATGAAATCATGGCCTCTGGCCTTTGCCTTGACGATCTTGCGGTATTCATCGGAAGACCAAGCGGAGTGCGGCGACATTGAAATCACCACTTCGAAATACGGACAACCGGGCGTTTCAGAGGCTTTGATTGCAGCATCTACGAAGTAGTCAAGACCTTTTGAGCCAGATGCAAATCCAAATGTGAAAAAGAGTGGAACCTTGGAGGGGACGCCGAGCAACTCGTTCTTTGATTTGACGGGTTGTGAGTGCTCCAAAATGCCGTGTTTGATGGTTTGAAGGCCTTTCAACATCCCATGCTTTGTGAGCTTGGGCAGGAGCTGGGAGGTTTCGTACCAATGAGTGATATGAGCGTCAAGAATCAGATCGGTTGTTCCCATGAGTCGAGGCAGATGGTTCAGTTCAGGTGTGTGATAGGTGGCGACCTTTTTGCATGGGTGTTCTCTCACGCATTCAATCAATGCGTTGTGCTTGAACAACTGCCATTCGTGCTGGTAGTGCAGCATATCCACATCTTCGAACCCCAAACAATCAAGAAACGGCTTGGTGATTCGTGAAGTCCTATCCCAGCAACGGTAGTACTCGATGCCCTCGTGAGAAAGTGGCTCTCCAGCAGGAGTCACTGCACCATCTGATTCAATCTCAGCAAACACCACGACCTCGAGGCCACGGGTTTGAAGCTCCTTACACAGCATAGCTGTGTAGGTTGCAATACCGCAGGTGGTGTTGAATGTTGATACGAAGCCAACCTTCCGCACGGGGCGCGGTGGATGGGTCAATCGCTGAATCCTGCGATCTGGAAGGTCAAAGCTGGATAGGAGGTTTTCGTAGTGCTCGCTCCAAACGGTCTCAATGCTCCACTTTTGAGCCCAGTCTTTGCAACTGAACTGAAGTTCTTGGCGCTCGTCTGGCGACATCATATAAACTCTCACGAGTTGATCCAGGATGCTTTGCGAAGAAACCTGGGGAATGAACGCACCATTGGTTGTCCTGTGCATGCTTTTAGGTTCCACAGACAGGTCGGGGGTTGATTGGAGTTCTTTCATGCACCCAAATGCCGTATTGATCGTTGGGACACCCATAGCTTGAGCTTCTGCCTGCATGATGCCAAAGCCTTCCTGAGCTGAAGGGTGAAGAAGCACATCCATGCAGGCGTAAGCCTTTGCCATCTCATCGTCGGAGAAGCCAATCAAAGAATCGTAGGGAGGTATCGCTACTACTCTGCCTTCCAAATTGAATTGAGAAATCAAGCTCTTCATCGACAGGCCATTGATGTGGTTTGACCCCTTCATCAGCATCATTGCATTTGGGGCGACCTGAGTAAATGATGCAAAAGCCTCCACAACTTCATATGGGCTTTTCCTCATCGAAAGGTCGCCAAAAAATCCAACGACGAACGCTTCCTGAGGTATTCCTGCCGATGCCCTAGCGTATTCTCGGTCGATGTGCTGGTAAAACGAATCGCTGATGAAGTGAGGTAGAAGGACTGGATCCAAATTCGAGGCTTTCATGACTTCAAAACCGTACTGGCTGATGGCAGCAGGATGAGATGACTGAGAAAGCGCAGACAAAGTGGGCGAGTCAATCCGATCACAATCAACTGGGGTCATGCAAATCCAGTGTGGGTGTTGGACCACCTTGTTAATTTGAGAAAACTTCCAGGTGTCTCCCAAGGACCAAAGTACGACTTTGTCCAGTCCATGGTCTTGTTTGAAATCAGAGATGTGCCGCTTAAGTGTTTCAGCATTTAGCGTTCCAGGCAATTTGTCGTGAGGGTAAAGCGTTCTGCCTTCCCATTCTATTTTCGAACCAGCGTACCCGAAATCTGCAGCATGAGCCACGGGGTACCCAGACTCGACCAGCTTATCGCCAATCATCTTCAGTTGCGTCCCGTAACCTGTGAGGTAGAATGGGGCGTTGCCCAGGAGCATGTAGCCGACTCGCACATGCAACTTGAGAGGGTTCAACCGTTTGAATGAGGCGGCCCGACCGCGATTCGAACACGGGTCTCATCCTCCGCAGGGATGAAGGATTTCCAAACTACCCTATCAGGCCTCAGGCGTAGCCGGTGATGTCCCGAACCGTGCTTGCTTCAGCAACTTCGGCAATCGAAAACATCAACGCAGCGATGGTCATGGGCTTGTCGATTTGACTCAGGATCGAATTGGCGACCTTCAGCAGGTGCTCAAGTTCCTTTGGATCCATACCATCCAAACACTCAACCTCAGCTTCAAACCTCTCTACCAGTGTTGCTTCCACACCACACGCTACTCGTGTAAGCCCATAACAGTTCCCCTCAGTTGAGTTCGTGTCCCAACGGTTGTGAACTCCACTCATCGGAGCCGCTTAAATGGCTGAACCCTGTGCATCCCCACATGGGGAAGACAGCAGCAGATGGCTCAAAACTCAAGCACATCAACATCAAACTACGAACTCACCAACTTCTCAATGAACTCGGAGCTCGAGGTGAAACAATTGACGACATCATTTGGCGACTCATCAATGAGGTCGTTGAGATCAGGAACGGTGCTGAAGAGGCTGGAGTTGAACTGTGATGGGTCGTCGCAAGGTCAAGAACCGCTTGGTCCCAGTCGTCGAACAAGTCTTCGCTGATGCGGAAAGGGAGGTCCTCCCCTTCGATGAAATACTTCGAGCTATGAGTGCAACAAAATCGGCTTTGGCAGGCATTCTGTCTTCCTATCCTGATCGCTTTGACCCTGCAGGCTACGAGCGCACTCGGAACGGTGATGAGGAATACCGAAGAACACTTTGGAGGCTGGTCCCGGACACCCTCGTCAACCGAGATGAAATCAAAGTGATCTACAACCTCACCGAAGAAGAGATTCGCATGATCGATGAGGGAAACCGTTTCAGGTTCAAATGCTGGGTTGCTGACGAAGAACCAGGAGGGTTCAACCGCAGGGACATTCACTACATCGTGTTCCAACTGAAAAAAGACCTTGAAAAGCAGCGACTCACGCAAAAGGTCAAGCGGGCCTGACGGGGTTCGAACCCGCGACCGACGGATTAAGAGTCCGTCGCTCTACCTGACTAAGCTACAGGCCCAGGTTGTTTGATGAGTCACTGCCGTTTAATGCCTTTCAGAATCTCTACATCCTTGGCTGTGATGCCAAAAGGAGGCTTGTCTTCATCCAGTTCGCCTCCCAATTCTGCAACCAATTCCCTGAGGCGTTGGCGAATCAACGCCTTCCTTTGATCTTCGACCGGGTTCGACTTCACAGCGACGCCCAGTGTTTCCCTCAATTCCTTCAGTCTCTTCCGAACCGTACGAGGGCTAGTTGCAGGAAACAGCTTGATGGCGACATCGATGGTCATTTTTTGACCGTCGTTCTCCCTTCCAGTCGAGGGGGTGTGGAATCTCGTCCCTGGTCGGATGACCCTGGCGTCACCAGATGCCATCAAAACAGAAGCGGCAGCGATGGAGTCTGGTGTGCCCGTCCCTTTTGTTGCGATTGCCATCGCTGCCTGAAGCGTGTCCTCGGAGAGGTTCTCAAGGCACCACTTGTTCGCTCCGATCAACGAGGCAGCGTCAGGGCGCGCTACTGGGAGTTGTTTGTTCCGTTGGAGTTCAGACATCAAACGCCTCACGCTCTTTGCAGTGACGGATTTGATTGCTTTGTACTCGCCTTCTTTGGTCGTCCATCCTCGGTGAGCCTCAAGCACATCATCAAGCCTGATTGACTGGCTGTTCATTCGAGCAGCCGTGAACGCTGCCACAATCTCCAACACAACGAATCCCCGACCACCTTTTGCCGCTCCTGAATCCATGAGCTTTTGCAGAATGCCGGCGGCTTGAAGGCTACTTGCCTGATCCATTCGAAGAACGGTATTGCACAGGTGGCTCAAACGGTCGAAGGACTCAGCCCTGTTTCTTTGCTTACCTGTTTTTTTGAGAACCGTCCCGAACATGGTTCGCAACCCAGTCTCAGAATCGGTCGACGATCCGTGCTCTCGAACAAAACCGTCAACGATGAACTCCAAACCGCAATTGACGCAGTAGGCCATCCCGTTTGCTTTCACATCCAAGGCAGAATCTCCACTCTTGGCGACCTTCACGGCGCAATCAATCGGCACTTCCCAGTTGGGACACCTCCCGCTTACGACTACGGTCATGTCTTCGGGCATGAACAAGGGGATGAGGTCGTGCGATATAACCCCCGTGGCGCTACGCTACGAGCAACATGAACATACCACCGACTTGCACCTGTGCCTTAAGCCAGGGCGAGCTGTGGATCGGACTGCTGCTCGAAGGCCACATGGAGGCCGCTTCAAGTACCTCCTGTGGCGTTATGCTACGAGCAACATGAACATACTA
>Ga0160423_10000841_pt1 | contig 25558 bp, 35 predicted proteins | sample CRUFie14St8metaG_FD_108191 | JGI IMG/M metagenome (GOLD analysis project Ga0160423, IMG submission 108191) | Marine microbial communities from the Costa Rica Dome - CRUD Field 142mm St8 metaG | ecosystem: Environmental > Aquatic > Marine > Oceanic > Photic zone | place: Costa Rica: the Eastern...
TAACAAAATTTAATACAATCTTTGGCAAAAGGACAAGTTACTTTCCCGGTGCTGTGGCTTTTATAGGCCGATATACCGAAATTATAAAGCCTTATATTTTCTTTTTTGCTTGTTTTCTTCATTTTGTCGTTTTGGGTCAAAACTTGTGTATGCTTCAACCCTTCTAAATCTTTAAATGTAAAATTCATTTTTTTTTGCATTTTGGTTAATAATACGCGCAATTTAATTTGAAAATATTTCTTAAAAAAATGCTTCAAAACTTGCAACTGTCATATTGTCAGCTCAAAACCTATCCCCTACCGAACATATATAATTTTCTCGATATGATACCCCTCCCCTACCCTCGATTGCCCCTACCCTATCTAACTTTTTTTCTTATTATTGTGACGCTACTAATTTGTGGGGTGCAGAAAAAAAACTATTTAATTTTAATTTTAAATTTTAATAATTAAAAAAATTTATTCTGTAAACTTTTTACATTTTACTATTTGATTTTTAAAAAATGTTTATATCTTTGCCTTCGAACCAAAAAAAAATTATAAACTTAAATTGCTTAAAATGAGTAAAGAACAACAGAATCTACTGAAACAAGTTCGACCAATGTTAATAACTGGTTGGAACTTAAACAACGAAGAAAAGTGTTACGATGTTAAGTTATCGTTTGCTTACTACCCAACCGAATATGATGGAGGTAATCCACCTCGAATCAGATATACTTTAATTATGGAAAATGGTCGAGAGCAAAGTAATTTTAATTGTTCTAAGCACTTCACTGATATGATTAGTTGTATTACCAAGTGTATATATGAGGCACAACTAAAAAAGAAAAGTCATTAGTGAAAGTTCCATTTTTAGAAATATTCAAAATAGGTTTATATACCGCCCCCACTTTAAAATAGATAAATTATGAAAGGACATTGGAAAAAACAATTTAATTACGAGTACCTAGGGTCGTATTCGTTAGATAGTAAGAGAGAAGCTGTAGTTACAGTTAGTCGATTAGCTCAAGAAAAAGTTACTGGACAACAAGGTAGAAAAGAAGATTGCTTTGTAGTTTACTTTAAGGAGTTTGATAAAGGTATGATACTCAACCGAACTAATGCTAGGGCAATAGAGAAGGTATCGGGAAGTGGATTAATAGAAGATTGGCTAGGAGTTCAAGTTACATTGTATGTAGAGAAAGGTGTTAAAGCTTTTGGTGATGTAGTTGATGCTTTAAGAATTAGAGATAAGAAACCGACTAGACAAACTATGACTAAAGAAATCGAGACGAGTATGTTAGATGCTATTAAGAATGGTAAGGCAAGTCAAGTAGAACAAGCTTTAATCAAGTACAATATGAGTGCTAAACAAAAAGAGACTATCAACTTAGAATTATCTAAGATATGATGTTGTTAATAGTTGTTGCTTGGATATTAGTTGTAGCTAAAGCTCCTTGGTGGATATGGGTTTGTTTTATAATTCACATTATAGGAAGTCTTTTTGCACGGCTATTTGAAAGTAATGATACTCTAAATAAATTAATTGATAAACTAAAGTAATTATGGACACATACATACCATTATTAGTTATACTTGCCATTGTAAGTTATGCAGCTTACTTAGCTTTAACGTTAGACGATAAGAAAAAATGAAAACATTTAAGACTGACCAAGAATACTACGGAGACTGGGAGTACACTACAAACTCTCAATTAGGCTACCTCAAGAAAGGGTGGGAATATTATGAGATGATGAAGCAAGGTGGTATAATAGATTCACCTGCCTTAAGATTTGGTAATTTAGTTCACACTCTTATATTAGAGCCAAAAGAATTTCAACGTAAGTTTGTAGTAATAAATCCTGAAGATAGACCTGAACCAAATAAATCTATGGCAAGTAAATTAAATAAAGTTTGGAAGATTAAGATGGAAGAAAGGGATGGTATTGTAATCGGAATGGAGCAATATAATTTAGCTTTGAGTCTTAGAGATAAGTTATCTAGGATCGATGAAGTTAAATCTATTTTAGATAACTCTGAAAAGGAAGTACCGAAGTGTTGGATAGACTTTAACACGATGCGAAAGTGTAAAGGTAAAGCCGATATAGTTGTTGATGGAGGTGATATGTTAGTAGATATAAAGACTACCTCTAAACCAATTAGTGAGTTCAGGAAAAGTGCTTATAGGTATAATTACCACAGACAAGCTGCATTTTATTTAGATGGTTTCGGAGCAAAAGAATTTGTTTTTGTTGTAATAGAAACTCAAGAACCATATCAAGTAGGTATATTTAGATGTACTGAGAATTTTATAGACCAAGGTAGGCAAGAGTATATTAGCTTACTTGAGATGTTTAATCAACCAAAAAATAAAGTAATACACGAAGAATTATGAAAAGAAAAATTGCTACTGACTATGGAATTCGTAAGTTAGAGAAAGTACTTCCTGATATTTGTATATATTGGAATGTAAGTAAAGATGATTTATTAAGTAAATGTAGAGATAGAAATTTAGTTTATGCTAGGCACTCATTAAGATACTTACTTTATCAAGATAAAAAGTTACCTTTAGCAGAAATTGGAGCTCTTACTAATTGTGACCACGCTACTGTTCTTCATTCAGTCAAAATGTTTAGAATAATGGTAAAGCAAGATTATATGTTTAATCAATTATTTGATATTATAAATAAAAAATTAATTTATAATAAACACAGTACAATAAAGTCTAAAATTAAACAAGTATTAACGGCTGATTTAACACAAAAAGAACAAATACAAAAATTAGAAAAACTTTACAATGAAAATAGATAGAATAGATGTTTGTCACGAGACGATTCAAGAGGAAACAAATGAAAGCTTGGTTGTATCTGTAAATGAAACAGACAAAGATGATGAGTTTGAAATAAGGTTTCATTTAAACTATAACGAAGAGGTTAGTCCACTTGTAGGGTTATGTGTTGATGAAATGAATAATACACCTGAAGCAAAAGAATTTTTTTTAAAGGTCGTAGACCAATATTATGAGCAAATTTAATTTTAACTAAACACGAAAAGGATGAGAGATTTATCTTTAAGAGGCGAGATTACAAAAATCGCTAAACTAGAAACTGGAACGTCTAAGGCGGGAAAGGAATGGAAAAAGTTAGGGTTTGTTATCACCACAGAAGGTGAGTACCCTAAAGATGTTTACTTCACAGTATTCGGTGAAGAGAAAACAGCAAACTTTATGACTTACAACAGAGTTGGTCAAGTTGTAGAGGTATTTTTTAATATCAATGCAAGAGAATTTAATGACAAATGGTACACTGATTTAGGTGCTTGGAAAGTAGTTAGTGAAAAAATTACTGATTCTAATACTCCAGTAACAAGTGAGACAGTTTCTGACAATGGATTTCACAAAGTTACTGATGACTTACCATTTTAATTAATAAAGGCATAAGTGATTAGCGGTTAAACTTTAATAATCTCAGTTACCGAGCGTAATACTTCGATACCAAACCTGAGAGCCTTTTATATAACGAGAGTGGGCTGCGTGAGTGCTACATAATTAAATCCTAGCTTAAAGAGGTTCGGGCTAGGTTGTTATTGTACAAGGGGAGTGATTATAAAATAGATTTGGTCGTCTATGCGGCTCCCCTTTTACTTTTTTTTTTAACCAAAAAAAAATACGAAGATTGAAAATGGCAAAAAGATTTACTGACACAATGAAATGGAACGAGGATTGGTACTTGGACTTATCCTTAGTAGATAAATTATTTTGGATTTATATTTGCGATAATTGTGACCACGCAGGTATATTTAAACCAAATAAAAGAATGTTTGAATTATTGATTGGTGGTAAGATTGATGTACGAAAGTTCTTACAAACTGTAAACCAAGATAAAGCAAGAGTTTGCGTTTTAGGTAACGGAAGGTGGTTTTTAGCAGGGTTTATAGAATTTCAATACGGAAACAAATTAAACCCAAATAATAGAGTGCACAAGTCAATTTTAAATATTTTAAATGACAACGACTTAAACCTAGAAGTATTTGATACAAAGGTTCGTTTAGATGCACCAACAAAAGATTCAAGAAATATTCCTGAGTCCACCCAAGAAGTTATCATTTACTTCAAAGAAAAGGGTAGCAACAAAAAAGAAGCAGAACGATTCTATTATTTCTACGAGTCTCAAGGGTGGCGAGTAGGTAAGAATCCAATGAAGGATTGGAGAATGGCAGCTTCAGGGTGGATTTCACGGAATAATAAAGATAAGCCTGATCCTGATTACTTAGGGGGTCAATTAAACGCTATGAAGAACTAAAATGTCTCTTTATAAAGTAACCTCTAAACAAGAGGTAACTGATTATTGTAAAGAAATTTATAATAAAGGTTACACAAAGGGTCTTACCACAGGTATAAAACCTTTAGACCCTCACTACACTTTTCGTAAAGGCGAACTAACTATAATGACTGGGTTTGCTAACATCGGAAAAACCACTACACAACTTTTCTTAATGATGATGGCATCTAAGCTTTACGATTGGAAATGGCTTATGTATTGTCCTGAAAACGAACCTATCGGTGATTTGATGATAGATATAGCTGAGATGTATTGTGGTAAGACAGCCGATAAAGAATTTAGTGATAGGATTAGTCAAGATAATTATTTAAGGGCGGTAGAATGGGCTTATGACCATTTTACTGTCCTTACTTTTGAAGAAACACCTAGCGTAGAAGATGTATTAAAATCTTTTGATGAATACTTACAAGTGTGTGAGATAGATGGTATTTCTATAGACCCTTTAAACGATTTAAAAGCACCTTCAAAAGTAAGTAAGTATGATTACTATTATGATTCTTTAAGTAATATTAGAAGGTTTATAAAACGTCACAATGTAATGTTTTATTTAGTTGTTCACCCTGGCACAGCAGCTAACAGAAGAAGAAACGAAGATGGTACTCGACCTGCTCCGAATATGAGTGATGTAGAGTTTGGTGCTATGTTTGGGAATAGGGCAGATAACTTTCTTGTGTTTCATCGTAACCCACAAAGTGATAAGTGGAATGTTACTGAAATACACGCACAGAAGATTAAGTTTCAGAAGTTAGTCGGAGTTCCTACACCTGAGCTAACACCTATCTGTTTGTTTTATTCGTACACTTTGCGTAGGTTTAGATACCTTAATGAGAACGGAACTTTAATAGACCCAATACAAGAGACAATAATCAAAACACCAACTAACGATATATTTTAAATTACTATGCCCGACCAAATTACACTTAAAGCGATTAATTTATTGCGAGAAGCCGACCCGAATTTAGACGAGATGAATAGTCTCGATAAGTTTATAGCACATCAAAACGAGGTGATTAAGATGTACAAACAATTCGAAGGACACCCACAAGCTGAGAAGCTAAAGCCTAGATTAAAGGTGTTCGAGGAAAGTGCGTTAGCATTTACTTGGGTACACACACAAATGTTAGCTTATAAAAGAGAAAAGCTTTTAGCTAATGCCAATGAAATGGAAATGGCTAATGCTGTTATAGAACTCAAGCAAGAATTAGATATATTAACTAAACTAAATAAAAGTGACTAAAAATGAACTAAACTTGTTAGACCGATTCGCTAGTAAGTATAAAATTGATTGTGTCCCTTCTGAGGGAAAGTATGATTTTTGGGATTTTACCTACAAATGGGATAACAGGAAGTTCTATTGCGAAATGAAACAAAGAAACTTTACTTTAGATAAAGCTAAAAGTGAATACCCTGAAGGATTAATACTAGAAATGCACAAGTACGAAAGGATATTAAGGAAGACTAAAAATAAAAAATTATCCCAAGGTTTATACATTAACTTTTTTGATTGCGATTCTGTCTTAGTGTTTAATTTAAACAAAACTAAAATAAATAAATGGGTTTGGAGAACAATGCCTGAGTCTACTGACTTTGGAAGAACTAAATTTGTTTATAAGTATATTACCTTTTTAGAATATGATAAAGGAAAAGTTTTATATATTTGATGCGTTCTTACGTTTTTTTTTGCATAGTTCGTAAGTTTTTTGGTTAATAATAGAAAGAGGATGCCTATTTGTAGGTGTCCTTTTTTTTTGTAATTTAGCGAAAACTGAAAAAATTATGAGTAGCATAGAAGAACAAGTTTGTTTTAAGCTTTTAAAGCGTTCTGAGGTAGGTAAAAAGAAATATGGAACTACAATGGAGCGAGGTGATTTAAGTTCATTAGATTGGCTTAAACACGCTCAAGAAGAAGCGATGGATTTAGCTGTGTACTTAGAAAAGGTAATACAAGAATTAGAGAATATTCCTTTTCGATACGAGTGGAATATGACTAAACCTACTGATGACCACAATAGAAAGATGCTAGACCTAGAGATAGAAAATTTAGGAAAAGAAAAAGAGGACTAGCCGTCCTCTCCTTGTTCTTCTTCAGTAGAATCCACTATCCAACTTCCGAATATTATTTCCGCTATCTCTTCGGGTGTTTTTTTGTTTCCTTTATCCATTCGCTCGGTATATATTTATCTGCCCATTTTATATTATTTTTATCGCACCATTGGGCATAAGTTGTACGACTATTCTTATTTAACTTGTTCTTAGGTCTCATAAAAACCATTCGTATATCTAAATTTGGGTGTTGCTTAATTACCAGTAACATTTTCTTACGATCCTTAGCCGTAAACCTTCCTTTTAATTCAACAACAATTCCGTTTGGGAGTATAACATCAGGTATATATTTTCGTTGTTCGGTAATCTCGTAGTAAAGATTAATAGTTTCATATTGAAAAGGTATTTTGTTTTTGCGTAACTTAGAACAAACATCTTCTTCATATTTACTTCTATATCTATTCTTGTCTATTCTCATAATAAGTCTTTTTATTGTGACAACTGTGACACAATCCTTGTAAATTAGATTCGTCTAACTCAGCTCCATTTTTTTTAATCGGCACAATGTGGTCGACTACTTCAGCAGGTTTTACTATATTTTTATCTAAACAATGAACGCACAAAGGATTTTTGTCTAATACAACTTTTCTAAGTTTTCGCCAAGCATATTTTCTGTAGAAAGAAGTATCACCACCCCAAGACTTGTTTTTTTCAGCCTTAGTTCGTCTATCTCTTCCTTTTGGAAGCCAAGGCACTATTTAGACTTTGATGAACCACCAAAGAAAAAATCTATGATGGTGTTTACTTTACTTGACATAGCACCAAATACTGTACTAATAAATCCTATCTCGTAATCTGAAAGTTCTAAAGTATTTATTATAAAACACTTGAACATAAAGTAAGATATAAGAAAATAAGCACAAGTAAAGATAATAGCCAATACTTTTTGTATAAAGCTATCGTCCATAAACATTGTTCTAGCACTACTTCTATCTTGAACTTCCAAAGCAAACATATCCTTCTCGTGGTCTTGTATAACTTTCTCAAACTCATTTTTAAGTTTTAATCTTTCTTCATCTGTTGTGACTACTTCGTCTATTATAGTAGAAGCTTGTCCTACTAAATTTTTAATAATATTTTTTATCATAATGTAATTATATCAGGTGCGTATCTGTATTTAGTATCTCCTTCTTTATCTTTATAAGCTTCTAATATTTCTCGTCTGTTATTAGATTTTTTAAGAGATATATGAATCCAAGAAAAATCAAATTCATTTATCATCTGGTCAAATTCAATAGCATTATTTATAATCCAGTCGTAAATTTCTTTATTATACATTTGACCATCTTTCCAAAATTGTATATCAAGAGCTTCGCCTTTACAATGCTGTGATTTAATACTTCCGCCAATAGCACGATTAAGCTCTTTGGAACGATAACCACTACTAATCCTGATAGGACCAAAATGGTTACGCATAGGCTGTAGAATATTTGTAACAATCCTTTGCAAGTTTTCCAAATCTTTTTTTGTCGGTTCATTGTTTATTCCAAGTCTATTGGCTGTGTTACTTCGAGTAATCTCTGATAACACAAAGTTTTTACTTAGTCTCATTGATTAGTTTTTGCTTGTTTAATTTCTAAATCTTTAACTACTTTGCGTAGATTATCTACTTCTTTTTGTAGATAGTTTATTTTTAAATCTTGTTTAGCATCATCAGGTAAAGCACCCATCTCACCACGAGGCCATTTAACTCTAAACTCGTGATTAAGTGCTACATCGTCTTGCATACGCAAAACATCTAGCTGTAACTGAGAAATTTCAGCAGTCAATGTAAACCATATACCTGCAAGAGAAATAATACCTGCTACAATACCAACAAGACTCTTTATGTCTAATTGAATCTTAGAACTTTCGTTTATTTCATAATTATCTTCCAACTTGTTCTTGTATTTTAATCACTTTACTATTAATACGTTCTATATCTTTTTCGATATTTTTAAACTTTTGTAATAATAATTCATTTTTTAATTCCACTTCAAGCCTTGTAATTTCTATTTTAGGTAAACTCTTAGCTTCATTTATTTCGTTTTGTAAAACAATGTACTCACCAATCAATAAGAATAAAAAAGCAAAAATACTAAACAATGTTTTTAGGCTTATGCTAAAAGGAGTGTCTTGTATCTCTTTAGTCATTTCTCTTTGATTTGATTAGCAGCTAACAATAATTCTATCTTATGTAACTTAGTCGATATATCTGCTAATATAGTTTTTAGTTCATTATCAGATTGTTCTAAGTGATACACCCTAGAAGATATTTTAGTTACTTTAGTTTGTAAGTTAGTCCAAACACCTACACCAGTAGATAGTAATACTATTAATGATATTACTACTTCTATTATTCCTATTGTTACTTGCATAATTATTATTTAATTTTATGTAAAGGGAGTGAAAGTAGTCTATCGAAAAGGTAGCGAAAAGATACACTACAATCAAACTCCCTTTTTATACTCTTGCTAGTGTTATTTTAGCTCCGTAAACATCTCTAGTTGTTGATCCTGGTGTAAATTTTATAGTTAAATATTTACTAGCAACTCCTATTTGATTAGATGATAAAGCTTGATTTGTATTAACTGATGGACTACTAGTCAAAGCTGTATTAATATTGTTAGCTACATCGCAAGCATAAACGTCAAAAGTTGATGATGACGAGCTTCCGTTTACTTGTACGTGTGTTGCTTCATAGCCAATAGGTATTTGAAAAGTAGCAAATAAAGATGCACTTGATAAATCTACTCTAGCACCTCCACCATTTGACCTACTGTAACCCGCTTTTCCTCTGTCTGAACTCATAACAAAATCTACAGCAGTTAAGTAAGCTGCTAAATCAAATATATTACCTATGTTAGTACCTCTTAACTCAGAGTCTTTTAAAAAGTCAACAGACGTATCTTTAAAAGTTGCTATAGTTAGCTCACCTGCAGCACCCGCTGTTGATGTATTAGCTCTAATTTGAACTTCTCCATCTGCTGCTCTATTACAAATAGTAACTATATTAGAAGGATGAACTACAAAAGCAAATTTTAACCCTCCTGCTGAATCTCTGTACAATAACCCTCCACTTCCTGAGCCACCGTCTACATCGTCATCAATAACAATATCACCGCCGCTATTTAACTTAATTTTTTCATTTGAGCCTTGTATTTCAACATTACCCGTAAATGTAATTTTATCAGTACCAACTGTCATTAAGCTAGTTCCACCAAAAGAGCCATTGTTATTAAATTGAACTTGGGTATCTGAGCCAGCTGGATCAGTTGTAAAATCAGTTAGTTTACTATTAATAGCGTGTCCTGTAACTAATTTTTCACTATTTGCAGCAATATCTGTTTTATTATTTCCAACCTCTTGTATCGCAACGAAATTACCTGTACCTGTAGCTGTTGCTCTTTTTATAGTGTTTGGTGTTGTACTTGTATCAACCCATATATCACCTATACTTATTGCACTAGGCTCAGAATTACCTGTAAAAGTTTGATTTTTTGTATTTACAGTACTTGTTAAATTTGATATATCACTTTCATTATCTGTTGACCTTGTTGTGTTATCACTTATGCTACTTGTATTAGTTGTTATTGCATTAGAATTAATAGCAATTAAATCGGTATTAGTTGCAACTGTCGTTGAATCTGCTTTATTGTTAACATTATCTAATAATGATACTCTTGAAATAATTAATTTAGCTCCGCTCTCGTAAACATATTCAGGTGTAAAAGAGTCTACAGTTATACTTGTAGCACCTTTATTAACAACACCATTTACAATTAATTTTTTTAGAGTTCTTCTTGAATCAGAAGCCATTAAAATTATTTCCGTGTTATCAGGTATATCTGTATCTATCCCACCAGTACCATCTGACCCGGCAACTGTTATACTAGTTTTTGTTGTACCATCAACTAAAATATTCTCATTTAAAACACCAAAAGAATCTTTATTAATTAAACCTATTATTGTGTCATTACCAGGATTACCAACAAAACCACCATCTTCATAACCACCACCAGGGTCTTGATAAGGACCATCATCTGTATTTATTGTTGGACTAGTTAAAGGAGATGTTTTAATTCCAATAAAATTAAATTCATTTAATTGTGGATTAAATTCAAGCCCAGTAAAACAATATAGTTCTTCTTGGTCAGTACCATTTTCATCTGTAAAAAATCTAATAAAAGGATTGTTAGGGTATATTGCATTAGAAGAACTTTCAAAAGGTTGTAGTAATTTAGAATATAATACTTCTTGTGGATTAGCATTATATTTTAAAATTAAATCAGTTATTAATTTATGTATTTTAAAAGCGTTACCTGTTCCATTAATTTTCCAAGTTACTGATTGTATGTAGTTAGTACCATTATTAACCCAAATAACTTTTTCAGGAATAGCATTTGGACCATCGTTAAAAGTTATATTATCTATAATTAATTGTTCAGGGTTTGTGTCATTTTGTTCGTCATCACCTATATAAGAGTCCATAACCGAACCCGAAAAAGGTTCACCATCTTGTTCAGCATAAAGTTCTACTGGTTTATTACTATAATGTAATGTAATACTATAACCTGAAAATTGGTCTGCACGATATATAGTATTACCATCCTCACTCTCTACAGCAAACCAATTATTATCAGAACCACTCAGGTTGTTGTTAGTGTAAGCAGAACCCCAATCACCATCATAATCATTATAAATGTGAACACCACTAGCCTCTGATACAGTTGAGTCTGCTGTTTGAACTTGTGTTTGGAAATGCCATTCTTCAAATGCATCGTCTCCAGTTGCACCTGGTAGTATTTGTGTTAAATCTGTTTTAAATACTTGAGCTTTACTTAAATCTGTGTTTTGATTAGTAGTTTCCCAACTACCACTTGGATATATTGGTGATGGATTCGCACCATTTATAGGTCCAATATTATTTATTACTCTGTAAAAAGCATTATTTGTTGTACTACCTGAATTGACAGGTACTTTAAGCCAAAAAGGTAAAACAACCCTACCTAAAAAAGCATTGTTTGGAAATGGAGATATAGTAGCAGAGCCAGTAACAGGAACACTAGGAAGTCTTTGAATGCGAATAGAAAAATTATAGTGTATTTTAAATGTTATTTGTTGAGTAGACTCAAAAAAACCTAATAAACTTGGTCCTTCTAAACTTTGACCATAAGGTTGCCAAGTTGCATTTTCATAACCCCAAACAGGAAAATAATTCAAAGGATATAAATCACCAGTAAATTGGTCTGTTTCATCAGGGTCTCCCGAACCATTAAATCTAATTTTTACAGAACCTAATTTACTACCAAAAGTTTTTGTTCTTTGAAAAAATCCAGGATTTCTACTTAATTCTGAAGGATTAGATACTGAAAGAGCTGACCTTTCTCCTGTAATAGAATTTGCTACTTGAACAAAACTAGCAGTAGTTGATACAGTACCATTTTTTTTATAACTATTATAAGTTATATTACCATCACTACCTAATTGTTCAAAATGTGTAAAATAATATTTACCACGAACTAACATAAACCTACATTGAAATAATTGGCATATTGTTCTTAAAACATCATAGAATGATGAAAATGTTGCTTCGTTTAGTTCATTAAAACTATTAAAAGCAGAACTATCTAGTTGAGTATTTGCAAAAACTCCATTAGAAGAATCGTGAACAGAGTTAGTTGCATACCAATTAATTCTAGTAGCAAACATATCGTCTGTTGCAGAAAAATGGTCTTTAAAATCAATTTTTCCTAATATTCTTGATATGTGTTCATTTATAGTTACTCGACCTTCATAAGGACTAGTAGAAGAAGACTTATAATCTATTGTTCTTAATCTTTCAATACCATCCAAACAAACTATTTCTAAATCAAATGGGTATGAAGTATCAGCAATACTTATTAATCTATTTTCTATATAACCTAACCAAAATAATTCATAATTAGTTCCATCAGGTGTAAATGGCGGATTTTGTCCTGCACCATAGGTGTCATCTATAAAAACTTTAACTTGAAAATGAGGGGTGTTATTTGTACTTAAACTACCAATAAAACTTGATAACGTACTGTTATCTATATTCATTGTAAAACTTAATGTACTAGACTTTATTAAGTCCCAAGTGTTTTCACCACCTTTATATTGTAATTTAAAACCATCACCTCTTACATTAAATTCAGTCGCTGTACCTGAAAATGTATCATCATAAATCTCAATTTTAAATAATTCTTTTTTGAGATTTCTAAATTCACTTTTAAATCTTAAAGCCATATTTAATTATTTATATAACATTAAATAGAGGATTTTTTAATCCAGTTCTAACACCAAAAGACGTACCACCTTTTCTAGCGGCAATCTTATTACCCATTACTGTTGCTATTTGTATTCCCTCTGCATCTAAGTGACCTGTAACATTTACATTTACATTAATACTGCCCATCATAGACTTTAACTTATCTAATGGTGCTATAACTTCAGGGTTTGTTCTTGCTCCTTGATATTCACCCATTAAACCTACTGTTGGTCCTGATACGATACCACCTTCAGCAAACGTAGGTATTGGTGTTGCTGCGATTGCTGCTACTTGAGCAGCTCCCAACACTTTAATAACTTTTGCTAATGGTATAATTGGTAAAGCTTGAGCAACTGCTCTTGCTGTACTTACTATAGCACTAAAAATAGCTTGAGCCTTTTCTAATCTTGCTTGGTTTCTTTTTATCTTTTTTGATTTTTCAAAAGCTTCATCTTCTATCTTTTGAATAGCATCTTGCTTTTCTTGTTCAGTCATTTGAGCAAACTCAGCAGAATTTTCTAATCTTTGTATTTCTCTATCATATCTATCTTGGTCTGCTTGTTCTTGCTTTGCTAATTGTGCATCAAATACAGCACCTAGTGCACCAAAAGCTTGGGTGAACATTAGTTGTAAATTTTCAGCACCTGTTTGACCATTACTTTTTAACTCTTGAAAAAAACTTTTTATTTTAGAAGAACCATTTTTTAGTGTTGCAGAAAATTTATCTCCGAACAAGTTTTCCCACCAAGGTTTTTTGACAGTGGGTTCTTCACTCGGATCGGGTAAACTCATTACATTTCCACTTGGTGTTGGTGTATCGACTTGACCTGCTGTAGAGCCTATTTCTTCTAATAGTTTTAAGTAATCTTCAAGTGCTTGAGATGATTCGTCAAATTCTGTTTGATTTAATTGTAACTCTTGTCTTAAATCTGATAATGACTTTAATACGTTTGGTCCTATTGTGGCATCTCCTAGTGTTCCAAAAAATTCATTTATTCCTTTACCAAACTTTGTTATTTTTGTATCTTCAAAAAATCTATCTAACTTTTGTTTTGTAGATAAAAACTCATTTATTTCCTTACCTGAATCTTCATATGCATCTCTTAAAAGTTCTAAAGCTTTATTTTCATTCTGTATAAGTTCTTCAGCCTTTTTAGACTTTTCATTCATTAACTCTTGAAGTTTCTCTGACTCTGCTTGTAATCTTATCTTTTTTAAGAACGATTTATTTGACTCATCTAAAGCCTTCTTTATATCTTCATTTGAAACTTTTTCAGCATCTAAGTTTCCTAAAAAGCTAGGGTATTCCTTTTGTAGCTCTTTTATTAGTTTTATTCTTTTCTCAGTACCTTCATTAGCAGACATAGCTCTAGCTGCTAAATTATTTAGAGCTGTATTTTCTTTTTCTATTTCAGTTTTATTATCACTTGAAGCTACAGTTAATGCACCTATTCCTGCGGCTAATCCAGTAATAGCTAATCCTAAAGGTGATACTAAAGAAGCTAACGCACCAATAGCAATAAGGACAGGACCAAGAGCTGCTGATATACCTGCGAATGTAAGTATCATTCGTTTTGTATTATCGTCAAGATTTGTGAATTTATTAGCTAATTCAGTTATCTTTTTTATAATAGGTAATAACATATCTGCCAGTAAACCACCAAATTCTAATTTTAGTCCTTCTATAGCAGATTGCATTTTTTTAACCTTAGCAAAGGTAGTACCACCCATTTCGTTTGACATCTCTTTCAAACGACCTGTATTGGTTTTATACTCGTGTGCTAATTCTTTAGTAGCATCTCTATTATCTAAAAGTATCTTTAGTTGAGCAGCAGCTGTTTTACCTACAGCATCTGAGGTGTCTATTATACTAACATTACCTTTAGCCATTTCATCAAGACCCTCAGTAAGACTCTTACCTCTTTGTGCTAACTCAATAAATATTTTACGAAGTCCTGTACCTGCCTTAGAAGCCTTAATACCATTATCCATTAAGACACCCATCATCGCAGATAACTCATTGAAGTCTACACCTACAGATTTAGCTGCTGTTCCTGCGTGACCAAAGGCTGTTGCGAATGTACTTAATTGTACGCTTGAGTTTGCTGATGCACTTGCTAAAGTATTTGCTATTGAACCTGCGTGTTCTGCCTCTAAACCAAAAGCATTTATTGATGCTGATACTGTCTCAGCAGCCAAAGATAAATCCTCACCAGTTGCTAAAGCTAAATCTAATATGGAAGATTCCATATTTTTAATAGCAGTCGGATCAAAACCTTTACGACCTAATATTAACTGAAGTTCTGATACTTGTTGTGCAGTAAATTGAGTTGTACCACCTAATCGTTTTGCCTCGTCAGATAGCATTTTAAACTCACTAGCTGTTGCTCCAGTAATACTTTTGACCTTAGTCATTTCATTTTCAAAAGTAGAAAATGTGTCAAAAGCTTGTTTTCCTAAAGCAGCTAAAGGTGTTGTTACACCAAAAGATAAAAGTGAACCTGTACGAGCTGCATTAGATGCAAACTTTGAAAGTGAACTACTTGCTTTACTTAATCCTTTTTCTAGCCCCTTAATATTAGCAGCTACAATAATGGATATAGTTTTTACACCACCCATACTAATTTATTTTTTTAATTTTCTTATTTTCATAAGACTCTATGACTTTCCTTATTTCTTCGGGTGAAGCTATCTTAACTCGTTTTTTCTTGTTTTCTTTGTCCCAAGGGAAAGGTAAAAGTTCTTGAGCCTTAATTTTATTCTTTAAGTGTGGTGATGCGGTAACGTGTGCTATCACCCTAACTTGTTCCCAAGAAGTTCTTATATCTTCTTTTCTTAGTTCAAAAAAACCTTTAGAAGCATTAGAAAAAGAACGAGGGGTTAAATCATATAAATCATTATAAGATAACCCCATCATTCCTAACCCTATTTTTTCGAGTTTATCCCAATCAAATTCTTCTTCTTCTTCTTCATCGTTATCTTCACCCTCTACTCGTTTCCCTCTTGTTCGGGTTGGTCGAGTTGAAAAGCTTCAAATATTTCATTTAACTTAGAAAAATCTTCGTTATCAAGCCATTCTTCAATATCTTGTAACTTATACTTAAACTCTTCTCCTTGGTGTTTAGCTCCGTGTTTTAAACCAAAGTATGTTAAAATACCAACGTGGTCTATTTCCGTGCCTAACTTGTGGAGTTCATTAAGACCTAACTTAGTTTTTCTACATATATCTTTAACACATAAGTAAGAAAATCTAATAGACCTTTTTTTACCACCTAATTCTACCTTTTTCATTTTTTATTTATTTATAATTAATCAGTTCCTGTTGTTACACTAGCTGTTCCAGTAAATGTTACAGAATAAGTAAGATTATCCTCTACACCTGCTTCTACATTAAGACTAGATACAATAGCATCACCTTGATAATAATAATCACTACTACCCCCCGTAGTTCTTTGTTTAAATCTAAGTGTAATCTTATTACCAGTACCTAAGTCATTGATAAATTGTTGAAAATTTAAATCAGAAGTGTAATCTTGTAAAGCATCAGTAGACATCTCAAAAGATTTCATACCAGGAGCTTGCTCAGTCCAAGCGTCACTATCTTTAGTTGTAATATCTCTTAAATCTCTTGTGAAAGATATACTAGCACTAGTTGAAAACGCTATTGGCTCATAATCATTAGCAGTTGATCCTGCAGTAGTAACAGTTATATCTATTGCACCTTCTTCTATTTCAGAAGTTCCATTAACTACACTAATAGAATTAGCTAAATCACCTGCAAAAGCATTAGTTACTGTAAATAATCTGCCACCATCATTAGATGATACTGATGAACAAGAGTAACCTGCTAAATTGTTTATAGCAGTTCTTAAAGCATTTGCTAAACCTAAATCCGTATTAGGTGCGACAGTTACAGTTTCATCAGAAACAGAATCACCACTAGCATTAACTAAATTAGTAACCTTAACAGTACCATACGCATCCAATGGAGTATTACCATCTGATTTAATAAAAATATTTGTTACTTGAGCAACATCAGAACTACTTGATTTCTTATAAATTAATAAATCCGAAGCATTTTGTATTGCCATAATATATTGGATTTAATTATTAATATTAGTTTCCTACAGAGAGGTTAGAGTGCCTGATCCTGTAATAGTAATTGAAAAAGTTGCGTTTTCTTCAACCCCACCTTCAGCAGATAAACTTGAAATGAAACCTTGTCCTTCATAGTGTTTACCTGGAGCACTTGAACCAAATTTTACATATACGTTTGTACCTGCTTCCCATAGGTCATATAATTTTGTGTAGCCCATTAAAGTTCCACTTGATCCTGCGTATGGATCGTTATCACTTACTGTATCTGAAAGTTCCACAAAACCATCTCCACTTAATTCCCAAGACTTTAAACCTGCTAAAGACTCAGACCAAGCTTCTGAAGATTTTGTTGTTGAATCTCTTAAGTCTCTAGTAAGAGATATACTAGCTGAAGTACAATGTGCTACTGTTTGCAAGTTGCCTTCTGTAGTATCTGTAGATACCTGAATAACTACATCTGTTGCATTTGAAATTGCCATTTTTTTTAATTTTTAATTATTAAACAGTTAAAATTTACGTTTTTGTAGAATTTTTCAGGTGTTTTAAAATAGTCATCATCTAAATCAACAAACCTGAACTTAGCTGTGTAGCTTACACTATCTTCAGTATAAGTTACCTCGTACAAATCTAAAGCTTCTACAACTGCCTTAGCTTGATTATATGTTGTGTTATAAGAGTCTGCAAAACAAGCTATGCGTATTGATACATCACACGAGTTTAGAGAACTTCCTTTAGATAAAAAATTTGATACGTTAGTTATTTCAAACGTAGAACAAGGGTAAGATACACCTTGAGGTATAATAACAGGGAAAACCTTGTTGTTACCATTAACTGTAGTAAAAGCCGATGTAGCTTGTAATTTTGTTACTATTTCTTTTCCTATTACTGCAAACATATCTTATTTAAAACCTGCTTGTTTAATCATCCTATCTACCAACTTATCTAAATCTTTTTCAGCTTGAGTGTATATTTGTGATTCCATCTTTCTAGCTGTAGCCTCAAAGACATTTGGTCTAGGGGCTTGTGGTATTTTATTACCTTTTATTTGCATCGCAGCTAAATTGTAACTATCTTTTCCTTTTACTGTTATAGGAGTAGTTTTACGTTTTATAGGACCAACAAATAAGCCTGGTTGTCTTGATTTTCTAGCAGTAATTATACCAATAGTTTTCCAAGTTGGTGTTCTACCTGCTTTTCTTTTTCTTTTAAAAACCTTATTACCTACTCTTGTCTCGTATTTAAACTCATCTTGATAAGCCTTTTGAATACCTCTAGCTAACATATTAGCAGCAGGTCTCAACGCTTTATTTATGGCTGTACGAGATTCTTTAGATGTCTTACCAAGTTCTTTTAAGCTACGTTGAACATCTTGTATTCGTTGTACTCGTATTCCTGTATTAATAGCCATAACTATACTATAGAATTATTTATATCTATTTTAGTAAAGAATTCAATGTATTCTTTTCTAGGGTCTATAATATAACTTAATATTTCATATTCTTCAGAAGTATTTTTATCTACTAATTTCCAAGTTGGCATTAAATTTTGTGCAATATCAGTATTGTATCTTATTTGTATGAAAAACTTTCCATAAGATTGTAATTGGTCTCCTTCAAATTTTTCATTTATATCTCTTAAAGATGTAACACTTTTTTTAGCCCAAATTGTTGCTTCAGTAGAATAACTACCAACAGGACTTTCGCCAAAATCATTTTGACTTGTGTTTGGTGACTTTAACAACATTCTTATATTAAAATCACCTGCCTTTATTTGAGAAATAAAAGCCATATTCTACAAATAACATTTATAAGGTTGTAGTAATATCTCAGAAGCCATTGGAAAAGCTCTCTTACGATCCTCTCTGAAATAATACATATCACTTGCAATTAATTTAATCGCTTGTTTTATAGCATCAGGAATATCACTTGCCACATCTCCAATACCAGTTTGGAATTGAAAATAATAAGGTGCTTGTTGTCCACCAATAATATCTTCAAAATTTATAGCTTGTGTTGGGTCTTCCTTTACGTTTACAATAACTGGATTTTGACTTATATCTGAATACCAATTAGATTCTGAAAAATACAAATAAGTATCAGTACCACCAGGAACTTCAACTAAACGATATAAACCATCTTTATTGTTTCCATTTAAGTTGAATTTACAATCAGGATAATATAAACTAAACTTAGATGGTAAGTCTTTAAACCAAAGTTTGTACTTAGCTGTAATAAAATGTCTGTTACAATAATTCTCAGCCATTTGAGTAGAAGCACTTATATATGTAGCTAACAATGTATCTTCATCAGAAGTATCAATTCTAAGTTGAGACTTTAATTCAGCAGTTGTAACAACTTGAGTTGTTGCAGCTTCTACTAGCTCTAAATTACCATATCTGTTTTGACTTGGGTTTAGATACTCGTAGTTTTCAAAGTTATATATATTGTGCAAATAATCGTGTGGCATCTTATTGTATAAATATTATAAAAGGGAAAGGGAGTTACCCCTTTCGCCTTTTTAATTAATTATAATCCTAGTGTTCGAACTCTACTAAACATCTTGAGAACGCAGCAGGGTGAGTCAAGCCAAATGAAATGTACTTGTTAATCACCAATCTTACAGCAGCTTTGTGAGCTTGTGTAAAGTTATCTACTGTGATGTCAAGACCACCAAAGTGTCCTACCATCAATTTAGAGAAGTCACCAAAGATAGTAACAACATCAGAGTTACTTGCATCTTTAGCACATCCATTACTAAATATAGTTTTGTAACCATTGAAGTCCATACCTTGCATCGCAGCACTTACGCTAGTAACTAAACTTGCTTTTTTCATATCAGGCATTAACGCAGGGTTAGTAACATAAGCTAAGTTTCCTGCTAGTCCTTTTGATTCAGCAACTTTTTGCTCCATAGCAAGTAAATCACCTAAAACAGAACCTGCTGCGAAAGCAGTAGTAGCTACGTTATTTACACCTGAAACATTAAATAAAGCAGTATCTGCTCCTGTTACGTTAGATTCAGCAAACATAGCAGAGTTAACTGCATCTGCAACTGAACGACCTAAATCACGAATAATCGCTTGTTCAGCTCCTGAACCACTTTGTAAAATAAGTTGTTTAGATAAATCTACATAACCTGCGATTCTTGTTGGAGAAAGAGTCAAAGAAGAGAACTGAGCACCTACGTCACCACCATCTACATTTTCAGGTGAAGCTGTACCTGCATAAGCAGCGTTATTAGCACCTACAACTGGAATTTGAGTATTAGCAGATAAACCATTTAATATAGTTGCACCTACTTGCTCATAAACAGCGTTTTCACGAAGTCCATCTTGGAAAGCACCTAAAGTAGTTGGAGCAATAGAAGAACTACCCTCACTTACAACAGCACGAGATTCCAACATAGAAGCAGGAATACCAATACCTAATATAGCACTACCTGAAGAACGAGCTTCGCTTACTGCTTGTTCGTGTGCTTCTTTTTCAATACCATCCATATTTCCATTCAAGTAACCTTCAACTGCTTTAAATACAGAGTAGTTTCTTGCTTCTTTAGGAACGATGTTTTTGTTAGTTTCAAAAGAAACTGGAGTTGAAGCTATCTCAGCGTTCAATTTTTCTTGACGTTCAACTACCTCAATGTCTTTAGCTAGTTTGTCAATGTTTTCCATCATACCATCGTATGATACTTGCTCGTCATTAGTGAAATCACGAGACTCACCTTTAGCCAAGTTTAACAAAGCATCAGCTTTTCCGATAAGTTCTGCTCTCTCTTGACGAATTTCAATCGAATTTTTCATATTCGTTTCTTTAATTTTAATTCGTTACTTAATAAATTTAACTTTGAATCATCAAATGATTCTTCAACCTTTTGCTCCACTTCTTCAACTTGAGGTGTTTCTTCTATAGCAACTTCCGTCTCGAAAGCTTCTTTAGAACGAAGTGCAACGTCAGTATTAGCGTAAGCACCAACACCGACTATAGAAACATCAACAAGTCGACCAATTTTTTTAATCTCTCTTCTTGTTACATCTCCGTCTTTACTCCAGTCATCTTCTTCTACTGTAAAAGCAAATGAAGATTCATAAAGTAAACCTCGTTTCATTAATTCTGCTACATCATTACCTGTTGTTGTGTTAGGCAAAGTAGCATCGTATCGTAATCCTTTTTTATCTACAGATAGTTTTAAAGTACCACCCATATTTCTATCCAATATTAAGTTTGGATCGTGGTTAAAAGTTAAGATTACATTATCGTCTAAGCGACCATCAAAAGCATCAGGAGATATGGTTTCTCTAAAACCTAAATCTCTACTATCTGTGTCAAATAAAGCAGCATATCCACTAACTCTTTTTTCATCTTTATCTTCGTCTTTTGTGACTTTATATTCTGCTCTATATAATCTAATTTCTTTATTTTCCATAATATAGCTTTTTTCCTCTTTCATACTTTTCTTTACAGGATGATTACTTGGTAGTAAATCAGTATCGTGTTTACCTGAACGAAACTTTCCTTTTTCCATAGCATATAAGAAAGAGTTTACTCTTGCATAAGCCCATTGTTCAGGAGACTTTACACTAGGTCTTACAGATCCTGGATTTGTTTTGTAAGCACCTATACCTCTATTAAATACTTTACCTAACTTAGCAGGCGTTACTTTAGCGTTCCAAGAAAGATTTTTCTTACCAACTTTTTCATTGTGGTCTTCTGCTTTTTTCTGTAAACCTTTTTTTACTGCACCTGTTAAAGCTCTATCTTCATCATCTTCATCTTCATCATCTTTTTTATACATATTATCATTTACCTTACTCATCACTTCTTTTGCTTGTTCGTGATTTTCAAAAGGCATATAATATGTTTTACCATCCATTGTGTGTTCGTGATAACCACTTGCACCTAATTCTTGAGCTTCTAGTTCAGCTTCTTTAATAGAGTCATATAATGGTAATTCTATACCATCAGTTATCATTGTACCTACTTTCATTCTGTTTTCTTCTTCTCTAGCTATCTCTTTAACTTTTTTCTTTGACCAACTAAATCCTGCGTTCCCGCCCCATAAAGCCCAAGCTATTCTCCAAGCTGTTGGACCACCATCATTTTCTTTGGCAGAATAGTGTTTAGCCTTGTTGTTTTCGTGTCGGCTAAAAAAACTAAACATTCTTTTAATACTTGAGATACTTAAATCACCATTTATTATATCTCTAGCACGAGAAACACCTGTTTGAGTTCCACCTCTACCATACTCTTTTCTCCACTCTAAACCTTTACGAGCTTCTTCTTTCATTCCCTCAGTAGGGGTAGTATTTATATCATTTAATGCCACTTAGTATATTGCTACTATATCTCTTGCAGTAGTGCTAGTCCTATAAACTCTATCTACATATATACCTTTTAAGAAAGTTCCTGAAGGTACATTTTTGAGTATAACTGTTGAACCACCTGATAAATCAACTTTAACATTACCACCAGTTCCAATATATAATTCAGCTCTTTCTGAATCTAAATTTGAACTATCATTTACTGTTACTGTTGCACCTAAATAACCTTTAGCTGTAATTCGTTTTCTTGTTCTTTTTTCGTCTTGACTTAGTGCCATTTTATTCTATATCTTTTCTTGTTGTTCCTTCGCCTAAACTATCTAAAGGCATCATATTACTTTGCATATAAACATTTTCACTTGCGCCACCCATAGAGTTCATATCTTCAAAAGACCTAACTTCATCAGGCGAAATAACACCAATGTTTACAAGTGTTCTATAATAGTCTGCTCTTGACTTAGAGTCTCCTCTTAAAAGAGCAGTTAAGTTGAATTTAAAATATTGTGAACCTTTCTTATTGAAAGGGATTAACTTTTGATTAAGTGCCATCTCAATACGCTTAATCCAAGGTGTAATAGTGTGTACCACAAAATCTATTTGCTGTGCCTCTATGTTAGAATAGGTAGCGTTAGATAAATCGTTTACAAGATGGTTAGGTACTCTAAAAATTCTACAAATATCACTAATTTGATATTGTCTAGTCTCTAAGAATTGTGCTTGATTGTTTGGAATCTGTCGTGGAGAGAAGTCCATTCCTTCTTCAAGTATTGCAGTTTTACCTGCATTGATAGAACCACTATAAGTTTGATTCCAACTAGCTCTTAATCTCTTAGCAGTCTCAGGTTTTAATACTCCAGGATGTTTGAGGATTCCCCCGATAGAGGCTCCATTTTTGAAGAAAGAACCTGCAAATTGTTCTATAGATAAAGATATACCTAAAGACTCTGCTGCACTTTGTATTGGTGACTTACCCATAATACCATCACAAGACAATCCTTTTATGTGAATCATATTCTCAGAAGTCACTTTACCAGTAATAGGATAAGGTATAGTTTCGTTTTGGTCTATTTCATAATAAACTTCTCTACCATCAGGTGATACATAGACACTTACATCATCACATTGGATAGGGATTATTTGAGTAGGTAGACCACCATTGTTTCTTTCTATGTAAGCATAAAAGTTACCATCTAAACAAAGGTCTACTAGGACTCTTTCAAAAAAGCTAAAAGAGTTATAGAGAGTTGAAGGTTGCTCTCCTACTAAAGAGTGAAGTGGATTATCAGATAATATATATCTTTTATCATTTGCATCTTTTTCGTATAACGAGATAGGTAGAGAAGCTATTGTTTCAGAGATTACTTTTACGCAACTCCAAACTGTTGAAAGTCTAAGAGCAGTATCTTTTGATATTACTTGATTTGATGAGTTTCCAAATACAGTTGGATTACCATACAAACTTGTGTTGTAAAACCTTTCCTCTTTCTTAGGTTCTACTTGTGGTTTTCTTCTGAAAAAATCTAATAGTGTTGCCAAATCCCTAGTGGTTTTAATGTACCTTATCCATATAGATATATATAAAGTGTGTTTTTGTGAACCCTTTATTTATATTTTTTTTTAAGATAATTTGTAATCCTTTGTAAGTACTTGTAAATCTGCCTTGGAGATACCTTTTTTATCTTAGCAATTTCAGTTACTTTTAGATTATAAACATATCTCATTTCAATTATTTCTCTTTCTTTTTTAGTAAGTAAGTGATGTATATCAATCCAAACTTTATCAGCTAAAGGATTGTACTCAGTATCGTCTATATCTATAAATGGTATTTGTTGTCTGTACTTCTTGTGAAATGGTGAAGTACTAGAGAATACTTGGTTTGTAATTATTCTAGCAATATAGAATTTAAAGTGTCCTCTTTCGTGAATCGTTTGTATAGATTCATCATTTTGAGTTAATAGTATTAAACAAACCTCTTGAACTAAATCATCAACAAGGTAAAGGTTTTTATTGCTCCTGAGAACATTAGTACAAATCTCTCTAATAGAGTTGTATTCTTTTTCTATTATCTCATTCTTAGATAAAAAATATTTCTTTGTCATCGTAAGCTGAGCCACCCTTATTCTTGTTTTCCATAGCTTCAGATAGTGCCATAAGACAAGCTATGACACCATCCACTTTTTCGTTTGATTTACTTTTATCTACCTTTACGTTAGCAGCAGGATCGAATGTAAGTACTACATTACTCATCATCCATCTTAGAACTGGATTACCTCCGTGTCTAACCTTACCACTTAATATTAATGTTTCAAATTCTTTTGTTGCAGGTGACATTGTTTTATAACCTTGACCTACAGGTATCATAGGACAACCTTCCTCAGTCAAGTCGATTACAATTTGACTAGCGTTCCATCGATCATAAGCTACTATTTGAATATCAAATATCTCACTTAAATCTCGAATTTTTTGCTTAATGTAATTGTAATCACAAACGTCACCAGGAGTATAGATTATGTACCCCTCTCTTTCCCACTTATCATAATTTACTTTATCTCTTTCTGACCTTTTCTTAGCATTCTCTTCAGGTATAAAAGAATAGTTTATAATATCGTAACCACCCTCATCATCAGGGAACAATAAAGCTAAACAAGTAACATCTCTTGTACTTGCCAAGTCTAATCCTGCGTAACAAACTTTACCTCTTAAATTAGACTCATTTACTTCGTTTGCACAAGCCATCCATTTCTCGTCACTAATCCACTTAGTTTCATTAGCAACCCATTGACAAAGGTGAAGTCTACGAAACGTATTTTCGTATGAAGGCTCATTCTTAGCTTTAGTTGCTTGTTGCCTCATATACTCTTCTTTTATAATAGAACCATAGCCTGGATTAGCTTTCTTCCAAACCTCTTCGCTAAAAATATCATCTTCCTCATCAGCTTCAAATACAACTGCTAAGAACGATTCGTCTTTGATAGTACCATCAATTAATTTTTTAGAATAGTCATAAAGCTCTCTCGATATATGGTCTTTCTGATTACCTGCCCCTGCTGTAGTTATGCCTAACATTAGAGGCTCTTTTCTAGCACCCATAGAAGTAAGTAATACATCGTAGAGGTCACGATTCTTGTGCGAGTGAATCTCATCCAGTAAACAACAAGAGAGGTTTAGTCCGTGCTTGGTATCTGCATCAGCCGAAATAACTTTGTAGTACGATCCAACTTTATCGTAAGTAATTGAGTCACGATAAGTACCTGCTCTTTTGATAAGGTTAGGTTCTTGTAAAACCATTTGTTTAGCTATAGAGAAACTTAACCTAGCTTGTTCTTTGTCAGCAGCAGCCGATACAATCTCAGCACCTTTCTCTCCATCAGAGAAAAGCATATAGAGTGCTATACCAACCATCATCGTAGTCTTTCCATTCTTACGAGGAATGAAGATAAAGCACTGTCTA
>Ga0160423_10000843_pt1 | contig 25550 bp, 13 predicted proteins | sample CRUFie14St8metaG_FD_108191 | JGI IMG/M metagenome (GOLD analysis project Ga0160423, IMG submission 108191) | Marine microbial communities from the Costa Rica Dome - CRUD Field 142mm St8 metaG | ecosystem: Environmental > Aquatic > Marine > Oceanic > Photic zone | place: Costa Rica: the Eastern...
GAGGATCCGTCTGGCAGTCGGCATTCTTGCTTGGCGTGGGCAGAGCAGTCTCCTTGACCACGACCTCAGCATGTTCGACTTCTTCTTCCTCATCATCAAAGCTCTCCGCAACAGGTGCAGGTGAATCCAGAGGATCCGTCTGGCAGTCGGCATTCTTGCTTGGCGTGGGCAGAGCAATCTCCTTGACCACGACCTCAGCATGTTCGACTTCTTCTTCCTCATCTTCATTAATCTCTTTGTCAACGCATACTTCACTTTCCTTGTCAGGCAGGGGTGAATCAAGTGATTCGGTTTGGAAACCATTGTCCTTTCCTGGCTGGACTTGAATATTTGAGGCATTCTCATAAGCAATGTGCCGAATTCCACCTCCACCCCTTTCATGGCCCCTTGACTTGTGCCTTGGTGTGCCATCCTCATCACTGGGAGACATGAAATCAGATATGGAGTTCTCGTCACTGCCCATCAGGTCTGCATTCGAATCTGACTTCAAGCTTTCGTCGACGTACGACGTTCTGAACTTGCGAGGCGGAAGGCCATCTCTACCCCTCATCGTTTTCCGCCGACCTCTCACAAATGCAGCGTGGGAACTGCTTTGGTTGTGGTGGTGTATCTTTCGTCTCTCAACGTGCATCTCCCCTTCCTCTCTCCCCTCCCTTCCAACTCTCCGCATTGCGTCGCTGTTACGGTGGTGGAGCGCATCCCTATTTCTCGTGTGATCCTCCCCTGCCAAGAATCTCCCCAGGACAAGGTTGCGCTCGACTTCCATTTCATGAAGTCTCCTCCGGAGCGTTTCATTCTCTGCCGTGGAAATCATGGCCGCCGAACGGGCTTGGGCCAACCTGACCGCCATCTCCTGCCTGCTTTGCCTCACTTCGAGAATGTCCTCCAGGACAGACTCTTGCAGCCTCTTCGTGTTGTACCTCCGGGCCTCCGCCCCATTCGGTGAGGGCGAGTATTGCGAGGAGTGAGATGAGTAGTTTGCGATCTCATTCTGCAGAGCCTCATTCCTGTGGAGCTGTGCGCGAAGGTCAGCGTCTGCTTCCAGGTAGTCCTCTATCGCGAACATGTTCTCTAGGTCGTTGGTGACGAGCTCGACATCGCGCGCTACTTTGCGGTGCTGGACGATCTCGTCCTCGAACACCTCGGACAGCTCAGCCTGGTAGCGTCGCATGTCCAAGCTGACCTGGCCCATTACGCCTGGGCTCCCCGCACCGCCCCCGAACCTGTAGGACTGAAGCGAGGGCGTGGGAGGGCTGTAATCCCAATTATGCGCGCGCCCGCTCGTTGACCTCTCTGCCTGGGATTGGGAACGTGAAGAAGAGGGCAGACCAGAAGCGTCCTGGAAGAGCCCTGCAGCCGCTCTCTGCCCTCCCAGCTTTCGCAGCATGACGCTCTTCATCACGAGAAGAAGGCGCAGCGCCGTGTCCTTCTTCTCGTTGAGCTGCGCCAGCCTATGCCGCTCGTTCTCAGAATGTTGAAGCCGGGTGGCGAGGGAGGTGGCAATGGCGCCATGGTTCCTCCCCTCGTTCATGACAGCAAACTGACCCCCCCGTCGCTTCACGCGTGGGCTTGCGTCTCGTGCCGCCGCGCCGCTCGCCTTGGAGCAGCCATCTGTCCAGAGGAGGCCCCTAGCGCCCCCCTCCCCTCTGCCCCTCCTGCCGCCCTGTGACGTTTATCACCTACCACGTTACCAGGCCAGGGGCTTTCGACTCGCTCTTGTCCTGCTGCTGATGCGGGCTTGCGACTCCAAAGCAACGGCTGAATTCACGAAATCGTAAACTTGAAACAGCTAGACCGATGATGTCGATGAAGTTGATGATAAATCACACTTAACTTAACTAGAGCGAAGAATGTTTTGCAGGTCGCTGGACACCTCGGACATCCTCCCCCCGAGTTGCTTCGCCTTCGAGACCAGGGCGTCCAGCCCGAGGTCCTTGGCCAGAGCTCGCGTGGAGCTGTCGTTCGTCATCAGTGTGCCAAGCCCAACGAGGGCCCTGAAGGAGGAGTCCATATCCAGGACGTCAACGTACTCTGACGCCGCTTGGAAGGTGTAGGACAACAGGAGCGAGGGGTCAATCTCCGCCTTCCCCTTGACAAGGACTGCGCAGTTCAGTAGCAGGGTGGACCACGCCAAGCGAACTGGCTTGCTCTTGGACTTGCAGCTCTCGGCCATGCTGTTTAGCAGGGGCTCAAAGAGGGACTGTGCGAAGGAGGGGGAGGCCACGCAGGCATTGCACGCCAAGCGGAGAACCGTAACCTCGATCGCAGTCGGCCTCGGATGGTCGACGGCCTTGACGACGATGTCGAAGAGCGGGCAGCCCTCAATCACCCTGCTCATGACGGCTTCCGAGTCTACGCAAAGCAGGATGATCCTTAGCGCGTCCAAGATCGGGAACATCTTTTCCTTCTCCCACAGCAGCGACAGGTTTAGGGCCTCGACGAGGACGCCGAGGTCGGCCTCCTCCGCGACGGGGCGGCGCTGCAAGCTCAGGACGACAGCCTTGTCAAGGCACCCGAGGTGAGCATCGCTCATCCTCATCTCCTGGCCCTGACCCTCGTTGAACTCCCTGATCTTGCTCATCATGGAGTCCTTCTTGCACTGCTCGAACCTCAAGCAGTCAGAAAGCGGAACGTGGTACGCGGCAGCGGCCCTGGTTCTCGCATAAGGGTCCACGTTCGCGGTGACGTCCATGGGCACGGCCGCGCTCGGCTCCTGCGTGCCACCGGTATTCTGGATTATGAACTGAACCACCTGCTCCCTGTAGGACTGCGGGAGGCTGTGCGCCAACAGGAATCTGTCCGCGGCCTCGTAAGGGTTCTCGCCCCTGTTGTAGGGGAGCTTCAGAGGGGGGACCCCGTCCTGGACGTCTACGTCGAAGACATAGTCGTAGTGCTGACCGTCAAACATCTTGTCAGGGGCAACTACCGAGGAGGCTCCGGCTCCAGTGGAGGCGGGGTCCTCGGGGCCGGCCACGACCTCCCCGACGCACTCCCACTTCAGGGAGATCACGCTCCACTGGTAGGCGTACGTCTTGCCATCCGTGTCCCTCACTGTCTTGACCTGGCCATCCTTGGCACCTGGCTCCTTAAGGGCAGAAATATCCTCCACCTTGAGGCCCTGGGGGGAGTGACCCTGCGCCGCGTCCTGGGCCTTCGAGTCGCCGGCCTTCCTCTCCGCGACGGCGGCGTCGAACGCAGCGACGAGGTTCTCATCCAGAAGGCCGTCCTCCAGGCTCTGGCCAAAGACCCTCACCACGCCGTCAGAGGTGCCAGCGACGAGGAGGGGAAGGGGGGACCTGGACGTGGGGACGAGGTCAACCGCCCAGGCGCACCCCGGCATCTCCAGGACCTGCATGCACTGCCCAGACTCGGCGTCCCAGACCCTGCACGTGCAGTCCTCGCTCGCTGACGCCGCGATCACGGTGCCTGCCGCAGTCCTCGTGGCCTTGACGTCGTAGACGAGGGCAGAGTGCCCCATGAAGATCTTGGCCGCCCCGCTGGCCCCCCAGCTCCTCACCGTGGTGTCATGCGACGCCGAGAGATACCCGATCTCCCCGGGCAGGGAGGCTAGAGACCTGACCGTGTCTGTGTGCTCCTTCTGAACCCCAACGCAGTGGAAGGTCTTGTCGGAGCCAGAGGCCCTCTTCCACAGCCTGATGGAGGAGTCCCCAGACCCGGAGGCCAGGGTCCCGTCCTCCAGCTCGCACAGGCAGAGCACGGGGCCCTCGTGATCCGAAATCACCTGCACCGGCTTGTCCTGCTCCCTCTCCACGTCGTCGGCGCCGACCTTCCAAATTCTGACCACACCGTCCAGGGATGCTGTGGCCACCAGGAAGGAGCCCTTGGGCTCGCTCCCCTCGGGCTGCGACCTCTCCAACACCAACGCCGCCGTGACCTGGTACCTGTGGCCCCTAAGGACCGCGGCGCACTCGCAGAGGCTGAACTCGAGCCCGGGGCTCGTCGAGGTGCTCTCTCCGTCCTTGGCAGCTGCCTCCTCGTACCGCAGTCGCCATATTCTCGCCGTCTTGTCCCTTGAACCCGTCACGAGGAAGGAAGTGTCCCCGCCCGACCCCTGCTTCGTGTCCTTCGGCCCCCCACCGTAGTACGTCACGCTCGTCACAAAGTCCTCGTGGCCGAGGACCACGGCTTCACAATCGTTCGCAGCGCCGATCTCACTCCGCCAAACCCGCACGGACTTGTCTCTGGACGAGGACGCGACCCTGAAGCCATCAGCCTCGATCTCCACCCGGGCGAGGCTCCTGACGTCCTCGTCGTGCCCCCGAAGCTCTTGGAAAAGCTTGTAGTCGCAGCTCATTTGGTGGTGGTGGTGGTGGTGGTGGTCTATGCGTCCGATCTACTCGATCTAGTCCGATCTAGTCCGAGCGCCGCCTCGCTGGCTTGGTTTCCGTCTGTCGGTCGCGGCAAGAAGAGTGTTCTCACCAAGCACACGCACTCGCGCGTGCGCGTACTCGTATTGTCTAGCCCCTGCCGCTGCTCTGTGCGCTCCGCCTCGTCCACTTGTGTTAATGATGAAGATGTGATGCCAACCTCCACTTCAGGCTGAAGATGGATGGATGAAACAGGCCATGGCAATGGCGATCTTTAGATGATATAGAGAGGCGGTAATGTGGACTACAAGGTCACCACTTGTGAGGTGGAGGCCGACCGGAAGAGGGCCAGCAGGTGCTGGACGTCTAAAAGCGCCTCGCGCGCCGAGCACTCTCCCTCCAGGTCTTCCACGGGGGCCTCCCTGCCCTTGTGCTTCCGGACAGCGTCAATGAAGTACGAGATCTCCCGGTCCACTCCATTAAAGGGGATCTCTTGTATCAGGGGTTCGACCCCGTCGCCGGAAATCACGTACTTACCTGGCACCCTCTCGATCACGATGTTCCCCCGGCGGCATGTGATCACAAACTGCACGCGGGGCTTGAAGGCAGCGTAGCAGATGTTCACCGCGCAAGCGCATGAGGAACCCGCGTCCGTGTCGAACCTCAAGTAGCCAGAGATCGTGTCGTGCTGCTTCAGCTCGCGATTCTGCTGCATGAGGGTCGCGGATGCCGTCACCCGAGCACCCAAGCACGCCTCCTGCCCCAGAATCTTCCTAATGGCCGCCATGAAGTGGACCGGCCCCTCAAAGAGGTACCCGATCCCGATGCCGTCGACCGCGGGGAGCTCCACGGTGCTGTGGCGCCACGGCGTGTGCCAGTACGGCGAGCTGTCGCTGAGGGCGCACGAGGCGTTCAAGCTGAGGGTGATGACGCCGCCCAGCGACGACACCAACTTGCTGACCACCTGCGAGAAGGAGAGCGAGGTCAGAAGTGAGAACGACAGCAAGGAGGAGGAGACTTACCTCGTAGGTCTCCTCAAACCTGTAGTTCTCGGCGATGCCCCAGATCGGCCTCCACTGCCCCATCCCAACGTGCTCCCTGATCGCGGCCTCGATCTCTTCGACGTTGGTCCCCACCGGTTTCTCCCCGAGAACGTGCTTTCCCGCTCTCAGGCACCTCAGCGTGATCTCAAGCGCCGGCCTTGGCGGGAGCACGATGAAGACCGCCTCGATCGAGTCGGACCCGATGATGGCGTCCAGGCCAGCGTCTCCGAAGTGGACCTCTGCTTTGTTGTGCCACATCGACAACGACAGAGTCTTGGCCGTTTCCTCGCTCCTCGACCACACCGCATCAACGGCGATTTTCGAGAACTTCCAGAGGTCGCCCTCGAGGATGGGCACGTACGTGTTTTGGGCGAAGGTTCCACCGCCAAGAATGGCGCACCGCATGGGGGTGCTAATGCCTTCCTGGTTTCCCTCCTGGGAGCCCTTCGTCGCAGCCATGCGTCTGTTTTTCCTCTGTCGAGCACGGCGCGCTCGGGTGTTGAACTTTATAGGTGAAGTGTTGCGACCTCGGGTGACTCGCGAGCTCGATCTGACGATCGCCGCGGCGCGCCTGACGACAGAACACTGCCCTCCCAACCAATCCGCCATGCGAGAGCTTGGTTCCGCACCTGCCTTGGTTCCCCCCAGGCGATTGAAATTGGAAGACGGATTGCGTCAGGAGGCCCTGAAAAGGGACAGGAGTTTTCTCCCCTTCCCGCCACAGCCAGCTCATGTCGGCCCGAGGCTCCGTCGCGAGCCTCGCGAGGCGGTGCCTCGCGACGACGGCCAGGCCGGTCGTGAGGGGCGACTTCAGCGAGATCACCGCGGGCGACCTGGAGACCTTCACCTCCATCCTCGGGGACCCGAAGCATGTCGTGACGGACGCGGACGACCTCTTGCCCTTCAACCGCGATTGGATGAACAAGTACGAGGGCAAGTCCAGGCTCGCCCTGCGCCCCAAGACGACCGAGGAGGTTTCCCGCATCATGCGGCACTGCTCGGAGCGCAACCTCGCGGTGGTTCCCCAGGGGGGGAACACTGGCCTGGTCGGCGGAAGCGTCCCCGTGTTCGACGAGGTCGTGGTGAGCATGGCCAGGATGGACGAGATCAGGTCGATCGATCCGCTGGCCGGCGTCATGGTTTGCCAGGCGGGCTGCATCCTGCAGCATCTGGACGAGACTCTGGCCAGGGAGGGCCTGATGATGCCCCTGGACCTTGGCGCCAAGGGAAGCTGCCACATCGGCGGCAACATCTCGACCAATGCCGGCGGCATTCGGTACCTAAGGTACGGCTCGCTCCACGGCTCCGTCCTCGGTCTGGAGGTCGTCTTGGCCAGCGGCGAGATCCTGGATGTCCTCAAGCCGCTGAGGAAGGACACCACGGGGTACGACCTGAAGCAGCTCTTCATCGGGGCGGAGGGGACGCTGGGGCTGGTCACCGCCGCCGCCATCCACTGCCCTCCGCGGCCCAAGGCCAAGAACGCGACCTTTTTGTCGTGCGACTCCTTCCCGAGAGTGCTGGAGACCTTCCGGAGGGCCAAGGCCGACTTGGGCGAGATCTTATCCGCTTTTGAGTTTCTAGATAAGGAGTCCCTGGACCTTGCCACGCGCACCTTTGCGGACGTCAAGAACCCACTTGAGGGCTCGAGCGACGGGTTCTACGTCCTAATCGAGACCAGCGGCAGCGACGAAGCCCACGACGCCGAGAAGCTGCAGTCCTTCTTGGAGTCCTCTCTCGAGGCGGGCGCGATCACCAACGGCGCGGTGGCGCAGGACGTCACCCAATTCAGGGCGTTCTGGCGCGTGAGGGAGGGCGTCCCCGAGGCGCTGAACACCCACGGGGCGATGTACAAGTACGACCTCTCCGTGCCACAGGCACAGATGTACGATTTGGTGGAGGAGACTAGGGATAGGGTCGGCGGCATGGCTTACACTGTTGGGTACGGGCACCTCGGGGACGGTAACTTGCACTTGAACTGCGTGGCGGACGCCTACTCAGACGAGCTTTCCTCGCGGATCGAGCCCTTCGTATACGAGAGGACGGCGGAGCTCGGCGGCAGCGTGAGTGCGGAGCATGGGTTGGGGCAGATGAAGGCGAGCTGCATCGGGTACACAAAGTCAGACTCCGCGGTGGAGATGATGAAGCTGGTGAAGAGGACCTTCGACCCAAAGGGCATCCTGAACCCCTACAAGGTCCTGCCCAGCAGCAACTAGCGCTGCGCTATGTAACTTATTAATTCATCCACTTTCGCTCTGTGCTCTCCCTCCAAACATGTGTGAAGTCTGCGAGAGAATGTACATTCTCTCGCAGACTGGCCATCCGGCGATGTTGGGCCCCGCCGTCCGAGGTGGCACGCTACAGAGCTAGTGGGTTGGGTTTGAGCGCCACGACGGCGCCGCGGGAGAGGGGAGCGGGTTTGGTGAATTCATGAAGGTCGCCGTGCAAGGGTGCCTCCATGGCGACCTTGACGAGATCTACGCCTCGGTCGCGCACCTCGAGCAGCACGAGAACGTTCGAGTGGACCTGGTCATCAGCTGTGGGGACTTCCAAGCGATAAGGAACGCGGGCGACTTGAACAGCATCGCGGTGCCGGACAAATACAAGGAGCTCAAGGGCTTCCACAGGTACTACTCGGGAGAGAAAATCGCGCCCTACCCCACCCTCTTCATCGGGGGAAACCACGAGGCGTCCAATTACCTGTGGGAGCTGTACTACGGGGGCTGGGTTGCGCCGAACATATACTACCTTGGGTGCTCCGGCGTGGTCCGCTTTGGCGGGCTCAGGATCGCGGGCCTGTCTGGGATCTTCGACTCCCAGAGCTACCGCCTCGGCCACTTCGAGCACCCGCCCTACGACCGCGGGAGCCTTCGCACGGTGTACCACGTCCGTGAATACGAGGTGAGGAAGCTGCTCCACCTGAAGGAGAGGTCCGTGGACGTCTTTCTCTCGCACGACTGGCCCAGGGGCGTCGCAAACTGCGGGTGCTGCAACAGGGCCCGTCTGCTCCGCTCCAAGCCCTACTTTAGGCAGGAGGGCGACAGAGACGAGCTGGGAAGCCCGGCGGCGGCGAGGCTCTGCAACCGCATCAAGCCAGGGCACTGGTTCAGCGCCCACTTTCACGTGAAGTTCCCGGCGGTCATCCACCACGGCAACAGCATTGCGGAGGACACTTTGACGGCGAGGCAGCGGGGGGGTACCTCGGATGTGCCGGACGGGTGGATGACCCCTGAGGTCCTTGAAAGGCTGGGCCGAGAAGGCGGGCAGCCCTCTGGGAGGGTAACGGACCAGGGCCAGACCAAGTTCCTGGCCCTGGACAAGTGCCTGCCGAACAGGGACTTCTTGCAGATCCTGGATTTTCCGGAGGCTGCCGGGCCCAAGGTCCTTGAGCACGATGCCGAGTGGCTCGCAATAGTGAAGAGGCTCCACGGGGAAATGCCTATGGAAAGGAGGCCGGCGGCCTGCGCGACGGATGCGGCCTCCTGCCCAGGCCCGACCGCCGAGGAGGTGAGATGGGTGGCTTCCAGGCTGGAGGCGGCAGGGGGGGCGGCGATCAAAGACTCCTTTTGCCGCACGGCGCCCACGCAGGCCGAGTACGAGATGGGCGCGCGCCAGGTGGGCCACCACGTCAGAAACCCTCAGACCCTAGCCCTCCTGGAGTTGCTGGACCTTCCCTACCAGCTGGACAGGAATGAAGGGATGGGATTTGGTGGAGGGAGGGGGCACCAGCACCGGCAACGGGGAAACCAGCAGCCTCACCGCGGCGGAGGGTGGCAGCCGGGACCCCCCGCTCATCTGGTTCCCTCCGCAGTCTACCTCAACCAAGCGGTCATGGCTCAGGACCAGAACCCGGAGGCCATCGACATCGACATCGACGTTGGCGTTGACGTCGGGTCCGAAGGCCCTGGGGCCGCCCCGGCTTTGGTTCCCGCGCAGGTGTACCTGAACTCACAGGCCGCGGCTCACGACCAGGGTAACCCAGAGGAAATAGACCTGGGCTTGTAATGACATTGTAATATACAGGGCAGGCGAAATAATACACATTGTGACCTGACCAGCGGTGTGGGCATCCTCTCCTCATTCATGCTGCGCCATCTCAAGAGCAATCTTGCTCGAGCAATCTCAAGAGCGCGAAATTTCGCTTCTCGAGAGAGCTCGTTCCCGCTTCGAAGCCCGGAAGAAAGAGACCCGGAACAAACGAACGGCGGCTGCGGGAGGTGCGGGAGTGTGGGGGCGTCGGAGACAGCGTTCGCGCGAGGTGGGTACCCGCGCGAGGAGGCGGTGAACCGGCTCTGGCGGGTTTCACGGTTGCGGGACCACAGCCCCCCTCTGCGCCGGTCATCATGATGGACGTGGACGATCCCGTAAAAGATCTCGTCAAGGAGTCGGACGTGGTCGAGGCGGGGGACGCCAAGATGGAGGACGCGCGGCGAGGCGTTCTGAGGGAGTCCAAGTTCGAGAACATGGAGTCCTACCCGGAGGAGCTCAGGCAGCAGCTCGAGCAGCTCAAGGGCGTCCCGATCGGCCAGGAGGAGTGCTGGACCGTCATATCCTCGTACTTTCACAACTCGGGCCTCGTCAAGCAGCAACTGGACTCTTTCGAGAAGTTCATCGGCAGGATCCTGACGAGTACGGTGACGGAGCTCGGCAAGATCGAGGTGAAGCCGATCGCCCAGTACAGGCCTGGCGAGGAGGAGGTGGACGACCTTATTCACAAAATCGACTTCAAGACGGTTTACCTAACGAGTCCCGTTGTGACGGAGAAGTCCACGGGGGAGGGCGAGGCCTCTGCGGCGTCCAATCCCCAGCCGCTCTTCCCTCGCGAGGCGAGGCTCAGGAACCTGACCTACTCCACCAAGCTCTTCTGCGACATTGAGGTCACTAAGGTTGACAACAAGACCGGGGAGGTTGTCTCAACGAACACCCACAGCAGGCACTACCTTGGTGACATCCCCGTTATGCTCAAGTCCGACGTGTGTAGGCTGAACGACCTTAGGCCCAGCGAGTTGACGCTGTTGGGAGAGTGCGAGTACGACCAGGGTGGCTACTTCATCATCAATGGCACGGAGAAGGTGCTGATCGCGCAGGAGAGGATGGCCAACAACCATGTGTACGTATTTGAGAAGAAGCAGCCGAGCAAGTACTCGCACGCGTGCGAGATCAGGTCAGTGATAGAAAACACGAGCAGGGTGCCGAGCACCCTGAACGTTAGGATGACCTCCAAGGGCGAGAACAAGAACGCTGCGCAGAGGATCTACGTGCAGATGCCCTACATCAGGAAGGAGATCCCGCTGATGGTCGTCTTCAAGGCCATGGGCTTCATTGCGGACAAGGAGATCCTGGAGCACATCGTGTACGACTTCGAGGACAGCGAGATGCTCGACTTACTCAAGGCCTCGATCGACGAGGGCAACCCCATTGAGAACGAAGAGGTGGCCCTGGACTACATTGGGAAGAGGGGTGACCTCTCCATCGGAGTGGCCCGCGAGGGCAGGATCAAGTACGCCAGGGACATCCTGCAGAGGGAGCTCCTGCCCCACATCGGCGTGGGCAGGGAGCACAGTACGAAGAAGGCCTACTTTGTGGGCTACATGGTGCACAGGCTCCTGCTCGTGGCGCTTGGCCGCAGGAAGGAGGATGACCGAGACCACTACGGGAACAAGAGGCTCGACCTTGCCGGCCCGCTCATGTCGGGCCTGTTCCGGCTGATCTTCCGGAAGCAGATCAGGGAGCTCAGAAAGTACGTGCAGAAGAGGGTTGACGACGGGAGGGACTACAACGTCCTTGTCATGCTCAAGCCCGCAACGATTACGAATGGGATGCGGTACTCGCTGGCCACGGGAAATTGGGGCGCCCAGGGCACCCAAGGGATGAGGACGGGGGTCTCCCAGGTGCTGAACAGGCTCACCTTTGCGTCCACGCTGTCGCACCTGAGGAGGATGAATTCTCCTATCGGCAGGGAAGGGAAGCTCGCCAAGCCGCGCCAGCTGCACAACTCCCACTGGGGGATGATCTGCCCCGCCGAGACACCGGAGGGCCAGGCCTGCGGGCTGGTGAAGAACCTCGCGCTTATGACTTACGTCTCGGTGGGCGCGACTGAGAAGGAGGTGGAGCAGCTCTCCTTCTTCCTGAACGAGTGGAACATGGAGACCCTGGAGGAGGTGTCCCCCACGGTGATCAAGGACTACACCAAGGTCTTCCTGAATGGGGCGTGGGTGGGCGTCCACGACGACCCGAACGTCTTTGTGGAGACGATGAGGGAGCTGAGAAGGTCGGGGGAGATCATGGACGAGATCAGCATCATCTACGACATTCAGCTCAAGGAGGTTAGGCTTGTGGGCGACTATGGGAGGTGCTGTAGACCTCTGTACATCGTGGAGGACCAGCGCATGCACATCAACAAGGACGCCATCTTGGCCCTGAAGTACAATGACATCACCAACTACTCTTGGGAGTGCCTCATTAGGGACGGGCTCCTCGAGTACATCGACTGCGAGGAGGAGGAGACCACGATGATCGCCATGAGCATCAAGGACCTCGAGGAGGCAAGGAACAACCAGCATGGGGCGTACTCGGAAACCTACACGCACTGCGAGATCCACCCCTCGATGATATTGGGAATCTGCGCGTCGATCATCCCTTTCCCGGATCATAACCAGAGTCCGAGGAATACGTACCAGAGCGCCATGGGAAAGCAGGCCATGGGAATGTACGCCACCAACTTCTTGCAACGCATGGACACCCTCGCCTACCTCCTGTACTACCCGCAGAAGCCTCTGGTGACCACTAGGGCCATGGAGCACCTTCACTTCAGGGAGCTCCCTGCGGGGCAGAACGCCATTGTGGCCATCGCGTGCTACTCTGGTTTCAACCAGGAGGACTCTCTGATCATGAGCCAGTCCTCCATTGACAGGGGTTTCTTCAGGTCCATCTTCTACAGGTCCTACAGAGACGAGGAGAAGAGGCAGGGCACGCTGGTGAACGAGATGATCCAGAAGCCGCAGCCGGAGACCACGCTGGGCCTCAAGCACGGGGACTACAATAAGCTCGACGAGGACGGGCTCGTGGCGCCCGGAACGAGAGTCTCGGGCGAAGACGTCGTCATCGGCAAGACCGTTCCCCTGCCTCTAGAGAACGGCACGAGGTTCTCCAACAAGGACTGCAGCACCGCCCTCAGGAGCAGCGAGAGTGGGCTAATCGACTCTGTCCTTGTCACCACCAACGACAAGGGCTGGAAGTTCATCAAGATGAGGGTGAGGTCCATCCGCGTGCCGCAGATTGGGGACAAGTTTGCCAGTCGGCACGGGCAGAAGGGAACCGTCGGGATGACTTACTCCCAGGAGGACATGCCCTTCACCGCCGAGGGAATCACGCCGGACATCATTGTCAACCCGCACGCTATCCCCTCGCGTATGACCATCGGCCATCTCATCGAGTGCCTCATGGGCAAGTTCTGCGCCTGCATCGGAAAGGAGGGAGATGCCACCCCGTTCACCGACGTCACCGTCGAGCAGATCTCCTCCAAGCTCCACGAGTGCGGTTACCAGATGAGGGGCAGCGAGGTGATGTACAACGGCCACACGGGCAGGAAGCTGGACACCATGATCTTCTTCGGACCGACGTACTACCAGCGTCTGAAGCATATGGTGGACGACAAGATCCACTCGAGGTCTAGGGGCCTGGTGCAGCTGCTGACGAGGCAGCCCCAGGAGGGACGGAGCAGGGAGGGTGGGCTGAGGTTCGGCGAGATGGAGCGCGACTGCATGATCGCGCACGGGTCCACCCACTTTCTGAAAGAGAGGCTCTTCGACCAGTCGGACGCCTACAGGGTCCACGTGTGCGACAAGTGCGGCCTCATTGCCGTCGCAAACCTGATCAAGAACAGGTTTGAGTGCAGGGGCTGCGGGAACACCACCGACATCTCCCAGGTCCACATCCCTTACGCGTGCAAGCTGCTCTTCCAGGAGCTCATGTCGATGGCCATCGCGCCCAGAATCTTCACGAAGCTGGACGCCTAGGCCTGGGCGGACCGCCTTTCATGCCCACAACTATGTAGTATATAATCGATGCTTTTCCTGGAAATCTCGAGAAAACGCGTTTCGCGAAACGTGTCTAATGACTAGATGCCTTGCTGGACGAGTACAAGTAACCTCCCAGCGGGGCGCGACTGGAAGAAGAGAGACCTACCACGATGGAGGCCGTGAGGAGAGACGCAGCGGTTCGCGTCGCGTTCGCGCGGCCGGGTACGAAGCCGAAGAGGACCCAGGCAGGCCGCGCGGCGAGGGTCGCGAGAAGAAAGAACCCGGGCAACGAGACGGCCGCCCACGTGATCGCATCAACCGCATCGAGGTCGGGACCGCTCAAAGCGGTGTCCTTCGACTCTGCGCCTGCGAGCCCCTTCAACGGGGCGTGCGTCGACGCCCTCGTCGAGGCAGATGCGGGCCGCGTCGTTCAGCTCTACCGAACTCCGCTCCTTTCTCAGGAGGCTCTCAAGACGCTTTTGGCGAAGGTACGTTCTGTCTGAGATCGCACCTCCCCCTTTCCCCGATCTATCTTGTGTCTGACGTTCCTGGCGTGTTTTCGCGAACGAAACGCTGCGCCCCCGCCCCATCGCAGGCCCGCAAGGACGTGTCGCGCGACATCGAGAACGTCGAGGCGGAGGCTTGCTTTAACTTGGAGGTGACGTCCCCCCTGGACCGCACTTCGAGCGAGACCGTGCTTTGGCTCCTCGGCGAGACCTTCGAGCTGGACAAGCTGACCCACCGGAGCGCCTTCGCCAACGCCGCGGACGTCATCGAGGTCGGCCCCAGGATGTCCTTCAGCACGGCCTGGTGCTCGAACGCCGTGTCCATCTTCAAGTCCTGCGGGTTGGGCTCCAACATTGGCAGGGCCGAGAGGAGCAGCCGGTTCCGCGTGACGACCAGGCCCGGTGGGCCAAAGCTCACCCGAGAGCAGCGCGACAAGTTCGCGGACCTTGTTCACGACCGGATGACCGAGCAGGTGTACGAGAGCCCTCTTTCGAGCTTCGAGACGGACGCGAAGCCCGCTCCCGTGATCTCCGTCCCGGTGATGGAAAAGGGCCGCGCCGCGCTGGAGGAGATCAACGAGGAGATGGGCCTGGCCTTTGACGACTGGGACCTCGACTACTACGTCAAGCTCTTCCGCGACGAGATCGGCAGGAACCCCACGAACGTCGAGCTCTTTGACTTGGGCCAGTCCAACTCGGAGCACAGCCGGCACTGGTTCTTCAAGGGGGAGCTCACCGTGGACGGCAAGCCCGTCGACGAGTGCCTGTTCGACATCGTGGGCGACACCCTCAAGGCGAACCCCGACAACAACTCCGTGATCGCCTTCAAGGACAACTCCTCAGCCATCAAGGGCTTCAAGGTGAGAAGGCTGGAGCCCACCAGCCCTGGCGAGCCGAGCAAGCTCGACCTGCAGGAGAAGGACTACGACATTTTGTTCACTGCGGAGACGCACAACTTCCCATGCGCCGTGGCGCCGTACCCGGGAGCGGAGACCGGAGCGGGAGGCAGGATGAGGGATACCCATGCCACCGGAATTGGCTCCCTGCTGACCGCAGGGACTGCCGGGTACTGTGTCGGCAACCTCCTGATGGACAACGAGCTCCACCCTTGGGAGGACGGCTCAGAGCCCTACCCGGAGAGCCTCGCGTCGCCCCTGCAGATCCTAATCGACGCAAGCAACGGCGCCTCGGACTATGGCAACAAGTTTGGCGAGCCGTTGATTCAGGGGTACACACGTACCTTTGGCCAGAGGCTCCAAAATGGCGAGAGGAGAGAGTGGCTGAAGCCCATCATGTTCAGCGCCGGGATCGGCCAGATCAATCACAACCACCTGGAGAAGTCTGACCCCGAGGTCGGTATGCTCGTCGTCAAGATTGGCGGGCCCGCGTACAGGATCGGAATGGGAGGCGGCGCTGCCTCCTCGCTCCCCAGTGGCTCCAACAAGGCCGAACTTGACTTTAACGCGGTGCAGAGGGGAGACGGCGAGTTCGCCCAGAAGCTCTATCGCGTGGCCAAGGCCTGCGTGGAGCTCGGGGAGGACAACCCTATTGTCAGCATCCACGACCAGGGGGCCGGCGGGAACTGCAACTGTGTCAAGGAGATCATCTACCCGCTTGGCGCGGAGATCGACATCCGTGAGATCAAGGTCGGGGATGAGACCATGTCCGTGCTGGAGATCTGGGGCGCGGAGTACCAGGAGAACGACTGCCTGCTGATAAGGCCAGAGAGCAGGGAGCTGCTGGAGAAAATCGCGGAGAGAGAGAGGTGTCTCGTCTCTTTCATCGGGGTCATCAAGGGCGATGGCAAGATTGTGCTCAAGGACAAGAATGCCGGACCGGGGGAGGTCACCCCGGAGGACCTGGACCTGGAGAAGGTCCTGGGCAAGATGCCGAGGAAGAAATACGACATGGTGAGGGGAGACCTGAGTGGGGTGCCCCTCAACACCAACGCCATCCCAGTGGGCGAGGCGGTGCGCAGGGTTCTCAGGCTCCCTGGCGTCTGTTCCAAGAGGTTCCTCACCACCAAGGTGGACAGGTCCGTCTCGGGGCTGGTCGCCCAGCAGCAGTGCGTTGGACCCCTGCAGCTCCCCCTTGCTGACGTGGCTGTGGTCGCCCAGACCTTTGACGACATCACTGGAGGTGCCTGCTCCATAGGGGAGCAGCCGCTCAAGGGGATGCTTGACCCGGCGGCCATGGCCCGCCTCGCGGTGGCGGAGGCAGTCACCAACATCATGTGGGCCCCGCTCACCTCGATTGAGGACATCAAGTCATCTGTGAACTGGATGTACGCCGCCAAGATGGACGGCGAGGGCGCGGCCATGTACGACGCCGCTCGCGCCCTCAGAGACTCGATGATCAAGCTCGGCATCGCTTGCGACGGAGGGAAGGACAGTCTCTCCATGGCCGCAGCGGCCGGCGGGGAGACGGTCAAGGCCCCAGGAAACCTCGTTGTCAGCGCCTACTGCACCTGCCCCGACATCACCAAGGTGGTGACCCCAGACTTGAAGCTCGGGGATGGTGGAGTCATCCTCCACGTGGACCTCGCCCACGGCAAGCGCCGCCTCGGGGGCAGCGCGTACGCCCAGGTCAACGGGTCCCTCGGCGACTCTGTGCCGGATGTGGACGACATGACCGAGGTCAGGCTTGCCTTTGAGATCGTGCAGAGCCTGATTTTCGCGAAGAAGGTCTCTGCGGGGCACGACATCTCGGATGGCGGACTGATCACCGCCCTCCTGGAGATGGCCTTCGCTGGCAACTGCGGCCTGGACGCCGAGATCTTCACCGAGCACTCGGCGGCAGAGGAGCTCTTTGCGGAGGAGCCGGGCTTCCTGCTGGAGGTGAGCGAGGCCAACAAGGCTGAAGTGCTCTCCCTCTTTGCCAGAAAGGACATCACGTGTGGGGTGGTGGGCAGGACCAGGTCCAGCAACGGGATCACCGTCTCGATTAATGGTGAGGAAATCGTTGGGGACACGGTGCAGAGCCTGAGGGACGTTTGGGAGGAGAGCGCGTTTGAGCTCGAGAGGCTGCAGTGCGTGAACACCTGTGTAGAGAGCGAGGCCGCCTCCCTGTCCGTCCGCAAGGCCCCAGCCTGGACCGTCCCCTTCACTCCCGCCTTCACCCCGAAGGGCGTCCTGAAGGCGCAGGCCAAGCACAAGGTCGCCATCATCAGGGAGGAGGGCAGCAACGGTGACAGGGAGATGGCTGCTGCGTTCCACGCCGCCGGCTTCGAGACCTGGGACATCGCCATGTCGGACATGCTCCAAGGCAAGGTCTCTCTCGACTCCTTCCGCGGCATCGCCTTTGTCGGCGGATTCTCCTATGCGGACGTCCTCGACTCTGCCAAGGGTTGGGCGGGTGGCATCCGCTTCAATGAGGCCCTCCAGGCCGAGTTCAGGAGGTTCTACGAGCGTACTGACACCTTCAGCCTTGGCGTGTGCAACGGCTGCCAGCTGATGGCCCTGCTCGGGTGGGTCCCCGGTGGCCAGTCCTACGGCGACATCCTGAGGGAGTCGGAGCAGCCCAGGTTCGTTCACAACGTCTCGGGGAGGTTCGAGTCGAGGTGGTCCAACGTCACCATCAGGGACTCCCCTGCGGTCATGCTCAGGGGTATGGAGGGTCTGACAATGGGAATCTGGGTCGCGCACGGCGAGGGCCGCGCCCACTTCCCAGACGAGTCCCTGAAGCAGAGGCTTGAGGACGGAAACTGCTTCCCAATCCGATACTGCGATGACAATGGCCTCGTCTCGGAGGCCTACCCGAGCAACCCGAACGGGTCCCCGGACGGGATTGCTTCCATCTGCTCCCCAGACGGCCGGCACCTTGCGCTCATGCCCCACCCCGAGAGGTGCTTCCTGAATTGGCAGCTCCCATGGCACCCCGCCGACGCTGGCCTCGACGCCAGCAAGCCCTCTCCCTGGCTCAAGCTCTTCCAGAACGCCAGGGAGTGGTGCGACGAGAACGTTGACAACTAGATCTTCTCTATGCGAATACACAGTCTTCTTTTAACCTGTAATCTACAAGGGGGCATCCATTTTACCCACACCCCTCCTCCTCTGGGCCTATCTCAAGCCGAGACCTCCAGCTCAAGCTCCTTGTTCATGTCCTTGAGGTTCTGAAGGAGGCTTTCTCGGTACTCAGCCGTAAGGTCCTTCGTGAGCTGCCTCTCGTTGTCGATCTCCTTCATGACCGACAGAAGTCGCTGCTTGATCGCGTGCCGCTCCTTCGGGTGCCTCTTCTTCGACTGCTTCTTCTCAGGCTTGGCCCGCATGGCCGGGTTGTCCTCCTCGCTGCAGAAGATTCTCATGCTCCCGCTAAGCTCCTTCCTCTTGGCCTCGCTGGCCAGGGTCTTGGGAACCTCCCACTTTCCCTTTGCCCTCATCGTGTGCACGAACTCCTTCCGGACCCACTCGTCCCACACCCTCTCCATACTGTCAAGCCCCCGAGACCGGGTCTGTCCCTTCCTTTTTGCTGGTGTTTACGTGATAAAACCCCCTCAGCCCCTCCGCCGAAACGTCCCAAGCGAGGGCGGGCGATCTAAAGATTGGAAAGGCACCGCCTTTGTATCGCAGTACTGCCCTGGCGACCTCTCTCTCTCTCTCTCTCTCTCTCTCTTTTCTTCTGTCACTTGGCTGGCGTGGGTCAACAACGGTACTCCAAACGACTCGATTCGTGATTCTCAGGGATGGAAATGTTTGGGCAAACGAACGAATTTTCTGATCGAAAACCAAGGAAGAGGCCTAGAGGCGAAGGCGGCCCAGTGAGGCGCCACGAGAGGCGTGTGGGCAGACAGGGCCACCATGGCTTCGTCTGATCTGACTGTGGATGGGGTAAAGAAGCTCAAGGTGGTCGAGCTTCGGGCTGAGCTCAAGCAGAGGGGGCATGACACGAAGGGCCTAAAAGCGGCCCTGGTGGAGAGGCTGGAGGCTGCGCTGCGAGAGGAGGAGAAGCCCGCCGAGGCCGCCCCGGAGGCCGAGGCGTCGGAGCCTAAGGTTCAAGAGACCGAGCAGGAGAAGCCCAAGCTGAAGCGGCAGAGGGAGCCGACGCCGGAGGCGGAGGATGGCGGGCAGGTCGCGACCACGGGGAGCGAGGAGAAGGTGCGGGGGGAGGAGGTCGGGGAGCCGAAGAGGACCCCTGGCGCGCAGCTCGTCGAGGTCAAGAGACAGAAGACACTGGCGGAGGAGTACAGGGCCTCGTCGCTCTCCGTCGTTCGGGTCGACCAGAACGGCGTGAGGCGGCTTTCGAGCCTCGCCGCGCCGATCATGGAATGCGAGGGCCACGGGGCGGAGATCTTCGCTATGAAGTTCTCCCCCGACGGCGAGTGCTTCGCCACGGGGTCGATGGACAAGCAGATCTTTCTGTGGAACGTGAAGGGGGACTGCGAGAATTTTTCCGTTCTCAAGGGCCACAAGAGCGCGATCCTGGACCTGCACTGGACTACGGACGGCAAGTATATTTGCTCGGCCTCCCCGGACAAGACCATGCGGGTTTGGGACACCTACAAGGGGGTTCAGGTGAAGAAGTGGGATGAGCATCAGAGCTTCGTGAACTCGTGCTGCCCGGCGAGGCGTGGGAACCCCCAGCTCTTCCTCTCGGGCTCGGATGACGGAACCTGCAAGTTGTGGGACCTGAGGTGGAAGAGGTCAGCCAAAACTCTGCAGGACACATACCAGGTGACCTCGGTGGCGTTCTCGGACCAGGCAGACCTCGTGTTCACGGGCGGCGTGGACAACGTCGTGAAGGTGTGGGACACTAGGAAGGACGACGAGGTCTTGTACACGCTACGGGGTCACGCGGGCACCATCACCGGGCTCAGCCTGAGCCACGACGGCAGCTTCCTGCTGAGCAACTCAATGGACCAGACCCTAAGGATCTGGGATGTTAGGCCCTTCGCCCCGAAGGAGAGGTGTACCAGGGTGCTATCGGGGCACGCCCACAACTTCGAGATGAACCTGCTCAAGTGCGCCTGGTCCGCTGACGACCAGAGGGTGACGTGCGGGAGCTCTGACTGTTTCGTGAACATTTGGGACGTGCAGACTGGCGGGCTCCTGTACAAGCTCCCGGGCCACCAGGGCTCTGTGAACGAGGCAGTCTTCCACCCGAGAGAGAAGATCATCGGGTCCTGCGCTTCGGACAAAAAGGTCTTTCTTGGAGAGGTTGACATCTGAAAAAACTTCCTTTGTTTGTGTGTGTTTTGTATGACAAGATGAGGGTGGTTATACAAGGATGAGGCCGTCGGGCGACTGGGACTTGCCGAGGTTGTAACCAAAGTGCTCCATGTTCTGTAAGAATAAAAAAGAGATTGTAACAATAGTAAGATTGGCGGTTGAGAGATGGAGAGGAAGCGTCAGAGGCCGCGAGTCGCGCCACAAGCAAAAAGGTTGTGCCCACTCACCCTGGTCATCACGTTGACGGTCACAATGGCGTGGCCTGAGGATTGTGCCCGGACAACTTCCCTGCCCTCGGTCTGGGTCGGGAACTTGGGGTCCACGAACTCGGGTTGCACCCTGCTTATCCATGAGGTGAGGTGCTGGAGGAGCGACGAGGCCAGGGGCTTGTACAGCCGAATTTTCAGGTTGTAGGTTCCCGGGGCCGAGGGGATGTGGGCAGATCCGTACCCCAAGATGACGTCCCTGCGAGGCGGAGAGGAGAAGTGCGGCGGGGCGTCACGGGGTCAGCGGCGTCGACGAGGGGCGGGTGCCGGCCGGACCTCAGAAACGCACCTTCCGAGGTTATCCACGTCGTACACGCTCAGGACGACCTGGGGCCAGCCAAAGATGTTGGTGCTCCTGTAGGCCACGTTGATAGGAAAGTTCCAGACGAAGCTGGTGTCGACCCCTGGAGCCCTCTTCGACAGGTGCGTGACGCCCTCCTCGAGGCCGTCTAGTACCTGCCAGTCCTCCCCGTGAGTCACCAAGAACTTGCAGTACCCGCTCTTGCTGCCTTGAATCTGCGGGGGAGGGGGCGGAGCAGGGCGAGGAGAGGAAACGAGAGTCAGTCCGCCGTCTTTGGCCTTTTCCGGGAGGGCTTCTCGGGACCGGGAGAGCCCTCAGCCGAGCTCTCACCTCCGCCAGCTCTATCTGCCCATTGACAACCACGGAGAAAGCCGTGGGCTCTTCGTCCCGCTCCGCCATGGCCCCACCAACCCGTTGGGTTCCCGCGCGAAAACCAAGATGCGAGCGGAGACGCTCCTGGGGGCAGTCGTACCCGCCCGAAAGTTCGACTGTTGTGCGCCAAAGATGCTACCTTGGCCTTGCTCTTGGCCTCCGCGTCCTTTTCCCGCGCCTTTCGAAATGAAAATTCGAGTCCAAAACCAAAAATGAAATTGGCCCGAAATCGTACAATCGTGTGCTTCGCCATCATCATCATCATCATACCATCAGACTCAGAACCTGGAAGACAGAACCTGGCGTTAGCCTAACGCCGTTAGGAGGGGGATGCGAGAAGTGCACAAAGGTGTCGCCTTTTCCTTCGCGATGGATGGTATAGGACGGTGAAGTCATGCATTCCGTGGCGCGGCTGCTGCTCCTGGGCCTGCTGCTCCTGGCGGTCCACCTGGGTTCGGGGGTCCGGGCGGAGGCGAGGCGCAGGCCTCGGAGGTCTCGCCGGAGTCACGCGAAGCGCCACGACGAGTGCAGGTCCGTCCTCTTCCCCCAGTCCTGCAGGAAGCCAGCCGACAAGTCATGGTGCCTCCAACCGATGCAGTCCTTCACATACGAGGACGTGAGGCGCGCTGGTCAGCAGGACGTCCAGCTGAACACGGAGTACGCGCAGAGTACGGGAAAGTTCGCCCACCTCATGAGCCCCCGGGACGGAAAGTTGTCTACAGCGAACTTGCATCACCTGACTCTGCACAAGGGGAATAGATACGCGATCCACGTTCTGGAGCGCACCGGGAGGTGGAAAGGAAAACGCGAGTTCCTGCCGGATCGGGACCTCGGAGAGCTGGAGGGATATGACTGGCGGTCGTGCGCTGTCGTCGGCAGCTCCGGGAGCATGCTAAGGCACAACTACGGCAAGGAGATTGACAGACATACCGCCGTAATCAGGTTCAACGAGGCACCGACACGAGGTTTTGAGAGGCACGTCGGGTCCAGGACCACGCTCAGGCTGCAGAACCCGGAGCGCGTGGGCTTCTCTGAGGGAAAGGAGCTCTGCCTGTCCAAGGTGAGCGAGCTCCGAGCGACCCTCCTGTGCGGCCCCGGGACGCGCCACTGACACCACCCCCTCTCTTCGAAGCACTTCGCCAACCTGTCAAGTAAGAAGTGCAAGATCGTTCCCCTGTCTCCTCAGTTCATCGCGGTGAGTCACGACGACCTGAACGAAGATCAATTGCCGGGTTTTGGTCGCGAGGCCTGGCTGAGGGGTGTGCTGCCCCCCCCCCCTCCCCCCCCCCCCGGCCCTTTCATTTTTCCAGGCCACTCGAAAGGCTGACTCTTTTCGACTTTCTTTCCCTTTTCAGTACACGCGATATTATTGGTACGCAACCACCCACCAGCCTCCCAATCCTCCCGGCCGCCATTGTCATCGCCTGCCCTGACTGATCCCCTCGCTCCACTCTCTCTACGGACCCCGAAGGTACTGGAACCCGAAAAGAGGCTTCCAGGCCGCGCTGGGAAAGCACGGGGAGAAGAGGATCAAAATGTCTACAGGTTTCATTGGCATCGCGCTGGCTGCCCACCTGTGCTCCAGTGTCACGATCTACGGTTTTGAGGCCGGCACAGGCAAGAACAAGCACTATTATAACAAGGTGAGCTCTCGTGTCGAGGGGAATGAGCGGCCTGCTGCCCTCCCTCCCCCCCGAGGCCCAGGCCGGCCACTTGCGCTTGCTGACCCTTCCCTGACCATCGCGCCGCTCAAACGGGACGCCAACCACTCTCCCTTTTCCTTGTTTTTAGACGAACACGCGTGGCCTTTCGGACTGGCACAAGAGGCACCCCTGGGAGCTTGAGAAGGGCTGCATTGACTTGCTGAAGAAATCTCCGAGGGTGAGGCTGAAGTAAATGTATCAAAAGCTGATAAACGGAATAAACTGATGTATACTACAAACAAACAAGACCAATGGACAACTGGTGTCCTGCTGCGCGCCCTACTAGTACTTGAGCAGCTCCAGCACCTGTTCTCCGGCTCCGGCGGGTGGCTCGCCAGCGCCTCTCCTCGACTTGCAGCTCTCAAGCGCTCGCTTGATCTTCCAGTACCGCGAGTACATTGGCCGCAGGGGCTCCTTCTCCAGCTGGCTTGGCTTGTGGCCCAGCCTCTTCGCGAGCTCGCCGTCCGCCTTGCGAATCTCCTTCTTGATCTTCTTCTTCAGCCTCAGCAGGTCCTGGTAGCTCAAGTCGTCCAAATCCAGAGCCGCTGGCTCTTGCAACCTCGCAAAATCTGACTTGACCGCCGGCTTGACCGCCACCTGCTCCTTTTTTTGGGCGGCCTCCGGGTTCTTCTTCTGCTCGATCACGTTCAGAGAGTGCTCCCTCAGCACGGTCTTTCTCCTCCTCGCCTCTCTCGCCCCCGGCGGAGCGGCCTCAGCGCCGCCCTCTACCGGCACCGCGCTCGGTGTGGAGGTCTCGAAGAGTGAGTCCACGGCGTCCGCGATCCTTGACTCGATCGTTCTCCCCACGTCGAGATTCGCGGGCTCGGGCGCGGGTGCGGGGGTCCGCTCACCCGCGCCGTCCACGTTGAAGGGGGAGAAGACCTCCTCGCTCCTCTTGATCATGAGTTCCAGGATTTTCTCCAGTCTTGAGACCTCGGGGCACTCTTCCCCGACCGCCTCCCTTTTGAACAGGATGGGGACGAAAATTCTGGAAACTGCCCTCCTGGACGAGTTGGTCAGGCAGATGGACCTCTGCTGGCACGCCCTTTGCAGGTAGAACAGGATGTACTTCAGGGTCCTCCTCTCGCACGTCGGGATCTGGGTCACGATGTCGCGCATCGCGGAGACCGACTCCTGGGGCGTGGGGCCATGGGCCCGGTCCAGCAGCGATTTCACGAGCCCCTCCGTGAACAGGGGCCTCGGAAGCTCGAGCAAAAAGGTCTTGAGCAGGGCCGCTACGTTGTACACGTCGAAACACCTCTGGAGCGGCCTCCTGTGCCCTCCGTCGTACATTCCGCGAAACATGTGAACGACCCTGTCGTCCGTGGTCGAGTCCCTGAAGACCCTATCCGCGTGGAGCTTGGACTTGTCGAGCTTGCGAATCATGTCGACCAGGATCTGCGGCACCGCCCCGTTCTCCCTGCCGTAGAGCTCCGACAGCGGGACGTTGAATATGGGTCCGCTCACCCCCGCCGTTGCCATCCTCGCCAACCTCGCCATCCTCGCCCTCCCTGGCTCCGCGTCTGCCGGCCCGTCGATGTTTTTGGCCGCCCCCTGCCGTCCCGCTTGGGGTTGGGTCGGGGCCTGGGCTGTCGTGAGCCGTTCAAAGGCGCTCGCTTGTCCCTTGCGCTTCCTTCTTTCCCCCCCCAAAAAAAGGACCGTTAAAAATTCCAAGAAAAAAGATCAAATCTTGGGGGAAATTTCTAAGAGCCCCGAAATTTCGGAAGGGCTCCTGTGTATGAAGGGCTGCACCAGCGGGCACCGTACCATCCTTGTTGCCTCGTGGAGCGCTCTCGCACTGGTGTGTGGAGACCTCCCCGAGGCCATCCCGGAGGCACGTTGGTTTTGGAAGAAGGGAAAAGAAGAAAGCGGGGAGGGCCAAGGTGGGGATTACGAATAGTCTTGCTTCTTTGAAACGCGGCCGAAAAGCGCGGCCGCCCTCCCTCGCCCTGCGGCTTCTGCTCATCGCAGCTCGCAAGGGATCATCTCGAGCTCCAGGAGCTCGAACTTGCCGCACTCCGTCTGCACCGCCTGGAGCTTCCCGCCCTGCTCCAGGGCTTCGGCCAAGTCGGCCTTGGGAACCACATCAACGCCGGCACGGTGGGCACCGTCGTCCGAGTCCGATTCCTCGGCGCCCTGCTCGTGCCTGCTGTCCGAAAAGGTCTCCACGAAGTCCTCGATCAAGTATTTCATCTGGCTGCTGATCCCCCAGCACGCTATGCCCCACATGCTTCCCTCCGTCTTGGCTTCCAGGAGTCCTCTCGCCGTCGTTGTCGGGACGGCGTCCTCTGAGTCGTCGCCTCCGACGTCGTCGGGCGCAAGTCTCGCACCAGGCGTCGCGGCCGAAACGACCTCCGATTCGCTCGAGCGCTCCCCCCACATCTCTTCCGTCGTCCACGTCACGTCGGGTTGTTCACGTGTTGGGTCCACTCCTGCCTTTTTTTTCTGCGCCTTTTCTCGGCTTTGGGTCGCGCGCCGGACCCTCGAAAACGCGCCCGACCTCTCGGTCCTCGCCCCGCGGCGGAGTCGACCTGCGCGACCCTCCCCCCGCCCCGCCCGCCCGCGCCGCTGCGAGCGTTCCTATCTGGAAGGCACACGATCCTTTTTCGGGTACACGGGGGAGGGTCCATGTGCCCCCTGGATGAGGCTGGCGAAATTCGTGCCAACCCTGTGGGGCATGCGGGGGGGGGTTCAGTCAAACCACCATGCCACCTAAAGAGAGAGGGAGGGCGTTCGGAGGAGGAGCGGGGGGGGGGGGGGGGGGGGGGGGGGCGCAGAGGAGAAAAAAAAGGGGGGGCCCGGGGGGTGACCAAAACACAAAAGGGGGAAAAAAAAGGGATAGGACAAAA
>Ga0160423_10000844_pt1 | contig 25548 bp, 32 predicted proteins | sample CRUFie14St8metaG_FD_108191 | JGI IMG/M metagenome (GOLD analysis project Ga0160423, IMG submission 108191) | Marine microbial communities from the Costa Rica Dome - CRUD Field 142mm St8 metaG | ecosystem: Environmental > Aquatic > Marine > Oceanic > Photic zone | place: Costa Rica: the Eastern...
CCAGTTACTTGGTCAACAATGTTACCATCTACCACATCACAGTAGTAAACAAAGTTTTCACTATTTGTAATCTGGTCTTTTGTTGTTAAAGTAAGTTGAATTCTGTATCGGTCAGCACCAGGCGATGATAAGTTAGGCACTGCACCCTGATTATCAAATAGTGCATTATCGTCAGCAGAAGTAACAATGTCTTCTGTTATTTTGAAACCAACAATTTTAGTTGGGAATCTTGTATACTTGGAGAGTAGAATCTTTTGTCCTTTAGCAAATACAAAATGTCCACGAGTAAAGAAGTCTCCTGCTCCGTTTGCAAATAAACAACCTTGACCAACGGCAGGGTTTGCAGTTGTATTTACAGATTGAACTGTAAGGTTACCAGAGGAAGCACCTGTTAGTGTTGCTCCTGCATCGAATCTTATTGGGTTAGTATTTGATTGTCCTGCACCAGAAGTATTAACATACTGGACATAAAGTGTATCTGGGTCAGAACCTTCTGCACCAACAAATTGTAAAATCTTTGCTTGAACCGTGTCGTTTGTTCCACCAGATTGTGTAAGAGTTACACCAATCAAAGTTGATGTATCTGTAGGAATGTTTGTAGATGCGATTTTGACGAACTCATAATCACTAGTGATACTAGGCCCGCCTGGGTTTACAGAAGCACCTTCCTTGAAGATATTACGACCAAATCGTGCAATCTCTTCTTGAATAATAGTCTGTAGTTGAGTTAACTCTCTTGCTTGTAATGCTCTACCAGAATTAAATAGAATTCTGTGATAATTGTCACTATCAATAAAGTCATCTTTGTAAGTAGATGAGAAAACTGATTCTGTAAATGTATTTGGCATCTCTTATACCCTAAATTTGTATTACGACTTTGATATCTTCAGTTTGGTCACTTGCACGAGTCACCGATGCTCTATTGTCAATATAGAGTATTTCACCGTCACGAGTATCAATCTCTGGTTTTACGAATGGTGCTTGTGAAGAATCTAACAACCCTGCACCATTACCATTTGTTTCTGAAACTGATTCACCTGTAGCAAAGTCACCATATCCAGTTTCTCTAGTTTGGTGATAGAATACATTTGATGAATCAACTCTATCTATCAGTGCTTCTACATTACTAGTAGCACCTTTAATTCTGTTGTCTGGAGTAAATGCCTGAGTCACTGAAGAGAACTTGAGTTTCTTCAGAGCAAGACCAGTATTTTCTGCATATACTACACCATTAGCAGATGAGTCTGTTTGCAATGGATTTCTAATAATTCCAACTGTTCTGAAATCATTACCAACCACAAAGTCAGACTGACCATCTGTAGTCTCCGAACCAGTTGCCTTAATAGACATCATAAGTCCAGTTGACTTTAGGTCATCTCTTGGGTCAGCACCCATACCATCTACACACCCAATAATTGGTCTGATAGATGCAGGTTTAGTAGGTGACCCACCACCTGATACTGTTACTGTTGCTTTTCTTTGTCCACTTCCGAACATAAGTGTTCCAGAGGAATCAATGATTTCTGCTTTCACAACAATACCACCAGAGATGGTTAACCCACCTTTAGCAGTTTGTAGAAGTGTTGTTCCAGTAAGGTTACCACCCCCACCTGCGGAATCAGTACCTCTGAATCCTAATGCACTATCATATCCATATGCATTTACTGTTAGAGTTGGATTTGAGGTATATCCTGCACCACCAGAGTCAATAGCAAATCCAAGTATCTGTCCTTTTGTTGCATTGTTCTGGACGGTAAATTGTTCGATGTCAGATGCTTGTGAACTTGAGTCTGTTGCAGTTTGTAATTTTACAGGAATAAAGTTTGCGGCGACAAACTTGTTAGCATCAATCGCAGAGATTGAATAAGCAAACTTCCAGATATAACCATCTGCCGTAGCAAATGCAGTACCAGTTGTGTTACCAGTTGGTTGCACTGTTGATGCTTGTGCATTTCCTGTTGCATCTTTTGATTGTTGTAAACAAATGTAAACTTGGTTGTTGTCATTCATGACATAATATGTCTGCGTAGGATACCCCACTTGCTTATCATCATATGCAGAATAAATCGCACCAGATGACCAGTTGTATCTTGGCACAACAAATGTTCTGTCAACTACTTGTTTGACAGATTGTAGACCATCACGAAAATCCTCTTCCTCATACAAATGAGATTGAGCAGAGGGTGCTACATCAGAGTCATTCCAATCTTCTGACCTACCAATACCTATGTAATAAGAATTTGCAGATGAATCAAAGTCTGCAATCAATTGTTCGATTGCTAGTTTTTTCTGTTTTGTTGTTAAAATTGCCATTTTAATTTACCTAGTTTACAAAAGTAGTTCCGTTATTACCGACCATAAACCACTTACCTTCTCCTGTGTTCCATACTAAGATACATCCTTCACCTTGGTCTATTTGAATATATCCACTACCTGTGCTAACTCCCTGAATATTAGATGAACCCCCTGAAGGAGTAACTCTTGCTTGTCCACTATTTACATTTGTTAAAAAGATAGTTTCTCCTGTAAGTGTTCCATCTCCTAATGTAGGAACAATCTGCGAACCACTATTGAATACAGTATGTGGTTGTGTTAATACAATCGCAGTATCACCTGTGATATCTGTGCCTTTTTCAAACATAATCTTGTTTTCAAAACTGATTGCTCCAGTTCCTTTTGCACCTAATTCAAGTGAGATATTAGTATCATCACCTGCTACACTAATCTTTGGATTATTATTAGTCGCATTGTTTTTGATATCAACATGGTTTACCGCACTTGCGACTCTAGTAAATGTAAATGCTTCGTTTGATGCACTATCAAAAAATACTGAACCTAGATTGATACCACCAATCTTTGCGTTATTAAATGATAAACCATCGATAGTTTTGTTCGTTAATGTTTGTGTTGTATTTGCTAATACAAATGAGTCACTATCTGACAATGCAGGAAGGTTTAGATTTGTATTAGCAGATAATCCACCTGCAACAACATTATATGTATGACTTGCATCTGCATCCTGAATCTTTGGTGCAGATAATATAGGAGCAGTTAAAGTTTTGTTTGATAATGTCTGAGATGCAGAATCTAGAACAATAGTTCCAGAATCATCTAACAGATATTGAAAATTGTCTTGTGTAGGGTTAATGGCATGTAGAACCGTTTCATGTGAGTCAGCAGAAGTTCCTTCGAATTCTACTCCTTGAGCAGTCAAAGTTACTGTCGCACTGAGACTATCTCCACCGAACTTTGCGTAAAGTTCTGAGAAGTTCTCATCTATTTTTTGGGCGGCAACTCTGAGACTATCCCCAGTTCCGTCATTTGCCGTAGTACCCCTGTTCAGTGTTTGCTTTGCCATTTATATACCTATAATATACTTTACTCTATTTATACTAGTTTTCTAACTAAGATGACCTAAGTTCAACAAATATTGGTCAGAATCCGCACTATAGAATACATGTCTGTCTTGGTCTATAGTTTCGAATGCGAAGTTGTTAGAGAAGTCTATACTTGTATCGTCCAATGTGGGTGAAGAAGCAATTTGTGCTTCACGGATTGAACTATACTGTAAGTTAATCTCATTAATTGTTTTAGCAGACATCTTATCTAGGTTAAAGAATTCTGTTCTAATTCTAGACTGAATACCTGCCGAATCTACTGCGAAATCATCTACTAATGAAGTTACATCTGATACACCTGTGTCTCCCATTGATACTACTCCTGTAATTGCAATAGGTGGTGGTGGTTCAATAACAACATTGGGTGCAAGAATTGTATCTTCCTCAGATGATATAATCTGCACTTCAGAACCAATGAACATCCCAGCTGGGTGAACAAACAACTTATATGGTTGAATCCATTCAGATTGTGATAATTCAGAACGAACCAGAATAGCAAACTGTTGGAATAATTTATTGTTTGTTAAAAACCTTTGTGAGTCAAATCCAAGTTTTGATGTTGGTCTGTAAGTTTCATTGATGTATGTTTGATACTTTGTTCTTGCTCCGTCACTATCTAGTTGACCGTATTCTGTAGCAGGGAATACTGGACTCCCCTTCGATGCTTCTTCAAGTGCTTCAAGTTCTATTTCTCTGAAGTCATCTCCACCATTTAATTTAAACACTTGTTCTTTAGTGTAAATAATTTCTGGGTCAACACTGAAGAAAGTTCTAAAGAACTGTTCAATAGAATACTTAGTTCCCTTAGAACGATACAGTGTGTTTGAGTATTTGGCAGCTGCTCTTTTATCAGCAAACCCTTCGAAGTATGCTTGACCCAAAAGCAGTTCATCTTCAATATACTCAAGTAAATCTAAATCTGTTTGAGTGATGTCTCTGTTATAGAACAACTCATTGATTAGTTTTGTAGGTGAAGTATCCTCATCTTGATAATGATAATACTCATCTAATAGAGTAATCAGTTTAGGATATTCAGTTCTGAAGAACTGAGGTAGAACCTCTTTGATTGTGTTTACAGGAAACGCAATCTCTCTTCTATTTAAATCCTTGAGTGTATCGTCTTGTTTATGAGTCATCTTAACTTGTCACATTAGGGTCAACATCAACAATCTTAGTAAATGATTGTGTTGTGTCAAACTCAATGATGTCTTCTCTTAATGGTGTTACCGCACTTTGGTTTGCAGGGGTCACTGATAATTTGATAAACTGATTTGCTCCAACAAAGTTATCTACTGTAAGACCAACAACATTTACGGTGTCACTACTAAAGTCACCTGCATTATCGATTTCAATTTTACTGTCTTCTGCGTTAAATACTTCTAATACATTAGACCCTAATCGGTTTCTTAATACACAGTTCTTACCTCTGAATAAGAACGATGATGATTCAATAACAAGATTCTTATCGTCTGCTTCAGCAATTTGTGTTGCATATCTAATCTTATGGTCTTGTCTAACTGTAAGTGTAGGAGTAAATCTTCTTTGCATTTTCACTTCCATACGAGATGAAAGGATTGCAGGAGATGACGCATCAATCAATGATAGTAAATTTGACCTTCTAAATGATTGCCCAAATCTACCAGTATTAGTTGTGAAATAATCTGCAATAACATTATTGACATTATCTTGAATTGTGTTACGAGATAACTGTGTCAGGTTTTGATTAAACTGAAAGAATGTTTTACATTCTATAAATGTTTTAATAGGGTCAACAAATCTAAGTTTGAATGATGCTACCGATAATTGTCTTGCAAGGTCTTGTATTTGACTCTTAGTGTCTGATATTGTCACTGTGCTAACATCATCATTGAATAACACAGAAAGGAATACTGCACCGAACTCAGCATTGATTGCATCTTCTCCACCAAATGCTCTAATGTCTTTAATAAGAGTTGAGAAGTTTTTTAGAACCAAGGCAGAATAGTCTACTGCGGTCACCATTCTATTTTGTGACGCATACTGGAAAGGAGCATTAAGTCGAATAGACTCAACACTTTCTTTTTCTCCACCACCCACTGCTCTTGCATGAGTTGTAACTGTTAAGTCATATCCAGTTCCTAAAACTGTAACCTTTGCTTGTGGTTCAAATACTTTTGCAGTATCACCTGCATCACCATTTGTAGCAATGTATGTAATACTAATCTTACCACCATCATTAGGCGCACGACCAAGAGTTACACCATTACCAAATGATAATTCAAAATTACCATTAGGTGATTCTTTTAGAATGTATACTGTTGAGTTTGCATTGATTGTTGTTGCTTTTAATAGATTTGAATATGTAGTAAATGAAGATGAGGACGGAGTATCAAATACTTTTACAACTGCGGTATCGATATCTAACTCTTCATCTTGAATTATGTAAACTGGGTTGTCACTTGATTTAGTAACAAGAAATGTCTTTGTTCTGCTTGTACCTTCAAAAACTTCTATGTTTTTACTACCAGTAGAGTTTTGGAACTCGTAGATACCTGCACCATCATCTGTTGCAGTGATATCTGAAATAGTTTGGAATACAAAAGTAGTGTCATCAACAACTGAATTAAATTTATAACCAGCTGGAATCTGTAGTGTGGAAGGTCTACCAGTCACACCAGATAGATTCAAACTCAGATTCAATACTGCCTTTGATGCAGTTCTGGAGTCTGGAATATATCCAATACCTTCGGCAAGGGATACTAGAGAACTACGAAGTTGTGCAGTTCCTAAGAATGATTCGTTAAGAGCAAAGTTGGCAGTCAATGCATTATAATGAGTATTGTAAGCAAGAACATCTAGAATATTAGATAAACCAGATGCTTCAAAGTTGTAATCAGCAAACTCAGGTTTATCTGCTAAAAAGGTTTTTAGATTGTTCTTAATCGCATCGAATGATAATGCGGTTGATTTTATTGTTGTTGCCATCTTATCTTAACCTATTCAGTGTTGTAGTAAACTCTACTATTTCTTCAGTATTCACTACTTCGAACTTTATTGTTACATTGAGAGTATGTCTATCAGGTTGTAAATCGACTTCTAAATCTAGAATCCTTGCTCTAGGTTCATAGGTATTAATTGTTCTCTCAATATTTCTTCTTAATACACCTGACTTACCTCTGTCTGCTAATTCAAACAATTGACCTCTTACATCCCCACCAAAATCTGGTTTAAAAGGTTTTTCTAAAAGGTCAGTCATAACTAAGGTCTTAACTGCTTGTTTCACGGCAGATGCATCCGTCTTCTTGAATATCTCTCCAGAAGAGGGTTTTGCCTTGAACGCAAGGTCAATATCTTTATACTCTCTAACTCTACTACTCGCAATATTTGCGGTTTGTAGATTAGAAGTATCTTCTTGTGCAAATGCTCTTCGTGTTGCCATGATACTATTTATAAGGGTTTACGAGTCTTTTGGTAAAATTTCTATTAGTTCACCTTTACTCTGAAGGTGATTATTAAACTGTGTTTCTACTTCCTTCTTAAACTCAACTTCGAAATTATCTGGTACACTTGGCATGAGCAATCCTATCTGTGCAGTTAGACTCTCATCTTTATTATATTCATCATAATCTAGGATAATTTTTTCATACTCAATAAAGTCTTTCCAGTATTCAGCAACCTCAAAGGTCTTCTCAAAGTCAATCTGTCCATCCTGTCCAATCACTTGATAGTATATCAACTCTCCTTTGGACTTTTGTTCTGATATATCATCAGCAAATCTATAGGTTGATTCTGTTCTATCCAGAACACCTTCACTAACAATCAATCGAACATCGTTAAAATGCACTGGATTTTCTGCAATGGTTTTTATTGCTATTGCATGTAATATTAGATTTCTTGCCATCTGTCTTCTAACAAATGCCAATCCTTCGTGGTTAAATGATGTTCTATCACCATATGCACCCAGAAACTTTGCCATCGTAATACCAGATGCTAGTTTAGTATTGGAGTTAATATCTACTTGAAACTGTGGATTGAACTGAGGGTCAATTAATATTCTATTACTCATGTTGTAAACCTCTTACCTCTATTTTGTATCGAATTACCTAGAGGTGTAAATCCAAATCTTTTTGCCTTTGTCTTACCACTAGCAGTTCTACCAATCTTAGGTGGAATCTTACTATTGTATTTTGGATTAAGTTTTCCTTCTGCAACTAATAGATTTGCAACATCATCTCTGTTTACTGGAGACCTAAGTGCAGAACGAATCTCTTGATTAGTTGGAACAAATCTAAACACATCATTGTAATCATCTGTGTGGGTGATACTATTCTTAATTCTATCTCCTGCATCGACTATTACTGTCTTGATAGCATATGTTCCAGTCGTACCAAAGTCCACAACAGATGGTGGAGTGATTGGGTCTTTACCAGTAATCTCTGCTTGAACTTTAGTTGCGGCGACATGTTCATCTCCAACCGTAGAACCAGAGGTTAATGCTTCACCATATGATTGTGAATGTGCAAGGTCTGCTACTTCTGCGAATCCTGCTATATTAGCATTGTATGCTTCAACTGCTTCGTCAGCAATACCTTTGAATGTTCCGTGGAAGATTGCACCAGAAGATTCTGCTACTTCACCTTCATTACCCATGTATACTCTACCAGTAAAGTCAACGGTCTTACCACCAATCGAACCTGCTTGTCCCATAACAGATACATTATTCACACCTGTTAGGTTGGATGATTTAGATATTGCGACCAGACTCTCTTTTGATGATAGATGCATACTGACTTCAGATGCCATGTCAATCGTACCTTCAACAAGGTTTGCCTGATTACCATTGACTGCCTGAACATTATCTGCTAACATAAGGTTAACATTATCACCGATAGTTTTGTGAGTCCTTGTACCATGTGTAGTGTACTGGACATTCTTCAATACTGTTGTTCTATTGTTGTCCTTGATTGTGGTCTCTTTGTTACCTGCCACATTGACATTATAATTACCACCGACATCGACATTGTAATCACCTGATACTTTTAGATTCAGGTTTCCGTTGTAGATAAGATTACCGTGTCCTTCGATGATGACGGTTTGGTCTCCACCTGTAACTTCGACTTTATTATTAAGGGCAGAGATAACAACAGAACCATCAGCACGAACTTCAAGACCTGCACCCTTACGGTGTTTGATAAGAACCCTTTCACCGCCTGGAGTATCATCAAGTTCAATGACATGCCCAGAGGATGTTTCTTGGACTTGGTTATAAGGATATTGAGAAGGTCTCTGTGGTGTAATACCAAGAGGAACACCAAAATCCCCACCACCGATAAACAGTTCATTTACTTTTGTTCCTCGTGATGCTTTATTGATTGATGACCCAAAGTTATAGTCACGACTAGGATATGACCCAGTTGCGTCCTGTTGTCCCTGTTGAGGAACACCCAAAGACTCTTCTAGACCTTCACCTAGTTTATCTGTTCTTAGTTCAAAAGTGTCTTTCTTAGTTGTCATTGTATGTTAATCTCTTTTGGAGATAAAGGTGGTTCACTACCTTTACTACTGTTCTTCTTATTAAAGATAGACTCAATATAATCCTCTACATCAAAGTATGGGTCTTCTTCATTAGTGTCAACATCTGCGTGACCGAATACCTGACCGCCTGGAAATTTTCTATAGAATGATGCAAGAAACTTTTCTAGGGTATCAAACTGTGGTTGAGTGAATGACGCAGAAGATTTATTCTCTAATGGGTTGATACTTCCTGCGGATGCTAGAAGACCACCTACCATTACAATACCTATTGAATAAACATTGTGTCCATTAACTGGAGCATGTTCACCATTCTGGTCTACTGGTCTTCCTCTCTGTAATCTACCATCTCTTCGTATAACATAATGATAACTAATACCATCATGTCCTAGTTCATTGTGGATGTTATTTATCTCAATCGAACCAATGTTTTTATTATTTACTGTTTCGGATGCATGTATAACTACTTCTGATATTTCTCTTGTTATTGAAGCAAGTTCAAAGTCAAGTTCCTCTACGGATGATACATAGGTAAAGACCTCATCAGAACTATTTCTACCAGACCATTTATTTTTATCTGCGGTCAAACTGGTTTCTTCATCAAAAATACTTGCATCGACAACAAGAGTTCCACTAATCGTGGTATCAAGTTCTTGTAATTTGCTATCAACAGTATCGAATTCATTTGCTGTTGCATCTATCTCACTCTGAGATACACCTGCTTTTGTTGCTTTAGATACTACTGCATTCTTGAAGTCTTGATTGTTTTCATGTTTTGCTCCTTCTTCTTCAATAATAGTTTTCATCCTATCTGAGACATTTGGAGACTTTGCTAGAATATCTTGAGTTGCCTTCTTTCTACCTTCTGGTGTTCCATCAGATTGATTCTTTAATACTTCTTTTCTTTTCTGCTCACCAAAACCAATACCACCACTGACTATGTTTCCTATGAAACCAGCGGCAAATCCTGTTACTGTTTCTGCTACATTCTGAATAAATCCACCCAGACCTTTATCAAAAGCATCGTTTACTTTATCTGCGAAGTTATTGACACCGTTCTCAACCTTTTTCAATGCACCTGCAATACTAGAAAATCCACCCTTTTTCTTTAAATCAGATGCACTGGATATAGTAGAGAGAGCATTCTTTGGTGCTAACTTAGTTGGATTCAAACCACCTATGGCAGTTGAGTCACTGACTTTATCTGCGATGTCACCTGCCTTACCACTAATCTCAGCAATCGGAGATATATCTTTTACAACATTTGTAATGTCCCCAAGGTCAGGTAATGGAAGTTGTGCAGTGATTGCAGATAGTTCAGTTGCAGATGCGATAGTCTGTGAGAAAGCAGATATCTCTCCAAGAATCTTGGATGATTTATCCTTACTAACTGCTACTGCTTCTGCGATACCTTCAGCATTACCACTACTGATTGCTTCAATAGCAGATGATTTTTCTGGTGTAGGTAATCCAGTAAGGGTTACAGGAGCAGAGGTTGGAGTCTTGAGTCCTTTGATATCAGGCATCTTATCAGTAAGTTTACCAATCGCACCTGTAGTAATCTCATCCGCACCAAACTTTTCTACACCTAGAGTCTTTACTCCACCCAGAACTTCTCCTGCTTTACCACCAATCTTTGTCGCAGTCTTGGCAAACTTCTCTTCTTCTGCACCAAGTGCATTGCCAAGAACTTGTGCATTGCCTTTGACTGACGGAACAGATACATTTTTCAGTCCATCACTTGTTCTGATAGACTTAGATACATTCTGAATTTGACCTTCTGCCTTTTTCTGAACGGCAAGAGTATTGTTTAATGTTTCTTTATCCAGTGCCATTATATTGTCCTATCCATAAGTCTTCTTGCTTCGAGTTCGCACTGTTTAATAAATGCACTATCACTTTGCTTAATATAGTATTTAGAGAAGATATGTGGAATACCATTTTCTCCTTCTAGTCTTTCTGATTGTAGAATACGAATATTTGCAACCTTCTGTGTTCCTCTTAGTTCGAAAACAATAAATGCTATCTGAGTATTGAACTGCAAAAAGTCAGATGAAAATCTTTTTAGGTCTGTAAATCTTGGTCTACTATATTGAGCAAGTCCTCTAGATTGTCTATTCTCTCCAGTTCTCATACCAGATGCGTGACTTAGACATGCAGTTATTCCTACTGCTTGTTTTAGTGTGTAACCAATATTCAGAAAGAAACGAATTGCAGTTTGTTGTCTTGCAAGTTTTACAAGGTTGTTAACATTACCAGAGTTTGTATTTTGAATATCAACCTCTTTTGGTTTTACTGCTTCTACTATTCTTTTGAAGAAACCCTCTGGTGATGGAACACCAATATCCTCTGCCTGTTGTCCTAATTGTACTTGTGTAGGAAACTCCACATGAGGAATAGAACCAAGAATCAAAGGTGTCTGTGAATGTTTGCCATCCATAAACATACCGAACACTAATGCGTTGGGTTGTAGTTGTGGCATTTTACCAATACCAGATACTCCACCCTCAGTGGTTGGTACGACACATTGCGCCCATGGTAAATCTGCTTCTGGAATATTTACAGTAGATTGAGAATGTAGTCCATGGATTCGAATCTTAAATCTACCCTCAAATCCATCAGGGGCTGCATTGTCTACGACAGTTGCAATAAACCATCGTGATTCATCACCATAATATTCTGTAGGTATTGCTTTCATGTTTCTCTTGCCAACTTCACTACATTCATTGATACATTATGGGTAGTATCACGGAAGATATGTCTTGTATCGAAAATAAGAAAATCTCCTGATTTATTCTTGTCGAGCAATGTATCTGCATTTTCTCTTTTACCCATTTCTGTGTTATCATTAATAATTCGTAAACGAACTATATCACCGACACCTGCTTTACTGACAATAAACCCTACGCCTGGAACTACAACATTAAATTGATTCTTCATTAATGCAGACTTTAGTGCAGGTGCTTCTAATTTATGAATAAACTTATGTTCTAAGTATTCATCACCATATGCTTTTTCTTTACCATATGTTCCAGTAGAATTTATAGTGTGGTATCGTCTTCCTTCTAATTCTCCTAATGGTATGCCTTCTAATTCAAATATATCATCAAAAACATTTTGGTCTTGACCTTTTGGAATAACTTGTTGAATATCTAACTTGTTTAATGTGTTTTGGAGACTGTAATGCTCCATAAAAGTTTGACCAGTATTCAGATTAGTATTACAATAAGATGCACCAGTAATACCCATCTCTGCTAACTTCAAAGTATTACCTAGTCTAGCAGTCTTCATTCCTGCTATGGTAAAACTCTTTTGTTTTTCTCCTGCGTCTTCTTGGGTTGCCACATTTGCAGGATTATAAATGTATGGTAGTTTAGCATTAAATGGTTTCTGTGTCAACATTTTATCTAAATCACCCAGTCTTAAATTATCATCGTGCATCGATGCGTAACAAAAATAAGGTGAACCATTCTCTGTAGTTGCTCTATTGACCAACCAATGTAAGGCATCCATGACTGTCATGTTTGGAATGATACCTGTAATACCACCCTGAACTGCTTCTTGAGCAGAGAGATATGATAAATCAATATCTCTTTTCATCTCTTTAGCAATCAGTTTGGTTAGAATTCTATCGATAGTTCCTCTGAATGACCTACTGATTTTCTTTGCACGAGCAAGGAATGCATGTTCTTCAATCAAATTGAATACATAGACACTACCTTTACCGTTCTCGTTTGCCTTAGTAACTTTCTCAATACCAGACATAATGAACTCTCGTTCAAATACTGGGGTCAATTCTTTGTCTACTGTGGCACAAGTAATCTTGATTCTTTCAGTTCCCTGAAAGTTTATCTTATCGAACATTGCCTTATCGTCATTGATAACAATCTGACCAGTAAGATATGGTTTGTCCAGAGTTTCAAATATATTCAATTCAGAAACCTGAGTCCTGACATCGAACTTAGTATTGAATAATCTATCAGCACTAATTAATGCTTCAGTGAACTTGAACTGTTGTGACTGTGTGTTGGACATTCTATTGTCTCATAAGTTTATTGAATTCAGATACAACTTGAGTGATGGCATCTGGTCTCAATACAATAATCTCTTTCAATTCATCGTTTCTTCTTTCTAGTCTGTCTCTATATGTGACTGGTGTAAATGAACTTGATGGATTCCCAAAATCAAATAAGGTGATATCTTGATGTACACCATCGGCATCTTCGTAGTGATGCACTGCATTGTATTGTTCAGATTCTTTTATTACTGTAAGTGTTTGAATGTTTCCATCAGTATCGGTATAGTTAATGTTTTCGGTGCTACCGAAGTTTACTAGGTTGGGTTCATCTCCAGTATCAATTATCAACTGACCCTGTTCTAGAATCTTTCTTATGATGACCCCAGATGTTCCTGAAGTAACTCCTGTCACAGTTTGTCCTACTGGAAATATCTGTGAGATATCTGTATTAGTTGTTACCATACGATATGGATACTTGGACTTAGCAGTCTCAAGGATATCATAGTTAGGTATAGGCCATCCAGAGATACGCAGATGGTCATTCATTAAAAAGAATGTCCAGTAATAATCTACGGTTTCGTATAGTTTGAATGATAGAGTGTCTGGACGGTCACCTGCTTGAATTGTATATTTGTTATAAAAAGAAAGATTGTCTTTTATCTGGTCAACAATATCTACATACGCAGTTAGATTATTAAATAATACTGGTTCTTCATTATCACCAAATCTGTATGCTACTGTTGGAAACTGATTAGAAAAATACTTTGCCATTAGAAACCTTCCTCAATGTCACTTCGAGACAATGTTTTTGTTTCTTGGAAGTTTAAGGTCATCTCAATCTCAGAGAAACTACCATCTTTATGCATTGCCATTGTCTGTGGGTTATAAGTTGTACCGACATCACGCAAAAAGCAGGGTTTGATTTTAGTAGCAACATCTTCGTCATTGTATTCTACAGTGATTTGAAACTTGTTTGGGAAGTTATAACCCAGTGATATTTTAGTATCACCGATAGTATCAAAGATTTCTGTAGGATATAGTTCCTCACGGAAGAACTGAATAATACTTTTAACTTCTTCTGCTTCTCTTTCTGACTGTGGAATAAACTTAAACTGAAATGCAAACTCACGAATATTTACTTGTTTGAACAATGCACGAGTGTTTGGGTTAGTGGTAATCTGACCACCTTCACGGATTGCTCCTGCTACTTCGGCAGGAAGTTTTGATTGTAATCCTAATACCGCAAGTTTTGCTTGTTGTGAACTTGCACCACTTGATAAACCTTCGGATGCAGTTTTACCTAAAGCAGATGCACCACCTGCAATCGCCGCAACCTTTGTACTCATCATATCAAAGTTTTCGTATACGACATTATCCCTATATTGCAACCCAATAGGTAAATACAGAGAAACTTGTCTAGGTGGACTTGCTAGTTTTGGTGTTCTGTTTTTAAATGTTGTTTCCACCAGACCATTGAATGAATCAAACATACCTGACTTTTCTTCATTACTCTCAGCACCAAGAGTCTCAGCAACAACATTGTTTGCCTTGTTTCCCACTTCAGCAATCTCATTGAAGTCTACAGGGTCATCTTGTAGAATAGCAAACTTAATACGACCACCATAATCTTGTATATTATGGATAGGATATTCTAGGTCTACTTTCTTTTGTGCTTCTTTTACACCTTGTGTCTCAGCAGTTGCCATATTATTCTCTACTAAATAGGTTTATCTATGATTCTATTTATAAGGTTTTTATGGCATATTCAGGACGATATAGAGTAAAAAATCCAAAGAAGTATAAAGGTGACCATACCAATGTCATCTACCGTTCTTTATGGGAAAAGTATGCTTTTAAATGGTGTGATGACAATAATAATGTAAAAACATGGTCATCCGAAGAGACTATTATACCATACTTATATGAGGTTGACAAGCGTTGGCATAGATATTTTGTTGATTTGAAAATAACAATGCGTGATGGAAAGACCTTTTTGATAGAGATAAAACCACATAAAGAGACTCAAAAACCCAAGGGACAACGCAGAACAAAGAAATATATATCAGAAGCAATGACATATGTCAAGAATATGAACAAATGGGAATATGCATCAGACTATGCAAAAGACCAAGGGTATCAGTTTGTTATCTGGACTGAAAAGAATGAACCGTTAAAAAGTCTTATCCCAAAATCAACAAAACCTTTAAAACCTTTCAAGAAACCGTATAAATAGATACATGAGTAATCTATTTCAAAGACTAGAATTACAAGCATTCCGTGCAGGGATAACTCCTCGTACTAAGGAATCTCGTGAATGGTTTCGAAAGAAAGCATCAAATCTTCGTTCTATTAATCGTGAAGACTTGATGAAAGAAGAACCATTGAAGACTGGTGCAAGGCAGATTGTTGGGTCTATGCAGATGTTTTTCTATGACCCAAAGACAAAGGATAAACTACCGTATTTCGATAGGTTTCCTCTGGCAATCATAGTAGGCCCTGCCAAGGGTGGATTCTATGGATTGAATATCCACTATCTACCCCCAGTATTACGAGCAAAGTTTCTAGATGCTTTGATGGATATCTCAGATAAAAAGATTACAGATAACTCAAAGTTTGATTTGACATATAAAACTTTAAAGAATGCATCTAAGATGAAATACTTTGAACCTTGTTTTAAGCATTACTTAACAGAACATGTGAAGAGTAAGTTTGCTAAAGTACCTGCTCCTGAGTGGGAGATTGCTACATTCTTACCAACTGCACAATGGAGTAAAGCAAGTTCACAGAAAGTATTCAGTGATTCTAGGAAAATGATAGGTAACTAATGACTAGTAGAATAGACGATTTCAAATCACAGGTAAGTAGAGCAGGTGGATTTTCTGCTCAGAACTTATTTAAAGTTACTCTACCTAGAATAGCAGGCGCACCTCTTGGTGGTTCTAATCCAAGAGAACTGAATATGTTATGTCGAGCAATGAATATCCCAGGCCGACAAGTACAGTCTACAGAAAAGACAATCGGAACTGTGGTCAAGAAAGTAGCAAATGGATATGTTACAGATGATGTGTCTCTAACATTCTATGCCATGAATGATTATGGAGTGAGACAATATTTCGAAGCATGGCAATCATTAGCACACGACCAAGATACATATACTATAGGATACTATAAAGAATACACATTTCCTGTAAAATTACAGGCATTGAAAAAAGGAACATCCTTTCCTATCAAGAAAAGAAAAATCTTTGATTCAGGAAAGATACCATCAAGTATCAGAGGAAGACTCCGAAGGTTAGGCCCAATCGACCTAGCACAAGGTGAGTTTGACCTCAGTGCGGTATTTGGTGACCAGATTGCTTATACATGTACATTGGAAGAATGTTATCCAACAACATTACAGGCAATTGAATATAATAACGACCCTGACGGAGTATTAGAAATTGGGGTGCAGTTATCATATAAGGACTGGAAGTCCGAAAAAGGAGATGTGTCTAGTGGACTCATTGAGGGTCTCGCAGGACAATTGATTCGAAAATTAATATAGCATAGGATAAAATTATGGCACTACCTAAGTTGAATGAAAATCTAAAGTATGAACTTGTTATTCCTTCATCGGAACAAACGGTCACCTTTAGACCTTATCTGGTTAAAGAAGAGAAAGTTCTTCTAAATGCTTTTGAGCAACAAGACCAGAAACTAGCAATGAGAGCAATGGTTGATACTGTTGTCTCATGCGTATATGATGATGTTGACGCAAATAGTCTGTCTACATTTGATGTTGAATATATGTTCACCCAGATACGAGCAAAGTCTGTGGGTGAGACTGCAACAATCAAGATTAAATGTGAAGCAGAAGAATGTGAACATATGAATGAACAAACCATTGACTTGACTACTGCACAAGTAGAAAAAGAAGAAGTGGATTATGTCATTCCGATTACAGATGATATCTCTGTTGAAATGAGATATCCATCTTACAAGTCTTTCACAGAACATTTCAAAGAGGGAATGTCGGAAGCAGAATTTGGATTTGTAATGTTAAAAGATTGTATGGTTTCTATCATGACCGAAGAAGAAAACCATATGGTTTCTGAAGTGAGTAAAAAAGAACTGGATGAGTTTATTGATTCTATGACCAATCAACAATTTGAAAAGATTGGTAGTTTCTTTGGAACTGTTCCAACATTAAGAAAAGATGTAGAATTTACTTGTTCTAAATGCGGTCACGAGAACAAAACGAAGTTAGAGGGACTTCAAGATTTTTTTTAGTGTGCCTTTCGCACGATAGTTTGTTTAATCATTTTCAAACAAACTTTGCATTGATGCAACACTTTAATTATTCGTTGCATGATATAGAACATATGCAACCGTGGGAAAGGGAGATATATTTAACACTCCTGAAAGCACACTTGGAGAAAGAAGAAGAGAGAATGAAACAGGAAAAAGCAAGGTACAGTTAGATGGCAGAAGCAACCATAGGACATCTTATCGAAGTCGTAAAGGCAGAGAATGCAGAAACTCGTTCTGAAACCAAGAATAATACTAAGCAGATAGTAGCACTCAATAAAACTTTTACTGCTTACTTTAAGTCTTTGAAAGCAGATGACCTTGATGAAGCAGAAGACAAACGAGAGCAAAAAAAGGCAGGAAAAGATGCCCAGAATAGTGGTGGTAATCTAGCAAAAGCAGATGACCCTTCTACTGGTGGATTCCTTTTTATTGTTGGTGCTATTCTTGTTGCAGTCGCTGGATTCCTTACTGGTGTTGTAGATGGTATCTTTCAAGCATTTAAACTTGCCCTAAGAGGGGTTAGGTTTATATTCCGTCCCTTTACCAATAGAATAATTAGACCTATTACAAATTTCTTCGATGCCATAGCAGATGTGTTTAGAAAGTCTGGTACAGGTAAATTCCTAAAAGGTAATACTAAAGCAACTCTGGGTAGATTACTCAAACCTATAGATTCATTCTTTGATACTATCAAAAGTTTTGGTAGGTCAGCACGGAATGTGTTTAGCAATAGTATGGCAAGACTAAAAGGTTTCAAAGATGCTATAATGAAACCTATAGAGATTATTGGTCGTTATGTTACACGATTGAAAAATGCTTTCTTGGCAATCCCAGAGATAAAACAATTCAGAGTAGATTTCCGTTCTCTTAGAATGGCATTCAATCGTGCTAGAGCAGGTGGAGAAACTTTAGGAAAAGTAGGGTCATTCTTTAGGACATTAGGTTCAACTTTAAAAACTATCGGTACTGCATTAAAACCAATCTTCACTATATTCAGGACTCTAGGTAGATTCATATTCTTCCCACTTACAATCATCATGTCAATCTTTGATGGTATTAAAGGTGCAGTAGCAGGTTTCCAAGAAGAAGGTATTCTAGGTGGTATCCTTGGTGCAATAGGTGGTGTTTTTGGTGGACTAATAGGTATGCCATTAGACTTACTTAAATCTGCGGTAGGATGGATTGCAGGTAAATTAGGATTTGAAAACTTTGAAAACATGTTAGCAGAGTTTTCGTTTGTAGATTTGATTATGGATTTGTTTATGAAAATAGCAAATATTGGTAATAGCATAGGAAAATTCTTTACAGATAAGTACAAGTCAATTAAAAGTTTCTTTGGATTTGGTGGTGATGAAGAAGAAGAATCTGCTCCTTTAGTCGGCCCACCAGTTGAAACGATTGATGGGGATGCAGAAATTAGACAGTTAAGAGAAGCAGAAGCACAACAACCTAAGAAGAAAATGAGTATAAAGGACTTAGGAAATTTCGATAGAGCAATTGCCAGAAAAGAACAATTGCAGTTTAGTCTAGACAAGAGACTCGACCAAGCATTCGCTGGCACAGGTAAATTTGCTAAAATGTCTGACGAAGAAAAAGATGCATTTATTGATAGAGCTCTAGATAGAAGAAATGACTTAGAGATGCAACTTGCAAATATGAGACAAGAAAGATTTGACCAGACAGGGAGTTTCGGTACATCTAATATTAATGTTCAGAACTCTCAAAATACTGCTTTACTTGATGATACACCATCCGCAATGGATAGTATGGATAGGAGTTACGCACCTGCGTAAGGGGTGAGAGGACTTCGGTTTATAGACTTAAGCCCCCTCAAAAAGAGTCTGGCATTTTCAGTTATACTTATTTTAAGTCGTTATAACTGGACGCAAATGTTCAAGAACGACTTGACCTGTAAGTAGGTCAATCTCCGTACCCAAATGTACGGTATTCCTTTACTCTTCGTTTGCTAGTTTAGCAAAGTATGAAAGAGTGTCATCATCATCATCCTTAGATGTGATTTCTGGTTCTGGTGCAGAAGGAACTACTTTTGGTTCTGCTTCTCTAGGTGAGACTGCTTCTGCCGTTTTATTGAGTGATTCATTCTTGACTGTTGAACCACCACCAGTTGCCTGACCAAGAACTACTTCAAGACGAGACTTGAGTTCATCGTAAGACTTATAGGTCTTAGGGTCAGTGAATTCAGTTACTTCATGTAACGAATTGTAAGTTGCTTCGAGTTTTGCTTCGTCTGCTTCGAAGAGAGCAGAAGGTTCTTTAAACTCTGACTTATCATAGTTTCTGTAACCTGCAACATTGCGGATTTTCAATTGAAAGTCTGCACCTGCCCAGAAGTCAAAAGGATTGACTGGTTCTTCGCCTGGAAACTCAGGTTGCATTTTATCCATAATCTTGTCAAAGATTTTCTTACCGTAATCATAAAGGAATACCTTTCCTTCATTCTCAGGTTTAGCAGGGTCACTCACGACCAAGATATTGGAAACATAGTGAAGTCTGCGTTTTTGTTTTCTAGCAGTTTCCTTATCTTCCTCAATCCCAGAGTTCCACAATCTACTATTGTGTTCACTCACAGGGTCTTTATCATTGAGAGTAGTCAGTGACTTCTCCACATACCACTGCCCAGTTGGGCCTTTGAAGAAATGGTCAAAGTATCTTACCCATGGTAAGTCTTGTCCTTCTCCTTGTGGTAGAAAACGAATCTGTGCGAAACCGTTCCCACTCTCATCGACAGTAGGTTTCCAGAATCGTAGGTCTTCGTATTTGTTTACAGTCTGCTTAGTACCAGACATCTCTGCGGCTGCAGATGCGAGTTTGCTAACATCAGTTCTGTTAGACTTTAGATTTGCAAAAGACATATGTATTCTCCGTATTTTTGCGTATTATTTGTATCCACTTTATTCATAATATAATGTTGTGTATTATACCCTAATGGGTATGCAATGTCAAGCGTTTTTATTCTGGTAATGACTCCCCAGATTTTGGAAGAAAATTGAGGTTCATTGCTTCTAACTCAATCTTCTCCTTGATAGATGTAGAGATATACTTCTTTACATCCTCAACTTCTATTGTGTTCTCTTCACACAAATGAATAACTGCGTCCATGTAAGTCATTACTTTTTGTCTTACAGTGTCTTCAATCATTTTAGAAAACTTTTTCTTAGATAGAAAGGATGCAGTATCATCACTGCTATCCACTCCACCCATAATCATATCAATCTTCATCTTCTTCTGCCCATAATTGTTCTAGTTCTTTTGTCCATATGGTGGCAATATCTGGATACCAAGTATTGTAACTCCTCTTAGGATTACCATCCTTATCGTATGCCATTGCCAAACAAACTTTCTGAACTCTATGTTCACGATTCTCACCGTACCTGAAGTCTAACCACACACCGTGAGTTAAATACTTCTTCATATTATGTATATAAGTTGAAAGGTCTTGATATTCCATTCGTTCTTTGGAAATATTAGATGTCCTGTAACTCCTTATACCCTTGAGTTGTGCTTCGCACTCCTTCAACCATCCTTTTACTTTCTTCCAATGAATGAAATGGTCTTCTGGCATTTCGAGAAGAGAAGGGTGAACAGATTTACTACCATCCATTCCCCTTGCTTCTCTTGCCTTGGCAAGTCTCTCAGATGCAGCCTTTCTTTGCTCTTCAGACATTGGTTTGCGTTTGCGAGTAACTTTCTTTCTCTCAAACCCAAGGTCTTCCATTGCCTTAGATAGTTTGGCATCACGAGTTGCTTTTGCCTTTTCAGCAGGTGTGAGTTTTTTGACCATAATATACTATATAGTATATCTTAACTTGCGACAAAAGTCAACAAAGTATCTGGTCTAAAACTTCTCCACTCATTTAAGTCTAAGTCAAAGACTTTTACAACAGATTCGTTCTTTGTTTCAGAACCTTCTGTCTTAGGTCTTTTCTCAGACGGTATCAACTCTGACTTCAGAGTTGCTTTCATCTCACGAACACCACCATCTTTCACCTTAGTAAAAGATAGGTTAACAGTATTCTCTCGTAAGATGTTTACGATTTGGTCGTATGTCAATTCAAGATAAGTGCTAGTTCCAGTCATTGTCATACCTCGTAGTTTCATGATAGGTTTCTGTAATGCCTGTTTGTTCAAAATACTCTTCAGTATCTTGCCAGTGCAATGCAGAATTATCATCGTAATCCTCAAAAGGTAAATCTTCTGAGATTACTTTTTTCTTCATTCTCTTCAACATAATCACTCCTTATAATATTGTGTTGAAACTAAGTTTAAGTCTGATACCCCCAGAGTTGTAGTCTGGAATGTATTCATACTTATTATCCAATAAATCCTCTACCGCAATCTTTATCTCTGTGGCATAGTCTGGATACCAACTGAAACTGATATTGAAAGTATTGACATCATCAATCTCTCTTCCATCAAAGTCAGCACCTTTATCGAATTCTCCAAGATATTCAAGATTAAATCCTGCAACCCTATAAGACACCTTTGCCTTATAATCAGGGACTCTCAGTTTATCCGAATCAGTGAACTCACTATACACGAATAAACTACCTTTGTCAAGCGAAATCTTATTTTGAAATCTAATTCCTTTAGAAACATATTGACCAGTATTGACATAAGAATAAGAACTCATATCAAAATCAATACCTTCTGAAAACTCGTAATAATAAAAAGACAAACCTTCGTATCCTATCTCTGCTCCATATCCTTGTTCTGGTAACAAGTCTGGGTTAGCAGATACCCATGAATCACCAAACTGTTCATACAGGTTAGGCAATCTATAACTGTTACCTACGGAGAATCTCAATCCATCACTTTCTAATCCTAGTCTTACAATGTGTTGGTCTTCTTCATATCGATACCCAACACTTATATTATCAGTAGACCAGATGTAATAGGCAGAGTATGTTTCTCTCTCCCTTTCTCCGTAAGTCTCTTTCTGTCCACTGATACCTAACTCATGTCCAAGCATATCTACCAAAGTAATGTCAGCATAAGTCCTATCTGACTCCATATCATATCCAGTATTATGCGTTGACTTATTAGTAGTATAACCCAGTGTAAATCTATCATGGTCAAGAGAGACATTTAACTTTTCACCTTCTACACTACAATCATCACTGACTGCAAAGTTACTATCATAACAAGTGTCATACTCATAGTCATATTCAATCAATTCAATATTAAATATGTCATACCCTACTTTGAATGTCTTGTTTTCATACCAATCATCTTCAGTATTGGTTGACTTGACTGAACCCTGAGTCCCTTTATAATAGGCAAGTTGAAAGTAATCGTATTCAACCATTGCCTTTGTTTCGTCTTCTGCTACCTGAGTAAACAGACTCCTGCCGAAGTTGTCTTGTAAAAGAACAACTCCTGCCATAGAACCACTACCATACCTTACACTGTTTGCTCCAGTGATGACAGTAACATTTTGACCAGTAGATAAGTCATGACCAAAGTCATACCATCCAGAACTGGGGTCATTTACAGGAACACCATTCTTAAACACTCCAGTGTGTTTAGTGTCTGTTCCTGATAATTGAATTCCATTGAAACCACCAAGCATAAATGTCTTGGTAGGTTCTATGGTATCGAGTAAATTATCTTCGGTTGGGTCTGCATTATCTTCAACAATATATGCACCTACAACCACGACTTCTTCAATTTCTTTTGCTTCTATTGCTATAGAAAACAATAGTGCAAACATTATTATTATATATTTCACCTATGCTCCACCGACTCCTTGTTGAAACCACCAAGGCATTACACGGTTTGTCCAATTAGCAAATCCCCTTTTCTCATTGATGTAGTATACACGATATGCATCAATAGGGTCTTTGCGTTTACAATAATCTGGCATTGCCTGATAGAACTCAGTCACTTCACCTTTGGGACAGTTCTTAGGACATGCTTTTAGTATCTTGGCAAGTTTGGTTTCAGTAGAGTGTTCCTTGCCATACCTATATGTATACTCTTTACAGAGTTCCATGAAATGGGTATACAACCACTGATAATTAGCAGTAGATTTTCTTACCCATATAGCAGATGGATGGTTGACCATCGATGCCTTGTAGAGTTTGTCCTCTAAGGTAGGATGTAACCATCGTTTGAGTTTGTGACCATTCTTGTTCTTGTCATAGTATTCCTCACCATCCAAAACACGGTGGGCAGTTGACAACAACTGAGCAGACTCAACAATCATCTTCACGACATGTTTGTCTATCATCCATTGTGCAGATTGCACAGGGTCACGGTCTAAATGAAATATATTCATAGTTGCGATATTCTCCCTAGGGTATCTTCAACATCACCAAATGATAGATGCCCTAATACATCTTCAGTAATTGGTGTATCATAACATAAGTCACCCTGATTGTCAAGTACCGCAATCTCCCATTTGCCATTCTCATTTCCATAAGAATGGTCATGTTGAATTACACTTGCACCATACCCATTCTCAAAAGAATAACGAAGTCGCATACCACCATCCATAGTGGTTCGTTCAACAGTGAATGCTCCTTTAATCATCATGTATTATCTCCTTTGGTATATTTCACCTGTCCTTGTTTGTCAAACTTCCCAGGCCCTCTAGGACTAGGAAGTCTTAGATATAGAACTAAAATACCGATGGCAATACCAACAAAACCACCGATAAGTAAGTAATCAATCCAGAGCATTACGCACCTATTGCGATATAATATCCGTCTGCCATTACACGCATGTAAGGCGTATTACTCATTTGTTCTTTAACATACAGAGTTGAACCAGTGAAAAACTCACATGCTTCACGCATCTCATTCAATTGATTGATATGAATTACCGTATCAATTGGGTCTTTCCAGTTCTCCATTTCAGATGTCAAAGTATTAAAATAAGAACGCAATTCATCAATCCGTTCTTGTGTTGCAAATGTCATCATGCTACATTCTCCGTTGCGAATTTACCCATTCCACCTTTCCACGCATCATCGTTACCCAGTTCAAGAACAGGGTTAACCTTTTTGATGTGTTTCATTCGGAATTCGAAGTGTTCCTTTTTGAAGTCTGCATTGAACAGAACACCATTACCAGTATCGACTCCATCGAACTCAGAGTCTACCCATTCAGAAAATGTCTGAACAGATGATGGGAACTCTTTGCAGTAGAGATTGTTCTCCATAGCAATAGATGCAACGAATGCCATAGCATCCTGTGGTCGTTCCAGACCTTCCACAAGGTAGTCAGAACCACCTTTGAATTTCCAGTACGCATTACCATTTGCGAACTTACCGTCCTCACAATGAGCGCCGTAGTTCTCTAGGTATTGGGTCATAACAACAAACTTCATAATTTACCTCTCACAGTTTAGTTAATATTATACTCTCCCTTTCGGAATTTGTCAAGTAAAAAATCATAACATTTTTCACAATATTCTTTGAAAGAAAGTTGCTCTTCTCCGTATGCTTGTCTTTCTTTGCAATTTTCTTTCCAGTACCACATTGCGAATTCTTTGAATTCGTCAGTGTGTTTCGTAAGGTCATATGATACTTTCTTCACACCGCACCTTTTTTGACACAAGTTACATTTTGTGTATACGGTGCAACTTCTCTCGCCGCAAATACACACGCCTCTTTGGAGTTGAACTCCTGAGTCTTTACCTCACCAGTAGATAAAAACATGAATAGAATAAATATTTCCATATTATCTCCGTTTAAGCAGCCCTTGCGAGGACTGCTTCACTATCAAAGACTGAAAAGAAAAACGGTTTCTTTTCCTTCTTCCCTTCTTCATTCTCAACAGTTTTGTAACCAATCAAGGTTGCACACTTCTTGAGACCCTTCAACTTCTTACCAGACAGACCTTTCAACTTGATTGCCTGTTTGAAAGTAAGAACCGATTCGACACCACACTCAGCAAGAATTGCTTCATTCTGTCCAGTGTATTCATATCCAGTTACATAGTTTTTCATCGTTTACCTCTCAATTATGTTATTATGATAACAAGTCTAGCACAAAATGTCAAGCCTTTTTGGCAGAAATTTTGAACGATGCTACCTTCATGTCACCAAAAGGGTCAATGTTACCTTCCCAAATGACATCTTTCAAATCCAGATATGCAAAGTTCTGGACTTCATCCATGGAGTCACCATAGAACATCTTAGCACCTTTATTTCCATTTTCAAAGGTTACCTCAAGTTCTGCTTGATACTCACCATCAACATTCATAGGATAATTCATAATCTATTCCTTTCTATCCTCTATCGGCCAGTGACCGCATCTTCACCAAATTCTTCAATCAAAGCATCGTGTTCAGGAGTTCCTGCATAATA